>Ga0364866_10688_pt1 | contig 16878 bp, 16 predicted proteins | sample ExccelAu500001D3_3_FD_206913 | JGI IMG/M metagenome (GOLD analysis project Ga0364866, IMG submission 206913) | Enriched cells from Trout Bog Lake Hypolimnion, Wisconsin, USA - BchlTB.Aug13.5000.01.D3 | ecosystem: Environmental > Aquatic > Freshwater > Lake > Hypolimnion/Profundal zone | place... | reverse complement strand
CCAATATGCTCCAGCTAATTTTGTTAATTTAAAGGCTTTAATAAAACCCGTTGAAGGTAAATGAGGACCTCGACACAAGTCTTCAAACTCACCCTGCTTATAAAGTGAAAGAACTTCATGCTCTGGAATATCAGCAATAATTCTTGCCTTGTAATCTTCCCCTAACCCTTTGAAGTATTGAATCGCGTCATTACGGGATAAGGTTCGACGTGTAATCGGATGATTTTCTTTAACCAGTGTCACCATCATGGCTTCAATTTGTTGCAAATCTTCTGGTGTGAAAGGTCGCTCAAAAGAAAAATCATAATAAAAACCATCTTCGATAACAGGACCAATCGTCACCTGAGCGCTTGGAAATAAACGTTTTACCGCTTGCGCCAATAAATGAGCTGTTGAATGGCGAATAACCTCCAAGGCCTCCGCGCTCTTATCAGTAATGATGATCAAATCACTATCATCAGCAATCAAATAACTCGTATCAACCAAAATACCATTTACTCGCCCAGCTAATGCCACTTTAGCCAAACCAGGACTAATTTGATGAGCAACATCATAAACACTAACAGGGTGTTCAAATTGTTTAATTTGACCGTCGGGTAATTTGACATTCGGCATCGTTTAACTCCATCCATCGGACATTTAGCGATTGGACTAAACCTTCCATCGCGCATAAAAAAAAACCCTGCTTATCAGGGTTATGATGTTGGTAGGCACGAGTGGGATCGAACCACCGACCACCACCATGTCAAGGTGGTGCTCTACCACTGAGCTACGTGCCTTTAATGCTATTCACAAGGTATGCTTTAAACTGTCAGCACCTCGAATTTCGCTGATTATATAAAAACACATCCTATAACGCAATAGAACTCTTACTGTTAAAGTAAAATCATTCACTATCCGTATAAAACATGGTATGATTTGATTTTTTACACTCTACTCAAATAACATGCTCCCTCAATTTTTACTCATTTTTGGCATTTGTGTTGAAGCGATCTCTGGTGCTATTGCAGCAGGTCGAAAAAATATGGATTTTTTTGGTGTCATTTTGATTGCTTGTGTTGCAGCATTGGGAGGAGGAACGTTACGCGACGTTCTTTTTGATACTTACCCGGTCAGCTGGGTCAATCATCCAGAATATCTCGTTTATACAAGTATCTGTGCCTTCAGTACGATATTTATTGCGAGATACTTCTCTCGAATTATGACGCTGTTTCTTATTTTTGATGCCATCGGCTTAGCAAGTTTTGTGATTGGCGGCGTTCAAAAATCATTAGCTGATGGTTTAACTCCGAGCATCGCAGTATTAAGTGGGATGATTTCTGGAATCTGCGGGGGTATGCTACGCGATATCCTCTGTAATGACATACCGTTAGTTTTACGAAAAGAGCTCTATGCCATCATTGCCCTAGGTGGCGCTTTATTATTTATTACCTTAAGCCATTTTCATGTTACGGATATCCTCAATGTTGCCATCACGTTGTTGGCCATTTTTACGGCAAGAATTCTAGCCATTAGTTTTCACATTGAAATTCCGAAATTCAATCACCCAACTCATAAGTAGCCGTTTCAGGCCCCCAGAATAAGATCGCGCATACTCGTACAAACCTGATTCATCACATGCACGTTATGAATACTAGCTAATGCGGTAAATAAATTAGCTTTTTGTTTAAATAAATGATGCAAATAAGCCCGAGAATGATGTCGACAGGTATAGCACGTACACGAAGCCATCACGGGCGCATCTTCATTCGCAAAACAAGCTTTTTTAATCTGCAAACGTCCGTTCTCATAAGGGCTTTCAAATTGAAACCAATGTCCCTGTCGGACCAATTCACCTGAATATAAGCTGCCATGACGAGCATTGCGTGTCGGCGCGACGCAATCAAACATGTCGATCCCTTCGGCAACCACATCAAGTAAATCTTGTGGGGACATCCCAACCCCCATGGTGTAGCGGGGTTTTTCTTGTGGCAATAAGTCATGAATCCAGCGAACAATCTCAACGGTTTTAGGCATATCGAATCCAACTGTCTCACCGCCAATGGCAACACCTTGTGTACCCGATCCGACCACCTCTTCAGCACAACTCCGTCTTAAGTCAGGATAAATGCCACCCTGAATAATGCCAAATAATGCTTGTGAATATCCATAAGGTGATAAAGGATGCGCTTCATGATAAGCAATGGATTGTTTCAACCAACGATGGGTGCGTTGCATAATGTGCAAAACTTCCTCACGACTAGACGCATCGGGAGTACATTGATCAAAGGCCATGATAATATCTGCGCCAATGACTTTTTGTGCTGCTAAAGATACCTCAGGTGTCATATGAATCAATTGTTCACTACCTGGCAGCTTAAAATGTGCACCCTCCTCATCAATCACACATAGTTCTTGATTACGTGACAGACTAAATACTTGAAAACCACCACTATCCGTGAGCATGGGTCCATCCCAACCCATAAAGCGATGCATGCCGCCAGCTTGTTCGATAATCTCAAGGCCCGGCGCACATAACATATGATACGTATTGCCGCCGAGAATAATCTGACTACCAGCCTGTTTTAATTCTTTAGGCAACATATTATTCACACCAGCTCGTGTGCCAACGGCCATAAATACCGGTGAAATAAACTCACCATGCGGCGTAGTCACTTGAACAACTCGCGCATGATTATGGGGATAAGATTTAAGAATTTTGCATTGAAAAGAGGATTGCATCAAATAACCCGACCTTGACGATGAGAAATAACGCTTGTTGCAATGAACATCCCCAAAAAGTACAACAACGCCCAAGCGGGCATGCTCAAACCCAACCACTTCCAAGGCGTTTCCGCACAATCACCAGCGCCTAAAAATAAGGTCCTAACGACTTCATGCCATGGTAAATAATGCATCATCATTTTCAGTCCGGGCAGACACACAGGAACTTGTTCCATAGGGAGCAATTGTAACCAGACTTGCCGACCTGCAAAAAAAACTCCGGCCCCTGCCACCACCAATTGAATTCGAAGTGCCCAACGTAAAAAGTGTTCTTGCTTGCAGTAATAACTGATCATCGTGCACGGCAACATTAATATCACACAGAATCGCTGCATCAAGCACAAAGGACAAGGATTTAATCCAAGGACAAACTCAAAATAAAACGATGCTAATAAAATAGCCGCAGTTAAGACAATCAGTAACAAAGAATATACGCGAGAAGTGGCATCAATCATAAAACTTCGATTATTAGGGTCAAGAAACGCAAAGTATAAAGCAAAATGATACCTAGCGAAATAACAACTCCTCAATATCCAACTCTTCTAAATATCGATGATAGGATTGAATTTTTTTAGCTTGCACATCGAACAGAATACTCCCTTGAAGGACGGCATAATAATATGTGGACTCTCCCTCAAATTGCTTATCCCCAAGCACACAGGTTGACCAGTTGAACCACTGATCATTTGCACTTTCATCTGTTGTTTTAATCATTAATCCACTTAAATTGGCATCGGCATCTAATAATAAAAAACTACCCGAACGATCAATCAAATAATATTCAATAACACCATGCTCTCGACAAAACTTATCAAAAAAACGAATAAAATCATGATCAAACAAACAGCAAGGCCAATTCCCCGGTAGCGCTCGTGCGATACCCAAGGACATATCCCGAAAATAACTTTTTTGCAAAAAATGTATAGACTCCATCATTGACAATAACGGATTAGGATCATTTTTTAAAAGATAGCGGTGAATAATACCATCTCGAATAGCTTGTTGCGCTAAAAGTTCATCGGACGGATCAATCAATAAAATCTTTTTAATAGGTTGAGTCATCATGGTCTGACAAAAGCGCAAACCATCCATCCCCTCCATGGCATAATCGACAATTAAAACTGATATTTCATCGAAACGCTCTGAGTTATAGATTTCGGCATAAATCGCCGCAAGATGTTCCTGCGTTGATTTTTTATTAAGCTCGGGCAATTGGACCGCTGTATATTCATTCATACAACGTCGATTAAGCGTTGCAATATTACATCGCGTTTTTTCGATGCATGCTAAGGCTTCAAAAGGAGAGGTCACCATACGGTAAGCCAATGTTTCATCCAACTGCAAAACCAAATTTAATAAAAAATCACGGTGATCATCAATAAATAATGCAGTTGAAGGGAAATAGCAGACAGGTATTAAGAAATCTTGCATGGTACATCCTGTAAACGGTATACTTCACTTTACCCTTAGAAAAAACTAAAGTAAATTGTAACGGTCCCATTAGCTTTTTATGATTAAACAAACGCTCCGTATCGCGACTCGCAAAAGCCCTCTTGCGTTATGGCAAGCAAATCATGTTGCTCAAAAAATACAAACCCATTTTCCTCATATTACAATAAAACTACTGCCATTAGTCACGTCAGGTGATCGTTTCCTTAAGGATAAATTATTAGCTGCCGGCGGGAAAGGCCTCTTTGTCAAAGAATTAGAAGAAGCTTTATTAGACCATCGCGCTGACATTGCTGTTCACTCGATGAAAGATGTACCCAGCGAATTACCCCATCATTTAATCCTGCAAGCCATCTGTCATCGCGATGATCCCTTTGACGCACTCATCAGCCCAGCACATCTAACGCTCGAAACTTTGCCAGAAAATGCCATTATTGGTACCGCGAGTTTACGCCGCCAAGCACAATTATTAGCTTATCGATCAGATTTAAATATTCAAATTTTACGTGGCAACATAAACACCCGTCTAGAAAAATTAAACGCTGGCCAATACGATGCTATCATTTTGGCCGGCGCTGCCTTACAACGTATGAATTGGCAACATCTTATCACGCAAAGCTTAATGCCCCCGTTGATGATACCCTCTTGTGGTCAAGGTGCATTAGGCATCGAATGTCGTGTTGATGACCCTACAACCCATGCTCTGCTTGCCCCACTAAATGATCCCCTCACCAGTCTTTGTGTCTTAACCGAGCGGCGCGTTAATGCTGCATTAGGTGGCAATTGTCATGTGCCACTCGCAATTTATTGCGCTCCCAATACACAACAAGACACCCTGCGCTTGCAGACCAAAGTGATGTCTATTGATGGTCAAGTGATTATCACGGATATTCAAACAGGCGCCATGGCAAACGCTAACAGCCTTGCCGATCAAGCGGTTCAATCGCTTAAGGCACAAGGCGCTGATCAATTACTAAGTCATTCATGATTCGTTTAGAAAATATCAAAGGACAACGTGTGCTGAACACTCGTCCAAAAGAGCAGGCTGAGAAAATGAAACAAATCATTGAAGCCGCCGGCGGAGTCTCCATTGATGTTCCTTTGCTTGATATTGAGCGCCTCGACCCAGCAACATGGTTGGGATTGCTGCCTTCATTATCAACTTGCGATTATGCTATTTTCACAAGCTATCATGCGGTGAATTTTTTTCTAGATGGCTTAGCACAACAAAAATTTATCTGGCCGACCTCGCTGAAAATTATTGCCATCGGTGAAGCAACCCAACACACATTAATCCAACGGGGAATGCACGTCCATCATCTACCCTCACACGCAAATAGTGAGCATCTGTTAACCCTTCCGGCACTCCAACATATTCAGAATAAATCCATTTTCCTCATTAAGGGTAAAAATGGTCGGACATTGATTTCCGAAACCTTAACCGCCCGAGGTGCCACCCTAACGATAATCAATGTCTACCGACGAACACTACCCCAAGAACAACAACAAACATTAATCCACTTATGGCAAACTGATGGGATTGATAGGATAATTTTTACAAGCCAGGAAGCAATGGACAATTTATTTGTATTATTACCGCCAGCAGCCCACCCCTGGATCCAAAGTAAACCCTGTTATGTTATCAGTGAACGCCTAGCCAAAGCGGCAAGGACAAGGGGTATGAAAATAGTTTTGATCAGCTAACACAATGCTTGAGCTTTTATCATGTTTACCAATCCATCAACCCAAGCAGAATAGGTATTAAGGCAAGGAATGAAAACAAACTCACGCCCTCCTAGCTCTAGCCATTGGGCCCTGGCACGTATGTTAATTTCTTCCAGCGTTTCCAAGCAATCAGAAACAAATGATGGACAAACAATCGCGATATTATCGACCTTTTTTTCCCTTAACTCAGCTAACACCACGTCAGTATAAGGTCCTATCCACGGCGTTTTACCTAGTCGTGATTGAAAAGCAACAACATAATCTGTTGAACTTAAATTCAGCTCTTCTGCAATAAGACGTGCCGTTTCATAACACTGCGCACGGTAACAATACATATTCAAGTGATCTGGCTTAGGACAAAATTCAGATCTTGTACAAGGCGAGTGACATGCGCTTTTTTCAATATGTCGCTGTGGCAATCCATGATAACTAAAAATAAGTCGATCTATCTTTTTGTCTTTTAAATTATCTCGAATAAGACTCGCATAAGCATAAATGAAATCCGAATTATTGAAAAAATCTTTCTTGATGATAAGTTCAGGAATATTCCATCGTTGACCAAGTACCTCTAATAGCGCTTGAATAGCCGATCCTGTTGCTGCTGATGAATATTGTGGAAATAAAGGAATAGCCATAATTTTTTGACAGTCCTTCAGTTTATCAATAGCCGACTCAATACTAGGATTGCCATATCGCATGCCTAATTCTATTTGAACTGTTGAACCAAATGCTTTTCTAACAGCCTCAACTAAATCATAGCTATGCGTTAATAAAGGGGAGCCTTGGTTTGTCCATATTTGCTGATAAGCATGTGCCGATTGCTTATAACGAAAAGGGATAATGAACCAATTAACCAAAATGTAGCGAACAACTGCTGGTAAATCAACAACGCGAGGATCATTCAAAAACTGCTTCAAATAAGCATAGACAGATTTGGGGTCACAATTATCTGGCGTGCCTAAATTGATTAATAGCACACCTGGTTTTGAATTCTTCATGGACAGTCCTACGTTAAAGCATCCGCAGATGAAATTACTTTTTAAGCCCCATTGTTGGGCCAAGGCACCGCATTATTGCTCAATAGAACTATGGATTACAATACTGGCAATAGGTTGGATCAGCTTTTTCTAAGTTATCATGCCTTGGTTTTTTGGTTTGATACTCACAGGCAACACAACCCCAAAGCTCATAACGATACATTGATGTCGGGGCATCACATAAACTGCAAGATAAATAATCGGCCGTAGAGACCAAACCAAACCCCGGTGCTCCACAAGCATCACAACAAGTTAAAATACGTGTGGCTAATTTTTCTGCTAACAAAGACAAGGCCGCCATCCGTGTAGGGTTCATCATCGCCCGCATATCGGTAGCCAAAAGTAATTCATCCGCTTTAGTAAAGCCTATTTTAATTAGATTATGTAACGTAGATAAGTCCTGAATACCTTTTGCAATGACTTCCTTCGTATGAAAAACCTGAAGTGTTACAGCATGACTAGGAAATTGTACCGTCTCTAAAAATGACGCCACATCCATACGAGGATTCAGCGTCAACATGTTATAGTTAGTTTTACTTGTCACTAATTGATCTGCGATGCTCCAATTACTCTTCAAGTCGACCAAGGCCATTATTTCATGGTCGCTTGCAACGAAAGGGATTGATGCGTGCGGTCCAAAACTTCCTTCGCTTGCAATACTATAAAAACAATCAGCCGCTTTCGCAGCTGATTTAGCCTTCAAAATACACGTTTCATAAGCACTCTGCGTTCGGGAAATTTCTCCGGTAAAAGTGCCAAACTGGTCGGTATCAAAATTTGTGGTATATATTTCACAACCCAGCTTATCAAAGAAAATCGGAGAAATAACTCGCTCCTTTTCATGTTTAGTCGCGAGTAAAATACGTTCATTTTGATAATGCATCATACCCTCCTCAACTGTGAACACGCTCTAATCCATCCTCAGAAGCAAACTCATCAGAATACCCCTTTTCTTGATACTTTTTTTGAAATGCACTTGCATGATGAATATCACTGAGGTTGATAACATGCCATTGACCATCTCGATCTAATTCATAGGGTTTATTCTCATCAGGATCGATTGCTATCAATTTTACCCATCCATTAAAAAACAGTTTTTGTAATATTTCTTGACGAGCGATGATTGGATCTATTTTTGTTGTTGGAGCATAAATCACCGTCAATAAACGTTGGGGTTCATGATATGACTTTTCATCAGTAACCATCACTGATTGCAAAGGTAGTCCATGCATCAAATCACTGCCATTTCCTTGCATAATACCCACTTTTGCCGTCACATTGTGAGTAATTTTGCTACCACTTCCATATGTCACATTATCTAGCGTTGAAAATAAATACTGTGTATTTATCCACTCAGCAACAACCATAGGTGCAGTCAAAATCGTTTCAAGAGAGGCGCCACACTCATCCTCATGCCATTCATAGGAGTGAAGAAAACAGCGACCTTGCAAGTCAATTGATTTAGTTAAACGACGAGGACCAATGATAAAGGCCGCATTGCGAGCCAAGCCCCACTCAGGACGCACTTCCGACCAATCCATGCTACGCTTTTGGGTGGCAAACATAGCATCGTGATAACGCGATTCTCCAAATGTTTGACAACGACTTTTGCTGTTCATTTCTTGAGCCAAGATAAAATCTTTTTTTATTTTTTCGATACCATCTAAATATATTTCTGACTCGCCATCTTCCGGATATAACACAAACGCATCCGTTGTCGTATTATGTTCTCCTGCCCTAAATTGTGTATCCTCCGGAATACTGATACCACGCTCCTGAAGACTCGTGCGCACGAATTCCCTATTTAAAATACCTGCTAGAACTTTTGCATTTGCACCACCATGGTTTCCACCACAAGCACCACAATCTAGCGCCGATGCATAAGGATTATTTTGCGTGGTACTACCATGACCACAAAAAATAACTAATTTAGCAAAGTTCTTTGTAAGGCCCATCATCCGCAATACCGTTTCTGCATATACAACTTGATCGTCTGGCGTAATACCACTCAATGAATCGCCCTTCTCCAGTGTTACGATGGGCAAGGTATCAACTGCTGGGATGATTTTTTTACCCAGCCAACCCAAAAATTGAGTAAAACGAACTGGAGCAAGGGTTCTTGCTAACATCGTAAATCCACACCAAACACCTAATGTTTCAACTAATGAAAAAGGCGTTGAAAAATTATATTTTAAATCTTGATAAGCCTGTTTAAATCGAGTTAGTTTTTCCTTTCCGTATACATGATGTTTTACACATCGATGCGAGTGAATCGTCGGTACTTCGTAAATATCATGACGTGGTTTTAATAAAACCGGACATGAATCACTCGACTCACCAGTCATATAATCATAGAGCCGAACAGGTAAGCCAAAAAAACCGGCAAATCCAAATGTCTCGTAATTACCAATTTCCTCAAGACAATGTCGAAACGGCTCAGAACGCACATCAATACAAAATACTAATTGAGCATCAGGGCGATTGTTAGAATGGTTTTGTTTTTTATTATGCTGCGACAATAGTTGCGCTAAGAGATGCTGACGATATTTTTGCTCTGCATCTTCAATTGTTTTAACTAAGTTAACCGGAGAGGTTTTCACTGCATGCAACGATTTCTTTGCGTGACAAATCCCTGGCCATATAAGTGTCGTGATGACTAATCGAACCGCAATAAACTCAACCAGATTCACCGGGGTTTTATCTGTTCTGGAGGGAGCGGTATTTCTCCAGTCCTGTCGCCATTTAACATAACCTGCCCAACCCGGAAGATAGCTCAGGGTTTCTTTCAAAAACGTGGCTTGATCTTGCAAAGAAACACCTAATTGAGCGAAACATAAATTAATCGCTGCTTCAGCTTGATTGGGTAAATTAGATAACCAGGTTTTATTTGTTTCTAAACCCTGATGCAAAAATTTATCATAGACAGATAATGCTCTAAAACCAGCATAAAACCCATCGGATCGGTAAGGCATTTCAATAGTGCCTTGACCCTGATCTAAAAATGCACCACACCATTTAATCATTTCTCGATTAATAACATGTAAGTTAGGATCGAAGTCACACACCCCGTAAATACGATGACTTTCTTCTAAAGCAGCTTCAAAAGACATCGACTCAAAGCCTTGCAACGGGTTACAAGCAATAAATGTTTCAATGGGCCATACAGGTGAAATCAATTGTGCCACGTGATTTATCATGGTGTGAACATGATCCACAAGATTTGTTTTCTCAGTTATTTTTGACATGATATTAAACTCACTTTTGGTTTTTTTTAAACTAGCTTGATTCATGATGACTCCTCTCAATTCAATATTCATAAGTATTGCGCGACGTGGTAATAGTGCTGGGATGCGGTTGACTCGAGTTCAGTGAACGCATATAAATTTTCGCCCATAATTTGGTGTGTTTTAATCGCGCAAAGCCATTTAAACTCATACCCAACCAAAGAATAAAAAATAGTGCAAAAACAAGTAGGTTAAATATATTTAAAGGCGGAAGATCTGTCTCTGAAAGCGTCGGTAAGAATGACTCAATAAAATAAATACTTTCACCATAAAATAATCCCGCCATGGCAACCAACACGAATGTTGGCATCAGGCTAGTGATAAGATTTCCATTCTGCAGCAACGTATAAGCGAGCTGGGTTCCGGAAATAAAAGCAAAACCAACAAGAAATGTTGTTGGTTGCATAGTGAATAGGGTCTTTTCACTCACAATTGCAAAACAGTAAGCACCTAACAAACCAGACACACAAGCCAATAAAAATCGATGCACATAGTGCGGTGATATTGTTTTTATTGCGCGCTTGGTTTTAAGTGCTGAGCCCGCGTTAAGAAAGAGAAACGACTTAAACAAACCATGCCAACAAAGATGCGCAATGGCAGCAGGAAATAAACCTAAACCACATTGCATCATCATAAAGCCCATTTGCGCCATCGTAGAGCACGCAAGCATTCTTTTGATATCGGTTTGCAACAGCTTCCAAAATGTACCGACTATCGCAGTAATCCCACCAATCAAAAATATCAACGTGAGTGATAAAGGTACCGATACAAATAGTGGCGCAAATTTCACTAAAATAAATCCACCACCATTAACAAGCCCGGCATGCATCAATGCAGATACCGGTGTTGGCGAATTCAAAGAGCTAGCAAGCCATGTCTGAAAAGGCCATTGGGCTGACTGAATAAATGCTGTGATAGTTATGAGTAATAATACCGCGATTAACCAAGGTGATTGACTCATCATCGATTGATGATTAATGAAATCGATAGAAAAACTTCCTGTTTCAATATAAAGAAAAGCAAATGCCGTAAGTAGCGATAATCCACCAAAAGCAAGATATTTGCCTGCCAATATGCCAGCGTTTTTCGCTGCTAACCAAGTCTTTTTGTGAATCATCAATGACACAAGTAAACCGTTACTAGCAATCCATGCTAACCATAACAATACCAAGTTATCTGCACATACCATGATAGAAGCAGTTAATGTCATTGACGATAAACAAAGAAAATAACGACGATAAGCTCTATCACCGGAAATATATCGCCTTGAAAATTGATGAACAATCGCACTAACAAAAAATATCAGCGTGTTCATGATAAGAGATAAACCATCCAGCTTTACGCCCCAAAGATGCGCTTGACTCGCCGTCAATTCGCTACTCACAAGGCCAACAACGCTCAAACAAAGACCAGCCCAAATCGAAATTGTAGAAAATAGAGCGCCTTTCACTGGGTTTGCTCTATAAATCACGCCATTCAACACCAGTCCCGCTAATACAATATAGGTGATAGAACCATATAAAAAACTCAAGTCTGTTAATTTACTCACGATATCTCCCATTAGATTTTCTGTTATGATTGATGGAATATAGTTGAAATGCTAATATCAGTAAATTTAATAATTCTTATAAAAACTATTAGGAAATCTAATGTCAATAGATACAATCGCACTCCAATGCTTCCTTGCCGTCGCTGACACAGCGAGTTTTACTAAAGCCTCAGAACGCGTATGTCGAACGCAATCGGCTATTAGTCAACAAATCGCAAAACTGGAGGCGATGATTGAAAAACCCTTATTTAATCGCGGTAGAACACTTACTTTGACGACAGAGGGGGAGATATTTCTTGGGTATGCAAGGCAGATTTTTGAATTGCACCGGGAATTACTGGATCGTTTTAAAGAGCCCGATCTTCATGGTGAAGTCAGATTTGGTTTACCAGAAGATTTTGCAACCGTTGTTTTATCCGATGTGTTAGTTGATTTTTCAAGATTGCATCCGCGCGTTATTTTAAATGTCGAATGTGATTTGACCTTTAATATTTTTGAGCGCTTTGAACAAGGAAAATTTGATATTATCCTGGTCAAAATGAATCGTCCAGAATTTTTAGCTCATGATACTCATAGCTGGAGTGACCAAGTTCAGTGGATAGGCAAACGCGGTTTATTACCAACATTGGATAAAAATAGCGTCATTCCTCTTGTACTCTCGCCACATCCTTGTGTGTATCGTGAAAATGCTATCGAATCATTAGAAAAAGCCGGTCTTAAGTGGCGACTTGCATACAGCAGTCCAAGTTATGCTGGCAAAATGGCGGCAGTAAAAGCAGGATTAGGGTTAACCATCATGCAAAGAACGATGATTCCAGATTATTTGGAGTGTATTGAAAATGATTGCCTACCAACATTAAATGATATTCATATTTCATTGTTGAAAAAAGACTCTCGCAATAAGACCATAGCATCACTTGAATATTTTCTTCTGAAAAAACTAAGACATTAGGGTGTATTTATCCTTCGCTAGAGTGAGCCGGAACAGACGGTTTTCTGAGCGCCGAGACGCAGCATACGTGGTGTATGTGCGTATCGAAACACAGAAAATCAGTCACACCCTAACCGATATTCAGCGATTAAGCATCCAAAGAGCCCCATTTAGATAACCCGCAAAAATCGTCCATATCAAATAGGGTATCAGCATGAAGCAACTCAATTTATAATTTTTCTTGGTGAGGAGGATCGTTATTAGCGTAAAAAAGGCAATGAGAACAATACAATAAAAACTCACTGCAATAAGATGAAAATTGAAAAATAATGGTGACCAAGCCCAATTCAATATCATTTGGATACTATAAAATCCTAATGCCATTTTGGCCTTAGGTTCTTTACGATGTTGCCAAAGCGACCATCCCGACAGCGCGATCATCACATAGAGAATAGACCAAACAATGGGAAAAACAATCCCTGGTGGCGTTAAACTTGATTTATGAAGTGTCTGGTACCAGCTTGCAACATCAACTTCGCTGATATGACCTAAAAAAAAGCCGATGAATTGAAAAATGATAATCCAACTGATAATACCCATTAATTTTTTTAACATGAATAATCTCCTGCGTCGTATAGCTTTTGTAAACCTTCTCGGAAAGTTGGGTAAAGTAAGTTAACCAACAGCTCTTGCTTAATCTTGCTATTACTCACACGACGATGATGAGTATAAAATTCTTTTGCCATAGGGGAGAGCATAGCACGTTCAAACGGCACTTTCTCGAGCGGTGGCAGATTAAGTAAATGGGCGGCATACGCATCAATTTCATGTGCGGGAGCTGGTTCATCATCAGCAACATTATAAATTGAAATAGGATTTGGCTTTTTAATGGAGGCCATCAGCACCTCAGCAATATCTTCTACATGAATTCGTGAAAAAAAGTGATCAGGTTTAAAAATTGTTTGTGTTTTACCCTGCGCGATACGCGTTAAAGCGTTTCTTTCAGGCCCATAAATACCTGCTATTCGAAAAATGTGGAGTGGGAGATGATGCGCTTCAGCCAAAATAGTCCATGCCTTTTCAGCGTTGAAACGCAACGCACCTTGCTGACCTAGGGAGATTGCAGGTGATGATTCATCCACCCACTTTCCTTGATGATCCCCATAGACGCCAGTTGAAGAAAGATAGCCCAGCCACTCTGTTTGAGGCGCATATTTTTTGATTAAATCAAGAAAATTTGCAAGAACAGGATCACCAGAATGCTCGGATGGTGGTGTGCTAACTAAAATATGAGTGGCGGAATGCAAGCTTTTTTCTATATCGGTCCTTGAAAAATCAATCAGCTCATAACCTTCGCTATGTTGTCCATGCAGCGCTTGATTTCGTGAGGTCCCCGTAATCTGAAAATTCAGTGTAGCTAACTTTTTTGCCACGAAACGAGCCGTATATCCAAAACCAAAAATTAAAATTTTCGGGTGCATCGCGTTTATTCCTCTTTATTTTATCAACTCACCATGTACGTCGTCGCGAGAGTTTAGACATGGGGCTGCCAAACGCGTTGAACTGAATTGTAGCCTGGGTGGAGCGCAGCGGAACCCGGGTTTCGCTGCGCTCCACCCAGGCTACGTTCTGGCGCTAAATCCCTATCATACGACGTCATTATAGCAAAAAAGCGTTCTCCTCTTCTCTAACCTGAGCTGCAAAAGTTGGGTTGTGTCTTTTTACAACCCAACCGACATGACTAATTTAATTCACTTTCAGCGAATATCCCCGTTGCCTCAACTAAAAATGCAAGCAATTTAGGGTGATGATGATCATAAAAAGTCTTAAACTCGGGTGTCTGCCATAATTGGACTAAATCAAGATATTCTTTCTTTGTTGGCGTCCAGTGGACGGTAATCCACGCATACTGTCGACGGACCAATGTTTGCACCTCACTTGATGATGGTGTTAGTCCCTTTTCAATCGCCGCAACAAAATCTTTATTAATGTCCTCACCCTCACGCAAAAAAGTCGCCTTGTATTCCTCAGTCCAATCTTTACGAACTTCCTTGCATTCATCGACAAACTCTTGCGTCAATACGCCCTTTTCAATTAACTCTTTTTCATATGCTGTTTGTTTTTCAGAATCAAATCCATAATAAAATTCTTCGTTTTTCATTTCTATTTCTCCGCTTAAGTGTGCAATTGTTTTATCAATGGTCTCGATTTGCACTCTGCCAATATCAAAGCCCTATCTGGATTAATAATCTTCTCTTTCGGGATTATTTAAGGGAAAACCCTAATCAAGCAACGATCTATAGCTCTTTTAAACAAACCATTTTTAACTCAGGCGCAGATTCATTATTAAAATACTCGGATCTTAAACACGTTATCGTGGAAGAAATCATGGCAAAAGCGCAAGCAGCAAAATCCTAATTCTATCGATATTAAAAAAATAAGATCAGGGGCAATCATATCCAGGAGTATAAATACCATGGCAAAACTACATCCCCACAATCATTTGGAAATTGAAATAGGATTTGGCTTTTTAATGGAGGCCATCAGCACCTCAGCAATATCTTCTACATGAATTCGTGAAAAAAAGTGATCGGGTTTAAAAATTGTTTGTGTTTTACCCTGCGCGATACGCGTTAAAGCGTTTCTTTCAGGCCCATAAATACCTGCTATTCGAAAAATGTGGAGTGGGAGATGATGCGCTTCAGCCAAAATAGTCCATGCCTTTTCAGCGTTGAAACGCAACGCACCTTGCTGACCTAGGGAGATTGCAGGTGATGATTCATCCACCCACTTTCCTTGATGATCCCCATAGACGCCAGTTGAAGAAAGATAGCCCAGCCACTCTGTTTGAGGCGCATATTTTTTGATTAAATCAAGAAAATTTGCAAGAACAGGATCACCAGAATGCTCGGATGGTGGTGTGCTAACTAAAATATGAGTGGCGGAATGCAAGCTTTTTTCTATATCGGTCCTTGAAAAATCAATCAGCTCATAACCTTCGCTATGTTGTCCATGCAGCGCTTGATTTCGTGAGGTCCCCGTAATCTGAAAATTCAGTGTAGCTAACTTTTTTGCCACGAAACGAGCCGTATATCCAAAACCAAAAATTAAAATTTTCGGGTGCATCGCGTTTATTCCTCTTTATTTTATCAACTCACCATGTACGTCGTCGCGAGAGTTTAGACATGGGGCTGCCAAACGCGTTGAACTGAATTGTAGCCTGGGTGGAGCGCAGCGGAACCCGGGTTTCGCTGCGCTCCACCCAGGCTACGTTCTGTCTAAGAGAATAAGGAAAATGAAGCGGAAGGGTTTTCTTCCTCTTCTTGACTATGCGCTTGTTGCTCAAGCATCAAATGTTGTTCAAGAACCAAATATGCTTCTTGCATAATGTGAAAATTACTGGGCGTACAATAAGGCGCAAGTACAGCCCATTCCGGCTGTAAAAACATATGTTGTGATACTCTAATTCTGTAGGAATTGATGATGCCGTAGGTTTCGTTAATTTGCGCTTTAAAAAATTCAGCTTCCGTTTTTGAAATTTGATGTTGCTCAAGCATAGCTTGTAATTTTGCAACGCTAGTGATCGCCGTATCCACATTGATAGCACCTTGATGTGCTAAAAACTCATCTGTTACCAAGGCATCATTCATTTTAGCCCCTAAAAACAAAGCATGACTGACATTGGAGTTTGTAAAGCTCGTCGAATCAGACAAATTGGCTAAGATAAGTGTCGTACCATTAAATTGACAATCTATAAATTGAGTACCACGAAGGTTGGCGCCTGCCATCCTTGTTTTGATAAATGATGTATCGTTAAAAACAGATCTATTGATATCGGCGAAGTTAAAATCACCATTATTTAAGAGCGCCCCTTGGATGTGAATGCCTGACAGATTCATAATAACCCTTTTGTAAACATTGAGATCTAAAAAATGGCTTATTGTACACCTTTGATCTGTTTTTTCAATGGATTTCATTCTAGTTCGCGGCTTATAACGCGCTTTATTTTCGCTATTTTTAGTTTTTACGCAGTAATTGCGTGAAAACTAACTTGCCATCTCGTTTTTCAATTGTTACTTAAGATTATTTACATTGCATAACAGGGGAATCAACTACAAAAGAAACATCTTGATAATCTTG
>Ga0364866_10480_pt2 | contig 16939 bp, 22 predicted proteins | sample ExccelAu500001D3_3_FD_206913 | JGI IMG/M metagenome (GOLD analysis project Ga0364866, IMG submission 206913) | Enriched cells from Trout Bog Lake Hypolimnion, Wisconsin, USA - BchlTB.Aug13.5000.01.D3 | ecosystem: Environmental > Aquatic > Freshwater > Lake > Hypolimnion/Profundal zone | place... | reverse complement strand
GCGCCAGCTTAATCGAACCTACCAATTTGTCATGGTTGTAATCTACGCGGCTACCGTTTTTCTTAACGATGGCCGGTAGCGCCAACTCCACACGCTCATAAGTCGTAAAGCGCTTATCGCATTTGGCACAGCGCCGCCGACGCCGATTGGTATCGCCCTCATCCGATACCCGGGTATCCATCACCTGGGTATCGTCGTTATGGCAAAAAGGGCAGCGCAAGAATGTTCTCTGTTAGCTAAATGAATTAACTAGCGCTATAGACTGGGAAGCGCTTAGTCAACTCAGTGACCCTTGCGCGCACCTGAGCAATATTGTTTTCATCATGGGGATTGTCTAAAACGTCCGCAATCAAATGACCCACTTGCTTGGCTTCCGCTTCTTTAAAACCGCGCGTGGTCATGGCTGGTGAGCCCAAACGAATACCACTGGTCACCATCGGTTTTTCTGGATCATTCGGAATGCCGTTCTTATTACAAGTAATGTGGGCCTCACCCAAAATGCGCTCCGCTTCTTTACCGGTCATCTTCTTGGCACGCAGATCAACCAACATCACGTGCGATTCGGTGCGGCCAGATACGATGCGCAGCCCACGCTCGGTGAGGGTTTCAGCCAAGGCTTTGGCATTGGCAATCACTTGCTTTTGATAATCTTTAAAACTAGGTTCAAGCGCTTCTTTAAAAGCAGTTGCTTTACCGGCAATCACATGCATCAAAGGGCCGCCTTGTAGGCCAGGAAAGACCGCGGAGTTAATGGCTTTTTCATGCTCGGCTTTCATCAAAATGATGCCGCCGCGTGGACCACGCAAACCTTTGTGGGTTGTGGAAGTCACAATATCAGCATGGGGCATTGGGTTGGGATAAACGCCTGCAGCAATGAGACCAGCATAGTGCGCCATATCCACCATAAAAATCGCGCCCACTTCTTTGGCGATTTTGCCAAAGCGCTCAAAGTCGATATGGAGTGAGTAAGCCGAAGCGCCAGCAATAATCAATTTAGGCTTGTGCTCACGAGCCAATCGCTCCATCTGCTCATAGTCGATCACTTCATTTTGATCTAAACCATAAGCAATCGGATTGAACCACTTACCGCTCATATTCAGAGGCATACCGTGAGTCAAGTGACCCCCTTCCGCCAAGCTCATACCCATAAAGGTATCGCCCGGTTTTAAGAAGGCTAAAAAGACGGCTTGGTTAGCGGATGCGCCGCAATGGGGTTGCACGTTCGCTGCTTCTGCACCAAAGAGTTGCTTGACCCGATCAATCGCCAACTGCTCAGCCACATCCACAAACTCGCAACCACCGTAATAGCGCTTGCCGGGATAGCCCTCAGCGTACTTATTGGTCAACTGGGAGCCTTGCGCCTGCATCACCGCTGGAGAGGTATAGTTCTCAGAAGCAATGAGCTCAATATGGTCTTCTTGACGGCGATTCTCATCAGTAATGGCGGCCCATAATTCAGGGTCGGTCTTGGCTAAGGTGTTTTGACGGTCAAACATGGTGATAATCCTGATGTAATTGGACTGCTTAAGTAAAATCTACCCCTACATCATACAAAATCCACCATGAACCCTACTCAAGACCTTTCCTTTCTCTCCCTTGTCCTTGATGCCAGCACCCTAGTGCAGCTCGTCATGCTCTTATTGCTTGGCATGTCGATCGCCTCTTGGACCATTATTTTCAAAAAAGGGGCCATATTGGGTGGTGTCAGGCGCGATACCGAGCGCTTTGAGCGAGACTTTTGGTCTGGTGGAGATTTGGGCGCCCTTTTAGAAGCAGCCCAGCGCAACACCCGAAGCGATGCTGTGCTGGAACACATCTTTGAAGCTGGCATGCAAGAGTTTCTCAAGTTCAAAGAAATCGATGCTGCGCGCCGCGCCATGAAAGCGACCTATCAGCGCGAGATGGATATGTTGGAAGCCAACCTGCCATTTTTAGCCTCAGTCGGATCAGTGTCTCCCTACATTGGTTTGTTTGGCACGGTATGGGGCATCATGCATGCGTTTCGAGGCTTAGCCAATGTGCAAAACGCAACTCTGTCTGCGGTTGCGCCTGGTATTGCCGAAGCTTTAGTCGCCACTGCTATTGGTTTATTTGCCGCTATTCCTGCTGTGATTGCCTACAACCGTTATGCAACCGATGTGGATCGCTTAGCGATTCGGTTTGAAACCTTCATTGAAGAGTTCACCAATATCTTGCAACGCCAAGTAGCTAGTCACTAATCTCGGATCTGCTAAAGCACTCATGGCTAAATCTTCTTTCCGCACTAGCAAACGTCGGGCAATGTCCGACATCAATGTCGTTCCTTATATTGATGTGATGCTGGTATTGCTAGTGATCTTTATGGTCACAGCACCGATGGTTAATCCCGGGATTGTCAATTTACCCACCGTTGGTGGCGCCAAGGTGCAAGCCCTGCCGCCCGTCTTTCTGACCATCGATGCCGATGAAAATATCATCGTGCGTAAAGATGGTGAATCAACCCAGACCTTGAACAAAATGGAATTGGGTAGCTTTGCGCGCAATCAAGCAGAGCGCTCACCAGATCAGCCACTCGTATTGGCCGCAGACAAGTCTGTTAAATACGAAGTCGTAATGGATGTGATGTCTAAGCTTAAAGAAAATGGTGTCAAACGCGTTGGCTTAGCCGTCAAGAGCCAATAGCTTTGTTCCCATCATGAATAGCGCGCCACTTTCTAGTCAATCGTTTTCTCGCTATCGCTTTAGCAAAACGGAGAGCACTAAACGCGCGCTGAGTTTTTCACTCATTGCTCACTTGGGTTTACTCGCCTTTCTCATGATTGGGATCCAGTGGCGTAGCTCCACTCCTGCAGGTGTTGAAGTGGAGCTATGGGACTCGGCTCCTCAAGTCAATACTCCAGCGACACCCGAGATCAAAACTGAAGCTAAGGAGGAAGCGGCTGATATTGCGATCAAGAAAAAGAAACTAGAAAAAGAAGTTCCTAAAAAAGAACCCGTTAAAGAAATCGCTAAAGTCAAACCTGCCACTGCCCCTGCACCTGAAAAGCCAACAGTCCAGAAAGTCGAGCCCCCTAAAGCACTCTCCCCTGCAGAAGTTAAAGCCAATGCAGCGGCTGAGAAGGTGCGCGCTGATCAACTCGCGCGTCTGCGCGCAGCTGCCGGCGCTGAGGGCGGCAGTGGGGGCAGCTCTGGCAGTGGTGTCGGTGGTGGTGGCAACGCTCCTCCTGGCTGGACCGATAAGGTGATCAAAAAAGTTAAACCTTTGATTGTGTTTAATGCAGAGTCCGTGAGCGGCAATCCTGCAGCCGTCATTAAAGTAGAGCTCGCTCCGGATGGCGCCATTTTGAGCACTAGCATCCTGACTTCAAGTGGTATTGAAGCCTGGGATCGCGCTGTCCTGCTCGCGCTCTCTCGCGCACAAAGCCTGCCGAAAGATGACAGTGGCAAAATTCCACAACGCCAAGTCAAGTTGACATTCAAACCTAAGGACTAATGCATGTTGCAGTTTGTAAAAAAATCGATTGCTTACTCAATCATTGCTATTGCAAGCTTAGGATTCTCAGTAAGTACCTCGGCTCAAATGAATATCGAGATCACCGGTGTCGGTCAGTCTTTGTATCCAATTGCGGTGATGCGTTTTCAGGATGAAAATAAATTACCAACCAGTGTTACGGAAATCATTCGCCAGGATTTACTGCGCAGCGGTTACTTTAAAAATACTGAGAATGGTAATGCTGCAGAAAATCCCAGCGGAACGCCCAACTACAAATCTTGGGCTGCACGTGGTGCTGATGCTTTAGTACTCGGATCAGTCGAGCAAACTGGTTCCGCGCAGTTTGAGATTCATTACAAACTCTTTGATATTCGCAAGAGCCAAGCTCTCGGTGGGTTGGATATCAACTCCAGTGCAGACAATTTGCGCGCTGCGGCTCATAAAATTGCCGACGATATTGTGTATAAGCTGCTTGGCGAGCGTGGCGTCTTCTCCACTCGCTTGTCGTATGTGATTAAAGATGGCAAGCGCTATCGCTTAGTGATTTCGGATGCCGATGGTCAAAATATTCGCAATGCACTTAATAGCGCCGATCCCATCATTTCTCCATCCTGGTCACCTGATGGCAAGAAAGTAGCTTATGTTTCTTTTGAAGATCGCAAACCCGTGATTTATGTGCATGAGTTGGCTACTGGCAAACGGGTGATGCTGTCCAATCAAAAAGGCAATAACAGCGCGCCAGCTTGGACTCCGGATGGTAAGCAACTCGCGATCTCGCTTTCTAAAGATGGCAACACACAGATCTATGGCATTAATAGTGACGGCACTGGCTTGCGACGCCTTAGTCGCGGTTACACGATTGATACGGAACCGCAGTACTCACCAGATGGTCGTTACATTTATTTCACGAGTGATCGTGGTGGCAGTCCCCAGATCTATCGCATGAGCGCAGAAGGCGAACAGGTCGAGGGTGCTAAACGCATCAGCTATAAACAGGGCTTTGTGACTTCACCCCGCATTTCTCCAGACGGAAAATATTTAGCTTACATCGCCAATATCGGTGGCGCCTATCGGCTCTATATCGTCAATTTAGCTACTGGTGATAGTCAGGCGCTGACCGACGGCACAAGCGATGAATCTCCTTCCTTTGCCGCCAATGGCCGTTATCTCCTTTACTCTACCAAGGTCAATGGCAAACGCGTCTTAGCCGCAGTATCAGTTGACGGCAATTCTAAGCAGGTACTCACCATTCCAGGATCAGATGTTCGGCAGCCATCCTGGGGTCCATTTATGGACTAGTGGGGTCTGCAATTCCCCTTTTTAGGGGCATAATATGGGGTATTAGCTCATTTGTAGGAAAAGGAAATCCCCATGACAATCTCAATCACACGTCGGTTTACAACGTCACTGCTTTTAGGTTTGGCTGCTTTGTCAGCAACTTTCTTGGTGGGTTGCTCTAGTGTCAAATTAGATGACGTGGATGGTGGCTCTAGCAATAGCAATTTTAGCTCACAACCTTGGAATGATCCCAAGAGCCCATTGTTCGAGAAGAGTGTTTACTTTGGCTTTGATGAATACACCATCCAAACCAAATACCAAAATATGCTCTCCGCACATGCTGGGTATTTAAAAGCACACCCAGAACAAAAAATTATCATCCAGGGCAATACCGATGATCGCGGCACTGCAGAGTACAACTTGGCCCTGGGTCAACGTCGCTCCGACGCCGTTCGCAAAGCGCTAGCTCTGATGGGTGTAGCTGATGCCCAGATGGAAGCTGTGAGCTTTGGTAAAGAAAAGCCGAAGGCTGAAGGCGATACTGAAGCAGCTTGGGCTGAGAACCGCCGTGCTGATATTGTTTACATCACGAACTAATGATGACCTTGCAACATTCTTGTAAACAAACGCTCTTACGAGCGTTTTGTTTAAGTAGCGCGGTCATTTGCTTATGCGTTTCACCGAGTGCTTGGGCACTCTTCTCTGACGACGAAGCACGCAAAGCGATCTTAGATCTACGTAAATCGCTCGTAACGACCCAACTCGATTTGCAGAGTCAAATCGAAAAACTCAAGACCGATAACGCCGAGTTAAGAGGCAAAGTCGAAGAATTAGAAAAACAAGCGCAAGATATCGATAACAGTCAGAAGACCTACTACCAAGACCTGGATAACCGTCTTGGGAATTTTGAGCCTCGCTCAATCACTATTGAGGGCGTGACTGGCACGGTTCAACCGGGTGAGAAAAAAGCCTACGATGACTCTCTTAAAGCGTTTCAGGCAGGCAATCTCAAAAAGGCTGATGATGGCTTTGCTGCTTTCACGCGCAAGTATCCGAACAGCCCCTATTTGCCTCTCGCACTCTATTGGGGTGGCAATAGCAAATACGCTAACAAAGATTATGCTGGCGCCATCAGCCAACTTCAGACTTTGATTAAGAAATACCCTAACCATCCTCGTATTGCTGCAGCGATGGTCACGCTGGGCAACTGTCAACTCGAAAGTGGCAATAAGGCTGCCGCCAAGAAAACATTTAGCGACATCATTGCCAAGTACCCCGATACCGATGCTGCTAAAGATGCGCAGCAATTATTAAGCGCAACTAAGTAGTCTTTGATCGGTATCTATGTCTAGCCTTTCTGCAGCTTTTGAACATCTAGCACCGCGTACTCCAAACGCTCCCGCAGTGATTTTGTTTTCAGGCGGCCTAGACTCCACCACCATTTTGGCGCTCGCTAAGGATCTCGGCTATGCGCCTTATGTGCTCTCAGTAAGTTATGGCCAACGCCATTCTTCAGAAGTAGCTGCAGCCAAATTGATTGCTCAGAAGATGGGAGTAATTGCCCATGAAGTAGTGCAACTCGATCTCACTCGCTTTGGTGGCTCTGCTTTAACAGACGCTTCCATAGCCCTGCCCACTACTCCAAGCAAAGCCGATGAAATCCCGGTTACCTATGTACCTGCGCGCAATACGATCTTGCTCTCGCTGGCACTAAGCTGGGCAGAGGCTTTAGGTGGCTTAGATATTTTCTATGGCGCTAATGCCGTCGACTATTCCGGCTATCCCGACTGCCGCCCAGAGTATGTTGCCGCTTTTGAGAGTATGGCTAACCTCGCTACTAAAGCAGGTGTTGAAGCAACTAATCATGCCAATCGCTTTCGGGTGCATGCGCCGATTATTCAGATGAGCAAAGCAGAGATCATTCGCTTAGGCGCTAGCTTGGGAGTAGATTACTCGCAGACTGTCTCTTGTTATCAAGCGGATGATGCCGGCCATGCCTGCGGTGTCTGTGAATCGTGTCGCTTAAGACAAGCAGGCTTTGCACAAGCGCAAGTGGCAGATCCTACGCGGTATCAAACTAAATTGGCTGGAGCCTAGCGCTCTTTTACTTCGAGCATACGCGCAAGATAGCGCGCAATCAGATCGACTTCTAGATTCACTGCACTACCCATTTGAAGATTTCCGAGCGTAGTGTGCTGCAAAGTGTGGGGAATGATATTGATTGAGACGACACAAGTATCCGCATGATCCTCAACCAGATTGACAGTCAAAGAAACACCATTGACCACAATCGATCCTTTGTAGGCCAAATAAGGGGCAAGCTCAATTGGCGCAGCAATCTTCAGAAGCCAAGAACCATAAGCATCATCAGCAAGCGCTGCAAAGTGGGTCACCTCACCTACACCATCAACATGTCCACTGACCAGATGTCCGCCTAGACGATCATTAAAGCGTAACGCTTTTTCTAAATTGACAGGACCTAATTGATCCAGTCCAACTGTTTTATTGAGCGACTCCCTTGAAACATCAAAGCTAAACGCATTGGCTGTCTTATCGGTGACCGTCATACAGGCGCCCTGCAGAGCAATGCTATCGCCCAGCGCTACATCATCTAAAAATTGGATTTCCGAAGCGGGCAACTCCACACGCAGGTGCAAGCCATCGCCCTTGGACTGGATGTCAGTAATTTGACCAATGGCCGTAATGATTCCGGTAAACATGGCTATATTTTATCTTCTGGAGAATTTACTTTGAAGGTTTTTGGTAGCGCAAACGCACATCAGGATCAAAGACAGCCTGATCAATCAGTTGCCAAGCTTGTCGATCTTTTAAGGAAGGGATGGCAGGTAGATTACTCATGCCCAAACCTTCGCCTATGAAAAATGGCGCGTAGTAGAGAAGTAGCTCATCGATACAATCTTCACGCAACAAAGAGCCATTTAATTTAGCGCCTGCCTCCACATGGATCTCATTCATATGGCGCTCCTGAGCAAGATAAGCAAACAGTTGAGGTAAATCTACTTTGCCATAGGCATTTGGCAGCTCAATCACTTCGACGCCACGCTCACGCAATGCTTTGGCATGAGCCAATTGCTCAGATGATTGCAGCTGTGCACAAAAGATAATCGCACCGGACTCCTCAATTCCATCAAAGAGCTTGGCATTCAGCGGTGTTTCTAGCTTGGAATCGACAATCACTTTCCAGGGCTGTCTTTGTGTTTGCACGTCGCGCACATTGAGAGTTGGATTATCTTCTTTTACAGTACCGCCTCCGGTGAGCACAGCACAAGCCTGAGCGCGCCAATGATGTCCATCAGCACGTGCTAAGGCTCCCGTAATCCATTGACTCGTGCCGTTGGGTAATGCAGTCTTCCCATCGAGAGTCGCAGCAATCTTTAGGCGCACCCAAGGTAAGCCGCGCGTCATCCGAGAAATAAATCCTTGATTCAGTGCAGTGGCTTCTTCTCTCAGTAAACCGGTTTCTACCTTGATACCAGCTGCTTGCAGGCGCTCTATTCCTTTACCCCCAACCAAAGGATTAGGGTCAATCATTGCCACAATAATATTTTGGGGCTTGGCAGCAATCAGCGCATCCACACAAGGCGGGGTTCTGCCAGTGTGATTACAAGGCTCTAAGGTGACATATACAGTGGCACCAGCCGGATCAATCCCTCGACTACGTGCATCAGCTAGCGCCTGCACTTCAGCGTGAGGACCCCCTACCTGCTGGGTATGGCCGCGTCCAATCACTTGTCCATCTTTAACAATGATGCAGCCTACACGTGGATTGGGATTGGCTAGATATAAGGCTTTTTGAGCCTCGATTAAGGCCTCCCTCATCCATTGCTGATCCGCTTGGGAATTGACTTGATTCATGGCTCTATTAAAACCGATTTACCGACAAGCCTTGGAATCGGACTGAGGGTCACAAATCCGCCAGCGGCCGCCACTGCCTAGAATCAAGTGCCGCTCCAGAGCTGAGCGCCCCCTATGACGCAAGATCAGGCGATTTGCTACAAAGCCTCCCTGTGCTGTTTTAGCGGCACCAGCAGCATTAAAAATAATCCGTTTTTGAGAGGCATTGGGACCACTAAATTGCTTACCGCCATCCTGAAAGTAAATCGGGTCAATTGAGCCCTGCATAAACCAAGTTTTTTTAGAAAGGCTAGACTCGATTACCCATCCGCTATTCCAATCATTTCCACTTCGAGGAGCGATCTGGGTAGGCTCACCTTGATATAAAGCCTGCTGCCTAGCAAAGTGGGCATGTTCAGTAAAACTTCGCGCAGTCCATTCCAGTTGGCGGGTAGCTAAGGAGTCCTGAATCATTGGAATACTGATGCTCGACATGATGGCAATAATGAGAGTGACAACCATCATCTCAAGCAGCGTGCTTCCTCTTTCTCCATTTTTTTGAGGGTGTATCAACTTAATCAAAAACCTGTCGCCAGTTCAATCTTGTGAGAACACCTTGTTGTGAATCCATAAAGACCAAGACCTCGATTTGGGGTTTCTCTAGATTGGAGATGAGCCAATAGTTTTTCTGGGGCGAATGAAAGTCGCAATTCGGATGATGCTCATCCATTCCTAATAAAAGATCGGCCTGACATTCCAGAATGATTTTTTCAGCTTGGATAAATTTTTCTTGTATCTGAGACTGGGTTTGAATGTGAATCAACTCTAGTGCATTCATTCTTTCTAAATACAGGATTAATGAAGAGAAAGAAAAAATGATCGATAAAATCCAGGCGATGATCATAGTGCGTTGCGAGTCGCAAAATAGCGCTCAAATATCAGCGTAAGCGCATGGCCATCGGTCATTTCTAATTTCACTCTTAATAGTCGGGGCCCTGCAGAATTGGTCTTTGAGGCCTGCTCCTCAATACCCAGATAGTTCACGCCATTCATTAACGTGGTGTTTTGAATGCGGGCATGACGATCTAAATATTGGCAGATCAGAGAACCGCCGTTAACTTTTACTCCCTTACTCACACCAGCCTGCCGATCGACTAAAAAACCTTGCAGTGCTAACTGATTTTGAGTGCGCTCTGGACTTAAGACATTACCCACACAATCAAAATCAAATCCCAAGGATGGTGGATGCGCAATCCCATGGCGAATCACAAGTGCATCAGAACGGTTGTAGCCTCGACCTTTTTGAATAGCAATCGACTCTGGGTTGGCTTTTTTAGCAGCCTTATTTTGAGTTGATTCCAAGTTTTGATAACCTGCCATCCGAATCGCTCTACCGATCAGTTCAAAAGCGCGATCGGCTTCATTCGTTAAATATTGCGTCTTTTGATAGTGCATCTGTTTGGCAACCATGCGCCCACTACTTTGAATAACCGGGGTAATCAGGATCAGTGAGATTGCTAAGCTGATGAGGCATTCGAGCAAACTCATTTGAGCTTGACTAAGGTGATTTCAAACTGATTGATTTGCTCTCGAATTTGTAATCTTTTCTCTTGAGACTGCACAAAGCGCAGAGCCATCACTTGATATTGATTGCATAAGCCTACCCATGCTCCTGCAATCAGACTCATCGCCAACAATACCTCTAACAAAATGAAGCCATTGGCTTTGGGGGTAGTGAGGATAGAGGGCATGAGCCATTCTCCCAAGGACAGTATCACTCTGCCACCCCGATAAGACCCCCTGTTTGTCAGAAAGACTGGATATTGAGGCAGGAGTAAGCAATGAAGGGTCCCTGAGCTTAAAATAGCAGGCTATGTCTATGAAGCTTGCTCCTACAAATGAAATCGTTGCCGACCTGCGGGCTGGTAAGATGGTGATCCTGGTCGATGAAGAAGACCGAGAAAACGAAGGTGACCTCGTTCTCGCCGCAGACCATGTCAGCGCAGAAGCCGTAAACTTCATGGCCAAGCATGGGCGAGGCCTAATTTGCTTAACCCTGACCCGGGAACACTGCCAGCAACTCAACCTTCCATTGATGGTGCGTGATAACGGCACCTCGATGGGCACCAACTTTACGGTCTCAATTGAAGCAGCCACTGGAGTGACTACTGGTATCTCTGCAGCAGATCGCGCACTCACTATCAAAACTGCTGTTGCTAAAAATGCTAAGCCTAGTGATCTTGTTCAGCCTGGACATATCTTTCCCTTGATGGCACAACCTGGTGGCGTACTGATTCGATCTGGCCATACGGAAGCCGGTTGTGATCTGGCTGCGATGGCGGGCTGTTCTCCGAGTGCCGTGATTTGCGAAATCATGAAAGATGATGGCAGCATGGCACGCTTACCGGATCTACTTGAGTTTGCTAAAGAACATCAACTCAAGATTGGCAGCATTGCTGATTTAATTCAGTACCGTAGCCAACACGAGAGCATCGTGCTGCGCGAAGGTGAACGAGAGTTTGTTACCCCCTGGGGTAGCTTTCAGGGAATCATCTACCGCGATACCCCCAGCTCCTCGATTCATATTGCTTTAGTAAAAGGTAAGCCCACCGAATCGGTCGAAACTTTAGTGCGAGTTCATGAGCCCGTCACTGTCTTAGATTTTCTCGATGGTAATCACAGTAATCACTCTTGGCCACTAGGTAAAGCGCTAGAGACTATTGCCAATGCCTCTAGTGGTGTTGCTGTTTTGCTTAATGCTGCTGGTATTGCTACGCCCAATGATGCTGACTGGCTTTCTCAATTTACCAAGCTTAACCAAACTGCACATAGCGGGACTCATCCTGCACTGACTCGCAAGACGGATTTTCGTAGTTATGGTATTGGCGCGCAAATTCTGAAAGACTTAGGCGTTGGCAAAATGCGCTTATTGGCCAAACCAAATCCTGTCCCCAGTCTATCTGGCTATAAACTAGAAGTTACGGGCTACCTTCCCTATACTCCTGATCAAAAAGTGTAATCACGATGAACTCTTCTCCTACTCAATCTGGCGTTCAGGTTTTAGCTGCTGATCTCAATGGACAAGACTTGCGAGTGGGAATTGTGCAAGCCCGCTTTAATGAAGATCATTGCGAAGCCTTAACCAAAGCTTGTATTGAAGAGCTCCTAGCTCTTGGTGTTGAGCAGACAGATATTAAATTAGTCACTGTTCCTGGCGCCCTTGAAATTCCCTTTGCCCTGCAAAAAATGGCTGAGACCGGTGAGTTTGATGGCTTAGTTGCCTTAGGTGCCGTCATTCGGGGTGAGACTTATCACTTTGAGCTTGTCTCCAATGAATCCGCTGCGGGTATTACGCGTGTTGGTCTAGAGTCAGGCTTACCTATTGCCAATGGCATCCTCACTTGCGATAACGATACGCAAGCCCAAGTTCGTGTTCAGGTCAAAGGTGCAGACTGCGCAAGAGCTGTAGTTGAAATGGCTAACCTTGCCTTGGCCTTAACTCCTGACTTAGATATCGACTTTCAAGCTGGTGAAGAGGAATAATGTCTAAAATAATCACCACCAATAAATTAGCGGGCTCTAATAAAGAGAATAAACCGGCAACCCCCAAACGCTCTCTTACACCACGTCGTCGTGCCCGCGAATACGCTTTGCAAGGGGTTTACCAAAGCCTAGTGATGCGCCGTGCTGGTAGTCTGCCAAATTCTGTAGCGATTACTAAACAGCTTTCCGAAGACCCTGCTTTCCGTCGCTGCCAACTCGAGTTATTTCAAGGTATTTTTGAGGGCGTACTTGATCGCACTGATGAACTCGAAGCCATCATCGCACCCGCCTTGGATCGCCCTATCAATGAGCTCTCCCCTGTAGAGCATGCTGCGCTTCTGATTGGCGCTTATGAGCTTGCCGCTGATCTTTCCGTTCCCTATAAAGTTGCAATCAATGAAGCTGTTGAACTTGCTAAGACCTTTGGTGGCACCGATGGACATAAGTATGTCAATGGCGTTTTAGATTTGCTAGCACAAAAACTCCGCAGCTCAGAAATTCAGGCCGCTTAATCCATCGGGGATGCCTCATGTCAGATCAAGATGTTCGCCAGTTACTAAAAGATCCTAGCCTTTTTAGAGAAGAGGCCTTTATCAATGGCCAATGGGTTAAGTCATCAATAGGCAAAACCTTTGTAGTCAATAACCCTGCTAACGGCGCAACGATTGCCAATGTTGCCAATCTCACCCCTGCTGATGCTGAGCTGGCGATTGAGGCAGCCAATACAGCGCTTCCAATGTGGCGCAGTAAAACTGGCAAAGAACGCGCCAACCTCATGCGCAAATGGTTTGATCTCATTGTTGCGAATACCGAAGACCTAGCTTTGCTGATGACACTAGAGCAAGGCAAGCCCCTGATAGAGTCGCGCGGTGAGGTAGCCTACGGCGCCTCATTTATTGAATGGTTTGCTGAAGAAGCTAAGCGGGTAGCCGGAACCATTCCTTCGACCACTTGGGGCGATAAGCGACTCATGGTTCTGAAGCAAGCCATTGGTGTGTGCGCAGCGATTACCCCTTGGAATTTTCCGATTGCCATGATCACTCGCAAGATCGCCCCCGCCATGGCTGCGGGTTGCAGTATTGTGATTAAACCTGCTGAGCAAACCCCTTTATCTGCCTTAGCTTTGGCCGAACTGGCCGCTCGAGCCGGGATTCCAAATGGAGTCATTAATATCCTGACGGCTGACTCAGAACAATCCATTGCGATTGGCAAAGCTTTATGCAGCTCATCGATTGTGCGTCATCTCTCGTTTACAGGCTCAACTGAAGTGGGCCGAATTTTGATGGCGCAATCCGCTCCTACAGTAAAAAAATTGGCTTTGGAGCTAGGCGGTCACGCGCCCTTTATTGTTTTTGAGGATGCGGACATTGATGCGGCAGTCAGTGGCGTAATCGCCTCAAAATATCGTAACGCTGGTCAAACCTGTGTGTGTGCCAACCGAATTTATGTTCACAAAAAAGTACATGATCAGTTTGTGGAAAAATTTGCCAAAGCGATTCAGGCAATTCAATTGGGTAATGGACTTGAAGAGGGTGTGCTGCAGGGTCCACTGATTGATCAAGTAGCCCTTGCTAAAGTGGAACGTCATGTTGCTGATGCATTAAGTAAGGGGGCAAAATTAGTTGCCGGTGGTAAGCGATCTTCTTTAGGTGGCACCTATTACGAACCTACCATTTTGGATCATGTGACAAGCGATATGCTCATCACCGTAGAGGAAACCTTTGGCCCAGTGGCACCGATTATCAGTTTTGAGAGCGATGATGAGGTCATCAAGCTGGCAAACCAGAGTCAATACGGTCTAGCCTCATATTTCTATAGTCGGGATATCGGGAGGATCTGGAAAGTCGCCGAGGCCCTGGAATACGGCATCGTGGGTGTGAACAGCGGCATTATTTCAAATGAAGTTGCACCCTTTGGCGGAGTCAAGCAATCTGGCTTGGGCCGTGAAGGCAGTGTCTTTGGTATGGATGAGTACTTAGAACTCAAATACCTTTGTATCGGGCTGTAAAAAAGATTTATCTTTTTTTATAGACCAAATCCCATACCCCATGTCCCAGCTTTAAACCGCGGGTTTCAAACTTGGTAATGGGTCGATAGCTGGGTCGCTCAACATAAGCTAAATGCTTCTCTTGTAATTGCGCTAAGCTGGGTTTGAACTCATTGCCAGTATCGCTCTCTTGTGCAATATCAGCTGGTCCAAAGGTTTCAACACACACAGCCTCAACTGCTGTATTGATCAAGGATTGCTCAGCATTAAGGACCAGAAACATTTGTTCTGCATAGTTATGCCAATCGGTTGCCAAATGCAGATAGCCCCCTGACTTCAAACGAGATGCCAATAAACGTACAAATGGGGACTGGATCAAACGACGCTTATGATGCCGCTTCTTGTGCCAAGGATCAGCAAAGTAAATATGAATGCCATCCAAACTCTCAGGCAATATCATTTTTTCTAGAACCTCGACTGCATCATGCTGAATCAAGCGTAAATTGGTGAGGCCCATTTCACCGATGCGCTTGAGTAAAGCGCCAATCCCAGGAGGGTGGACTTCAATGGCTAGAAAATCATCTTGGCCACGAAGTTGGGCAATAGCGGCAGTCGTCTCCCCCATACCAAAGCCAATCTCCAGAATCTTGGGATTGGGCGATCCGGCAAAGGCTTCGCTTAAATTGAGAGCCTGCTCTTGAAAGGGAATACAGAATTGGGGGCCAAGCTCATCAATGGCACGTTGCTGTGCTGCCGTCGTTCTTCCAGTGCGAAGGACAAAAGAGCGAATTCGATCGATGCGATCAAGCTGACGCTCTGGCTGCGAACTCAAATTACGCCAAGACTTTCTTAAAGTAAGCAATAGTCTCTTTCAGACCATCTTCCAAATTGACCTTAGGCTGCCATCCCAGTTTGGATTTGGCTAATTCAATATTGGGTTGACGTTGCTTGGGATCATCCGAAGGTAGTGGCTCATGAACAATCTTGGATTTGCTGCCGGAGAGCTTAAGAATCGTCTCTGCTAATTGCAACATGGTGAACTCGCCAGGATTACCAATATTGACTGGGCCAGGAAAGCCCGCTTCTGAGTTCATCATTTTGACCATGGCATCAATCAAGTCATCAACGTAGCAAAAGCTCCGGGTTTGCTGACCATCACCATAAATCGTAATGTCTTTACCCTGCAAAGCTTGCACAATAAAGTTACTCACCACACGACCGTCATTCGGATGCATACGCGGGCCATAGGTATTAAAGATCCGTACCACTTTGATATCCAACTGATGCTGGCGGTAATAATCAAAAAATAGGGTTTCAGCGCAGCGCTTTCCTTCATCGTAGCAAGACCGAATACCGATTGGATTAACCCTACCCCAATACTCTTCTGGCTGAGGATGAACTTCAGGATCACCATAGACTTCACTAGTAGAGGCTTGCAAGATGCGTGCACGCGTTCTCTTGGCCAAGCCCAGCATATTGATTGCGCCATGCACACTGGTCTTGGTCGTTTGCACTGGATCATATTGATAGTGCACAGGGGATGCTGGACAAGCGAGGTTATAAATCTGATGAGTCTCAACATAGAGTGGGAAAGTCACATCATGGCGCATCACTTCCAATTTAGGATCTGATAGTAAATGCGCTAAGTTTTGCTTAGTACCCGTAAAGAAGTTATCCACTACTAAAACTTCATTACCTTCTTTAAGCAGCTTTTCAGTCAGGTGTGAGCCCAAGAAACCTGCGCCACCAGTGATGAGAATTTTTTTCATATAGACCTATAGGGCTAGTTTATTTATTAATGACGCGATTATCCCAGCCCGCAGAGAGATAGCCATAGACCACTTCACCCAACATGATCACCATAGAGATCATAAATGAGACCATACCTAAGACAAAGCTCCACATCACATAACCCGTCTTTGGGGTATTGAGAGCGCCAGCCTGAAAGAGGAAGAGCTCCAAAACGGTTAAGGAAATAAATACGCCGCTTAAGACATCAAAAAATATTGCCATGGTGCAGAGTCGACCCCGAAACTTGGATTCATTAGCTTCTTTTCGCATCAGTTGATGAATCTGGTGATCAATAACATGCCCATCCTGAAGTTCTTTATGAATCGCTCTCATCCGATCTACTGTTCTGCCTAAACGAGTAGAGATAGCATTAAATAAGGTGGCTACTGCTGTTAATAAAAATACGGGCGCAAGTGCAAGCTGAATATTATTGGTAATGACATCGATTGAGTTATCCATACTTAAATTTAATTCCTTAATGTGACCAGGCTACTAAGCCGGTGTAAGCGCTAATCAGAACAACTAGACCAAAGATGATGCGATACCAAGCAAACGGAATAAAGTTATGGCCTGCAACATAACGTATCAACCAGCGTACACACGCAAATGCAGAAATAAAGGCAGCAATAAAGCCGAACACAATGGCTAATGTGAAATCGCCTGCACTACTCCCGGCAACCTCTAAAGAGACTGGGGACTTCCAGAGCTTCAGTAACTCATAAGCAGTAGCTCCGCCAATAACCGGGATTGCCAAGAAGAAGGAAAACTCGGTTGCCACTGCACGCGGTAACCCGAAGAGCATACCGCCAATAATGGTAGCGCCCGAGCGTGAAGTGCCCGGTATTAGAGCAGCACATTGAGCTAGCCCAACCTTGAGGGCATCTAAATAGGAAAGTTCATCAACTGAGTGCAATGGGGAAGCGACTGTTTGAACTGGTCTTTTAGCTTGCAAATGCTCGGCCCAGAAAATGATCAGAGCCCCCACGATAAAGGCAGTAGCTACTGGTATGGGT
>Ga0364866_10733_pt1 | contig 16966 bp, 7 predicted proteins | sample ExccelAu500001D3_3_FD_206913 | JGI IMG/M metagenome (GOLD analysis project Ga0364866, IMG submission 206913) | Enriched cells from Trout Bog Lake Hypolimnion, Wisconsin, USA - BchlTB.Aug13.5000.01.D3 | ecosystem: Environmental > Aquatic > Freshwater > Lake > Hypolimnion/Profundal zone | place: USA... | reverse complement strand
TGAAGTAGCTGAACACTGTCATATAAAAATAACCATCGGGCGAGAGCGAACGCATGATGTAATCCGCGCCGTATGCGGCTTCATCCATCAGCGCAGTCTTTGCTTTCATGCTGTCAAGCAGCGCGGGAGCCGTGTCGATCACATTGACCATTGACCAAACAACCAGCGGCGTTTGCTGGGGAGACATGAAATTGGCGTACGCCAAATGCGAGAAATATTTGCTGACATCGCCAGAAGCGTCGCACCAACCTCCCCGCAAATCAACGCGGTTGGTGCTGCCGTACAGGAGCAGATGTTGGTCGGCCTTCAATTCTTCCGGCGAATTGGCCCGTTGATGTTGGTAATATTGTATGATGGCCGGCACGGTTTGTGTGGCCAGGGCGAATTTGCCGACCTCGAAGTCGCAGGAGTGGTATTCCTTTCCATCCAGTTCAGTCGCGACGTTGAATCGCCCCGGCTTTTGCAAGGACGAGAAGTCAGCCCGATAATATATTCGTCCCGGAAACCATTCTTCACAGGTCTGGCCGGCCTCCAACAATCCATCGAATACGGTCATCGAAGTCAGCGCGTCCTCAATGCGAAACCGGCTGGATTCTGGAAAACGATTGCGGGCCTCGATCACGGCAAACTTTGGGGCTGATTGATCGTACGCCACCTGGTTGACATGAACGACTACATTCTCCGGCGCACTTGCCGGCTCCTTCTCTCCCGGAGGGAAGCCTTGAGCGAGGGCCACGGAAACCAGACCAAAACAGGAAAATGCGATTAACGCAAAACCTGCGGCACTGACTGCTGGAATTCGAATCATATACAAACGCTGGGCTGATTGTCACCGTGATTGAGAAGTAAGGCGTGAAGGAGATTACACGTCAAGGTACACAAGCTTGAATTCTCGCCCGCAACCGTGTCCCCTCAGCCTGTGCTCAAAACCATTCGGCGGGCCGAATATACGGAATTGATTGCGCTGTTTTTCCTGCAAGGCGCCGCCTCAGGCATTTGGCTGGTGCCGTTGAGCGCGGTTCTCGACGCGCACGGTTTGCGATCAATCAAAATATGGGCCTACTCTACCAACGCCGTGGCTGCGTTTGTTTCCCCGCTTCTCTTCGGCGGAATGGCGGATCGCTCCGCGTCGCCGGTTTCGGTCCTGCGAGGGTTATCGCTGGCTGCGGCGATATTGTCGTCAACGGTTGGCGCAGCGCTGGAATTTCACTGGAATCTCTGGGTGACGCTTGCATTGATTCAGGCGACGGCGCTCTGCCTGGCTCCAGCCTTCAGCCTGATTTCATCCATCGTCATGGCCCGGCTTCAATTCGCCCAATCGGAATTCGGACCAATCCGCGCGATGGCTACTCTGGGCTGGATTGTTGGTTGCTGGGTTGTCAGCGCTTTCAATGCCGATAGTTCAGCACTGGCCGTGTATTTGGGCGCCGCAGCATCCATACTGGTGTGCCTCTGCGCCGGTCTGGTCCCTCCCCAAAAAACAGTCCAGGCAACTCGGCGACTCTCGTGGCGCGAACGATTGGGCTTGGATGCGCTGACGCTACTTAAGAACCGCGACCACCGGGTCATATTCATCGTTGTCGCGGCATTCAACATTCCCCTGACCAGTTTTTATCCTTACGCGCCGCTGCATCTTCGCGAATCGGGCCTGACCCGCGTCAGCGCCTGGATGAGCCTCGCGCAAACCACGGAGGTCCTTTCCATGTTTGCGCTCGGGGCGCTCCTCCACCGCTGGCGCTTTAAAGGGATTTTGGCTTGGGGCCTGGCCATCGGCGTCGTCCGCTTCGCGCTGTGCGCGCTGCCGTTCAAGGAAGGATTGCTGGCCGGAACGGCATTGCACGGCGCCACTTATGCCCTGGTTTATATCACCGCCCAGATTTACGTGGATCAGCGTGTGGACTCAGCCTGGCGCGCGCGGGCCCAGGCCCTGCTAAATCTAATGTACAACGGATTTGGCAGCCTGCTGGCTTATCTGGCGGGCGGTTGGTGGTTTTCTGAATGCACGCGCGCATCCGGCACACAATGGCCGATTTTCTGGTCCGGTTTGGCGGTGGCGATGGGGGTTGTGCTGCTCTGTTTCCTGGCCGCGTACCAGGGGCAAAAGGCTGGACCCGTGTTGCAAGGCTGATGAAGAAATGGGCCGATCCGCAAGGAGTTAGTCATTGGCACATCAGCCGCATTCATGGCAACGGGACCGCAGTAGCCGCCAAAAAAAGAACATCAGCGGTCCCGCGATTGCCTGCGGATTTTGGTCGACACGCAATCCCTTCCTGCGGTAATCCGAACCGTTGCGGAATAACATGAACGATTCAGCCACGATTCTGAATTTGCCCGATTCACGTTCAGTATTGTCATTTCCCAGTCCCGTTCTGAGTTTCTTGATTTGTCTGTTCAGTATGTTTATCGCGTTGGGAGCGGTCGCGCAGAACCAGGACGTTTCCTCGCTATTTCCCGAACCCGCCCGCGTGGCGGCGGATTATCCCGACGAGGTCCAGCGATGGGGGGCGCTGAATGTGTTGCACCTGGCGCTCAACACCGCGGCGCCAAGGCCGATGTCGAAGGCCACCTACGCCAAGTTTTTCGCCTACGACTCCGCCTATAATGGAATCGCCAATGGCAAAATCGCGAACCGACAGGCGTATGCGGATTTCAATAGCCGGTGCGAGCAACTCTTTGCCAAGCCGGATTTTGCGCGTTCGGTGCTGGAGAAATATGGCCTCACGGCGTACGCGAGGCGAGAGCCCACTCCGACGCAGCCAACCCCAGCCCAGCTTCCGGTGAACTCCTCGCCTCCGCCGCAGAGGATAGTCCTTCCACCGTTCCAGCAGGATCGCAATTTTACAAATGACGCGTGGCCGTATCCGCAGTCGTTCCCGTTGCTGCTGTTTTTTCTTTTGCCCGTTGCATTCTGCACTTGGGCGGCATTGCAAGTCACGGGATCGGGCCGCGCGATTCTACCGACCCGCCCGCCCGTTTCTGGAGGCCTTCCCGCGCTGCCTGAATCTTTGCGGGTGGTCAGCGTGCCTGGCGCCCGATATGCCGTCTATGTATTGTCGGGCGTGGTTCTGCAAAAAGAGGAAAACGTCCACACCCGCTCGTGGAGCAGCACACCCCCCGGCCAGACGATTCACATGGGCGGCGGACAATTCCACCACACTCCGGGCTATACGACTTCACACTCCGAAACCACTCGCGAGGAAATCATCTGGGTGCGCACTCCGCAGAATACTGAAGAATCGTGGACGCTTTACAACAGCGGCGTGAGGTTGCGCCCGGGGCAGATTGTCAGCGTGCTCGTGCGTCCGTTGCCCAAGGACACGGGCGACATTCTTCTGGCGTATAACCACACGACCGGCACGATCGAAAAAAGTCCGGCCATGCAGAAGGCGCACGGAAACCAGGGGTTCATCCGGCGGGAAATCGTTCAGTGGACTGGCAATCTGGCGTGCGGAGTGGGATCGGCGATCGTCACCAGACGTTACATTCCGGCGTACGTCAATGGTCAACTCTACGCGGGTTTCATTGTATGGTGGCTGTTCGGAGCAGTTGTGCTGGTGACACTCTCGTTTCTCATCGTGACACCTTTTCTGACGAGCCTGGTTCGCAAGCGACGCGACGCGGCTTTCGATAGAAAGTACCTGCCTGGGTTGCGCCAGTTTTTCGAGCAAGGGACTCCAATTTTGCAAAGAACTTTTGGCCGCGGTTGAGTATCCGGGAATTTGCGCGAAGGCGAAAAACTTTGACAACGCCGCAACTTCGTGGAACGATTGCGGCGTTTTCAGCAGGACATTCATTGATCGGCGAACCAAATTGTTATTTACATGAATGGCGTTGTCGTTGGAGCGCATAAAATCAGGACAAAATCGTTCGTTTTTCCCCTGGGCGTAATTTTCCGCACCTGCGGGACCGTGCTTTTTATTGTTTTTGTTGCCAACGCTCAACCGACTCGCGTAGTTCCGGCGCACTCGGCGCCGAGCGCGGCGCTTTCCATCCCGGATCAACCGACTGAAGAGGACATCAAGCATGTTCGTTTATTTGCGGAACCGCTGCAGGCGGCGAACGGCAATCCGTCTCTGGACGAAAACCGGCAGTTGGGGGCCGTTCTCGCGCGGTATTCACAGAGGGCGGTCCCGGATGACTTTTCAGACTTGGAGCAATTCGTTGGCACCCATCCCGATTCTCCGTGGACTCCGTCGTTGTTATTTAACCTCGGATTGGAGTACAGCAGGACGGGCTGGTATTCAAAGGCACTCGGAGCTTTGGAACGAGCGTGGCCGCTGCTGAAGCCCTCGGAGGAACCGGCTGTCAAGGCGCTTGCGGACAGGGCGGTGGGCGAGTTGGCCCTTATGTATGCGCGTGTCGGGCGGATGACGGAGCTTTCCGATTTGCTTGATTCCATCAAAGGGCGGGTGTTGGTTGGCCCGGGCCGGGGGAAGGTCGCCAGCGCCAGACAGGGACTTTGGACCATGCAACATAACCCGGAGATTGCCTTCCGCTGCGGGCCGATGGCGCTGGATCGGATTATCGCGTTCGATAATGGGCACCAAGGCGGCCAACTGCTCATCCAGAATTCCAGTTCGACGACCAACGGTCTTTCCCTGAGCCAAGTGGCGGCGCTATCGGATAAGGCGGGTTTGCACTACCAAATGGCGTTTCGCACTCCAGGCGCCCCACTGTTATTGCCGGCGGTGGTCAATTGGAAGGTGGGGCATTACGCCGCGCTCATTCGGGAGAAGGACGGGCTTTACCTCTCGCAAGACCCGACATTTCACCATGATTCGTGGGTGACGGCGCGGGCCTTGGACAATGAGGCGACAGGGTATTTTTTGGTGGCGTCGGGCAATCTTCCCAGTGGCTGGCGGAGTGTTTCGGCGGCCGAAGGACGGACGGTTTGGGGCAAGGGGACCACCGAGAACAGCGACCCGAACGACAACACGCCGTGGGATAAACAGAGTTGCGATGGTTCGGACGGGACCGGCATGGCGGTTTGCAGCGTCTATTTGCTGGATGTCAGTTTGAACATCCGCGACAAGCCGGTTGGTTACACGCCTCCGTTTGGGCCGTCCGTAAGGCTTATCGTGAATTACAACCAGCTCGAATCCGATCAGCCGGCCAATTTCAACTACTCCAACCTTGGCGCCCAGTGGACATTCAACTTCCTCTCGTATATCACGGACGATCCCAGCAGTCCCGATGCGGATGTCAATTACTACACGTCCGGTGGCGGAAGCCTTCCTTTTACGGGGTTCAATGAGAACTCGCAATCGTTTGACTCCCAGATGAAGAGCCATGTCATCCTGACACGCACATCGCCCACCAGTTACCAGATGCATAATGCGGATGGTTCCGGCTATGTGTTCTCCCTGCCGGATTCCGCCGGCACAAACGGGCGAAACGTCTTCATGACTGAAATTGTGGACCCGCAGGGAAACGTCGCCAAAATCAGCTATGACGCCAGCTTTCGAGTTGTGGGGATCACCGACGCCATCGGGCAAGTGACTACGCTATCGTATGAGAATGGCACCGACCCGTTGAAGATCACGAAAGTCACCGATCCATTTGGGAGATTTGCGAGTTTTTCTTACGACGCCAGCAACCGGCTCTCTCAGATTACCGACTGCATCGGCCTGAAATCACAGTTCACCTATGACACGGGCGACAATATCACGGCAATGACCACTCCGTACGGCACGACGTCGTTCGCCTTCGGACAGGATGGCCGGGACACGTGGCTGGAAACAACCTACCCTGACGGCGAAAAGGAGCGCGCCGAATACACGGAGTCCACCGCAGTGGGCACGGATTCACAGGACCCGGCCTCGACGCTGCCACAGGGCATGTGGACGCGCGACTGGGTGATGTACGCGCGCAACACCTATTTTTGGGATAAGAACGCTTACAACTCCTACGCGGCCAACACCAATGATTACACCACGGCGTACACGTACCATTGGCTGCACGACCCAACACTCACGACCGCGATGGGCGTGCTGGAAAGCGAGAAGCCGGCGCTGGAAAGTCGAATTTGGTATAATTACGCGGGCCAGCCTCCCGGGAATTATTACGCGACGATCATAGGCAGTTCAGACCAACCCAGCGTTAAAGGCAGAGTATTGGACGACGGAAGCACCCAGCTCAGCCAGTTCTCTTACAATGATCTTGGGTACGTCACCCACTCCGTCGATCCCATTGGACGAAGCATGACGTACGTATATGCCGACAACCTCGTAGATCTTCTCCAGGTTTATCAGACTACCGGGGCGAACAATGTCCTGCTTACCAACATTCAATACAATGCCACGCATTTGCCGATAGCGGTTTATGATGCCGCCGGACAACTAACGACGAACACCTACAACGCGCGCGGGCAACTCCTCAGCACAACGGACGCCATCGGTGAAACCACCAGCCTCTCGTATGACAGCAACGGATATCTGCTCTCCGTCACAGGGCCGCTCCGAACGACCAACGACGTGACATCTTATACCTATGACAGCGTTGGCCGCGTTCACACCTGCACGTTAACGGACGGCTACACAGTCACCTGCGGTTACGACAACATGGACCGCATGACCAACGTCGTTTATCCTGACGGGACATCTGAAATCTTCACGTACGACAAGCTGGATCAGGTCATAATCCAGGACCGGCTCGGCCGCCAGACACGTTACACCTACGACGCGTTGAGGAGAAAGGTGGCGATGCAAGACCCGCTTAACCGCATCACCCGGTTCGAGTATTGCGGCTGCGGCTCGCTGGCCGCGATAATCGATCCGATGGGGCGGGAAACCCTTTGGAGACACGATATTGAAGGGCGGTTGACCTCCAAGCAATATCCGGACGGCTCGCAGGTCACCTACACTTACGAAAACTCCACCAAACGGCTCAAATCGGTTGCCGACGAGCAAGGGCAGCTTAAAATTTATACCTATTACCAGGATGACGACGTGCAAAGCATATCCTACGCCAACGAGGCAGTTGCCACGGCCCCGATTACTTTCACTTACGATCCAAACTACGATCGAATGGTCTCGATGCAGGATGCGACGGGATCAACGGAGTGGACGTACAATCCTCCCGGCTCATTTGGCGGGCTGAGGCTGTCAACCTCGACCGGCCCGTGGGCCAACGCCGAAGTGATTTACCAATACGACGCGCTGAGCCGCGCAACCAATCGTATCATCAATGGAGTAGCCCAAACATGCGCCTTCGACCCGCTTGGCCGGGCAATCACCTTAAGCAATATACTGGGAACTTTCAGCTATGGTTACGATGGCGCGACAGCGCGCTTGTCGGATATCTTGTTCCCGAACGGCCAAAGCACGCACTACACTTACTTCAATGCTCTCGGAGACCACCGATTGCAGCAAATCACGAATGAGAAACCAAATGCATCCGTTCTTTCCAGCTATGCTTACGCTTACAATTCCGTCGGCGATGTCACAAACTGGGTGCAGCAATTGAGTTCGCAAAATCAAACATGGAACCTGAGTTACGATGCGGCCGACCAATTGCTGGCGGTAAAGGAGAGTGGCGCCAACGCGCTCAATTACGACTACGGATACGATACAGGAGCCAACCGCCTGCTGGAAAACACCAATAGCGTTCAACGCGCCTTCAACTACAACTCCTTGAACCAGGTGCTTTCATCCTCCGCGGGAAGCGCGACCAACACGATTTATCAGTGGGATGCCGAGCACCGCCTGGCGGCGATCATTCAGGGGAACAATCAAATACAGTATTGGTACGACGGATTTGGAAGAAGACTCAGAATCGTTCAAAGCAGCGGTGGAATCACACAAGCGGACCGCCGTTTCGTGTGGTGCGGCGCAGAACCGTGCGAGGAATGGAATTCAAACAATGTGGTAGTCAACCGTTATTTCAGCGAAGGCGAGCAGCAGAGCGGAACAAACCTTTACTACGCGCGGGACCATCTTGGAAGCGTTCGCGAATTAACTGACGGGACAGGGGCGATTCGCGCGGAATATGGGTATGCGCCGTATGGCGCTCCGACAAAACTGCAAGGCGACCTGGCGGCGAATTACCTGTTTGCAGGGGAGTTTGCCCAACCAGGGTCAGGCTTGATGCTGGCGGTTGCCCGGGCGTACGACCCCGTGAATGCACGATGGATAAGCAGAGATCCAATCGAGGAACAAGGTGGCGTCAATCTTTACGATTACGCCGGAAACAACCCAATATCAGGACGGGATCCATTAGGAACGGACACTGGAGGAGTAGGCTATGGCCCCACGATCCCCTTATCGCCCTCGAAACTTTGCAGCACTGAGCAGAATTACATGAACGGCCTAAACAGTAAACCCTGGTATCAGCAAACCGATGTGGGAAGGGCCTTAAATCCGTGGGATGAGGGAGGAACGGGCGCGGATACGGATCTAAAAAACAACCCGCAGAACTACTCATACCAACTGCCAGGATCGGCCAACGCCAATAATTATACGAGCGATGAGGTCAATTATATTGGTATTGGAATGTACGAAGCATGGATGGGGGATTCAATTGTGACGGCGATAGCCATCGATGTCGCCTGGAGCGTGATTAATTACCAGCAGTTGCCCAGCATGGGAAAGATACAATGGACAATCCAGGGGTACAACGACTATCAGGACATGCAGTATGGCGATGGTTCACCCGCGTGCTCCTGCCAGGGCCAATAAGATGCGATGACAGCCCGTTTATGCACTGGAAATTAAACGCCGAGACGCAGAGACGCAAAGGAAACAGGCGAGAATGGCTTCGAGACCGACGCTTACAGTATGGTGAGCCGGATCGGGAGTGCCAATTTCCTCCTCGCGCCTTTGCAGCTTTGCACCGCCATCCCGCGAAGTTTTGTATTTCCGAGAAAGATTTTGGAAAGGATGAACAGGATTTACAGGATAAAGGCTTCTTGATCCGCCATTTCCGAATTCTCTCTGTACTGTTAATACTGTCAAGACATTTTTTTGGTTGCGGTTTGCCGCGCCAGGCCTTAGAGCGTGTTTTGAAAATAGCTCGTGCGGCCTTGCGGAGTCAGAACAGACACGAACTGCCCGGCTTCGCGGGCTGCCTTGCCATCCATCCCGCCGCGCTCGCAATGCCGTCGCCGATCTATTTTCAAAACACGCTCTTAGCGCCAAAATCCCTATGAAAAAGGCTGTTAGAATCATTTTGATAATACTGGCCTGGACGCTGATGGGTCGCGGGGCGGCGGCGCAACCGGCGTTTACTTTTGATTTGCCTGGCAATTTGACTTCCGAAAGCAACATAGTCACCGTCGCTTTGCCAGGTTTTCAGCAGACGGCCCAGTATTTGATCGCCGAGGCTAACGGGCCGCTCTCGGTTTCCGTCCCCGTGACGGGAGCCGGTCCGTTTACGTATCAATGGGAATTGAACGGGACGGCAATTGGCGGGGCGACGAGCGATTCCTACGAAATCTCCAATACGGTGGCCGCCAATCTGGGCAGTTATCAACTGATTGCGCGCAACAGCGCGGGGGCGGTCACAAGCGCGGTGGTCAACGTTTCGTTTGACACCGACCAACTCGGCCTGCCGGATGCGTGGCAAATGGAGTATTTTGGCCATCTTGGAGTTGATCCCAATGGCGATCCGAACGGAAGCGGGGTGGACAATTACGAAGCCTACCTTGACGGGACCAATCCAAACATCGCAAGTTCCACGATGCCCCGACTGAATCTTTTCAGCACGCCCGGCGGCACGGCAAGCGTCACGCCGCTGAAGCTGAAATATCAATTCAACGAGACTGTCCAGATTACCGCGACACCCAACCCGGGGAACGTTTTTATATGCTGGTCGGGGGCCATCACCAACAGCAATACGACAGTCAGCGTCGTGATGAATGGGACGCAGAACATCACCGCCAATTTTGGGCTTTCCCTGGCCGAGGTGCTTGGCACGCCGAACCTTGTCTGGACAACTGGCGGCGACAACCGGGGTTGGTTTGGAGAAACCAATACGACCTATGACGGCGTCAGTGCCGCGCAAAGCGGTGTTTCATTGGTGGGCCAGGAATCATGGATCCAAACGACTATTTCATCCCCCTATTTGCTTCAAGTGGCATTCGACTGGGCCGTATCGTCCACGGACCTAAACTACCTGAATTTTAACATCAATGGCACCACAGCCACCGGCATCAGCGGCGGAGAGGGGGCGATTAATTGGTTCTCGCAGGCTATTTGCGTTCCGCCGGGCGCCACGACGCTAAATTGGAACTATACCCAATCTGTCGCGGACAACGACTACGGCTGGATCGACCTGGACACCGGCTGGCTTGATGACGTCCAACTGAGCCCAGTGATTGTCACGCCGGGCTACTCCTCGGTCGTCGCCTGGGGCGCCAATTCCAACAACCAGGCGATTGTTCCACCAGGACTTACAAACGTGGTGAGCATCGCCGGTGGCGAATATCATAGCCTGGCTTTAAGGAATAATGGCACGGTGGTGGCATGGGGGAACAATACCGACGGGGAAACGAATGTGCCGGCGGCAGCGGTCAACGTTTCGCAGATCGCCGGCGGATGGCTTCATAGTCTGGCCCTTAGGCGTGACGGGACCGTAGTGGCCTGGGGCAATAATGATTCCGGCCAAACCAATGTGCCGCCCGGATTGAGCAACGTGGTCGCCATTGCGGCCGGAGAGGCGCACAGCCTTGCGCTCCAATCTGACGGGATTGTGGTGGCCTGGGGCGCCAATGACTCCGGACAGACCACAGTTCCCGCAAATTTGACCAACGTGGTAGCCATAGCCGCTGGGGCGAATTTCAATGTGGTTTTGAAGGCGGATGGCACTGTAGTGGCTTGGGGCGATGACGAGTCAACTCAAACCAATGTCCCACCAGGCGTGAACAACGTGGCCGCCATAGCGGCTGGGGAGTCTTTTTGCCTGGCGTTACAGAGCGATGGAACCGTGACAGCATGGGGTAGCGACGATTTCGAACAGAACGAAATCCCCTATGATTTGACCAACGCAGTGTCCATCGCAACCGGGGTTGGTTATAGCATGGCGCTTGAGAGCGACGGCACCATTGTCGCTTGGGGAGACAACACTTACTGCCAGACCACCGCTCCCAGCGTGCCACCACAGACGGGCGCGTTTGTGGCAATTGCCGCCGGCGGCTACCACGGCCTGGCGCTGCTCAACGATGGAGCGCCCCAGATCGCACAACAGCCTGTTGACCAAGTCGTCTATAGTGGAGTCACCGCGATATTCAACGCGGGCGCCGCCGGAGTCCCGACGCTGGATTATCAATGGAGGCGGGACGGGACGAGTATCAACGGGGCCACTGATGCGTTGCTAAGCCTAGTCAATGTGCAGACAAACAGTTCGGGCACTTACAGCGTGGTTGTCAGCAACTCCCTCGGCAGCGTCACCAGCGCGAGCGCGCGGTTAACCGTCGTCAACTCAGCCCCCATTTTTACGAGTCAACCGACCAGTGTGTCGGTGGTTCCGGGACAGGATGCGGCGTTTTCCGCGGGCGCGGTTGGGTCCCTGCCTATGGTTTACCAGTGGCAGTTCAATGGAACCAACCTGCCGGGTGAGAACTCGACGAATCTGATTCTCTCTGCCATAGCAGCGAGCCAGGCCGGATCGTACAGACTGGTCATTAACAACCTGTACGGCTCGGTTACGAGTGCGGTTGTCACTTTAACTGTCGCCTCCACTCTCTCGACGGTGGTGTTTTCAACCGTCCATACATTTGGTTCCGTGCAGGACGCTTTCGGCGACGCGCTGGACGGAGCCAATCCTTATGCGGGATTAATGCAGGCCAGCAACGGGAATTTATACGGGACGACAACGCAAGGCGGGAGCAATTCCGGCGGCTTCGGAATCATATTCCAATTAACCGCAGATGGTAACCTGACCACGTTGTATTCATTCGGGGCAATCCAAGACACGAACGGCAACGCGCTCGATGGCGCCAGTCCGTACTCCCCTTTGACGCAGGGCACAGATGGCAACCTATATGGGACGACTGTCCTTGGCGGGAGTAATTACAGCCAGGGAACCGTGTTTCGAATCACGACCAATGGCGCGCTGACCACTTTGCACGAATTCGGAGCAAATAGCGGCACTGGCGGGGAACCGTTGGACGGAGAAGATCCGTACGGAGGGTTGGTGCTGGATCCCAACGGCGATCTGTATGGGACGACTTTCGTGGGAGGAAGCAACGGCGCCGGCACCTTGTATCGAATTACCGGGAATCAAACGGTGACGAGCATATATTCATTCGGGACACGACAGGATAACGAAGCGAGCAATCCGTACGACTCGCTTGTGGTTGGGACGGATGGCGGCCTTTATGGCACGACCAGCGACGGCGGATCCAACGGCTATGGAACGGTTTTTCGCATGACCACAAATGGCGCGGTGACCAGTTTGTATTCGTTCGGTGCGACGCTGGGGACAAATGCCACGGCGAAGGACGGGTCTAATCCATACGCCTCCGTGGTGCAGGGGACAGACGGCGCCTTCTACGGCACGACCGTAAGCGGCGGCACCAATGTCAGTTTATTCGGAAGCGGTTATGGGACCATTTTTAGGATCACCACCAACGGCACGCTGACTACTTTGTATTCATTCGGCGGCGTCCAGGACACCAATGGCTACGCGCTCGACGGAGCTAATCCTCAAGGCGGAGTGGTCCAAGGCAGCGACGGCGGCTTTTATGGCGCGACCGCGTATGGCGGGGAAGGTGACTTCGGCACACTGTACAGAATAACTTCCAACGGCGTGTTCACTACCCTGTATCGGTTTTCGGGTGGGAATGATGGGGCGAACCCATACAGCGGTTTGATTCAAGCCAAGAGTGGGGTCTTCTACGGAACGACATCCTACGGGGGAACAAATGGTGATGGAACGATATTCAGCTTCACAATCGGCGGAACAACCCCTTCACCGCCGCCTCCCGTGATTGAGTCGATTGCGCATAGCGCCGGGACGGTGACCTTTACGTGGAGTTCGGTGGCGAAGCTGACATACCAAGTTCAATACGCAACCAATTTGAATCAGACTATTTGGAACAATTTGGGACCGTCGAGCGTCGCGAGCGGCGTCACGTCAAGCGGGTCTGACACCATAACCAGCGCGGAGCGTTTCTATCGGATAGTCCTGCTGCCTTAGAGCGTGTTTTCCTGGAGTGTTGGGGATCTGAAAGGCGCTGGGCTAAAGTTTTCCCGGCACGAGCCGATATAACGATATCGCCCAAAGGGCGGCAAAAACAAGTCCCCGGGCGATTTAAGACGTATGGACACTATATCGCCTGTTTCCTCTGTCGGCCAGCCGACAATTGAGGCGCTTCAAGCGCAGATGTCGCGCTATTCTGAACTGGCATTCGATCTCAGCTCCAAGGCGAGCGCCGATTATAAAGCGCTTAAAACCGCCATCGAGGCGGACAACATTCAAGGGGCGCTCTCCACTCTCATCGAATTGCAGCGCGATAGCAACGCCTCCGACTCCGCGCCAACCGCGTCAAGCTCGACTCTTTCGTCAACGAGTTTGCCCGCGGACAGCAGTGGGAGCCATGCGGGGAGCGCCGGCGCGCAACCTTCCACCACCGAAGGCCTTGACGCCAGAGCCTGACAATTCGGATGTTCAGGGCGGTTTCATTCTGTCGCGTTCCGGCGTGCGGGAATGAGAGATACCCGCCGTTCGGGTTGCGTTTCGGATTTTTTGGGCAGCCAATTTCGACTCGTAAACTTAATCGCGCTCGTAATGGTTATTGTCGGAAGCAAAGGGGATTAAGATTAGAATTAGTCGCTTACGGTTAAGATCTCATCAATTTATCTCTCCCATTTGGGCGGCGCGGCAGTCGGCACAATACGAGAGATGCCCGCTTTGCGGGCCGCGCCGCCCTACCGCCATTATGGGTAGGGAGTTGCTGCCGCAACGCCCAAATTTCAAATAACTTTGGCTAGGATTATGAGGGGAATCCAAAAATCTGAAGTGAACTGCCAGCGTTCCGGGTTGTGCTTTTTAAATTGAAATACCTGCAGGCGTCCGCGACAATGGTTTTTCACTATGTGGAGCCGCGATGGTTTGAATGGAAATTTTTCCCGCGATATCGTGGTGAAAATTGGACGACTGAGAAATTATGAGACCTGAACAGTGGGACGTTTTCAAACGGGCCTCGCGCCTGGAAAAGTTGGACAAAATTCCCATGGCCATGATCGTGGACAGCCCGTGGATTCCCGGCTATCTCGGCATCAAACACATGGATTACTTCCTGGACCCGGAGTTGTGGTTTCAGTCGAATAAGAAGATCAACGAGGAGTTTCCCGAAATTATCATGGTTCCTTCGTGGTGGATGGAGTACGGGATGGCGGCGGAGCCGTCGGCGCTCGGCGCGAAAATAAAATTCTGGGCGGACAACACCCCGAGCGAATACCACACGCTCTATCACATCGAGGACATCGAAAAATTTCCCGAGTACGAAGTGGAGAACGACGCTTTCATGGCGATGACGCTTCACCGCATGAGGATGCACCGCCAGCGGATTCTGGATTTGGGCGAAGTCCTGCCGTTTGTCACGTCGCGAGGGCCGATGTGTACGGCGGGTTTCGTGCGCAGCACGACGGATTTGATGATTGACCTCGTGGAAAAACCAGAGTGGGCGCACAAGTTGCTCGACCTTACCACACGACTCACAATTGACTGGCTCAAGGCGCAGCACAAGGCGCTGGGAAACACGGTGGAGGGAATTTTTGTTTTGGACGACATCGTGGGTTTCGTGAACGAGGATCACTACATGGAATTTTGCCATCCGTACCTCAAGCGGATTTGCGACGCGTTCCCGAAGGAGTGGGTGAAGCTTTATCATAATGACGCGGAAGTGCAGGCGTGCCTGGATCATCTGCCGGATTGCGGTTTCAACGTGTTGAACTGGGGAAAGCAGACCGATATCGCCGAGGTCAAAGAGCGCGTGGGCGACCGGATGTGCCTGATGGGAAATGTGAACCCGCTCGAAATCGGCGTGCGCGGGACTCCGGAGGAAGTGCGCGAGGCGACGCTGGATGTTTTGGAAAAAGGCGGCGACCGCGGGATGATTTTGTCCGTCGGCGGCGGCACCAGTCCGGGAATGCCGCGGCAGAATATTCGCGCGATGCTGGCGGCGCTGGAAGAATTCAACGGCCGAGTCAAGAAATAGAACGAGAAACCCAATGGCGGATTACGCGTTGATGAATCAATGCCTGTACGAAGGCAAGGCCAAGGAGGTTGAGGAGATGACCCGGGCCGCACTCGCGGAAGGCCGGAGCGTGCAGGAGGTTTTGTCCGAAGGACTCATCGCCGGCATGAGCGTCGTGGGAGAAGATTTCAAGTACAACATTCTCTATGTGCCGGAAGTGCTGATCGCCGCGCGGGCAATGAAGGCCGGGATGTCTGTCTTGAAACCTCTGCTCGCGGCGAAGGATTCCGTGGTGCAACCTGCAGGAGTTCTTTTGATGGGCACGGTGCGGGGCGACTTGCATGACATTGGGAAGAATCTTGTTTGCATGATGGCTGAAGGGGCGGGCTTCACCGTTTATGACATCGGCGTGGATCAAAGCATCGATAAATTTCTTGCGGCCACCGAGCAGCACAAGCCCGACATCATTGGAATGAGCGCGCTGCTCACAACGACGATGACTTACATGAAAACCGTGGTGGACGGCTACAAGGAACGGGGCATGCCGCAGAAATTTGCCGTCGGCGGCGCGCCGATCAGCCAGATGTATGCGGACGAAATTGGCGCGGACGGCTATGGCGCCGATGCGTCCAGCGCGGTGGATTTGTTTTTGTATTTCGTCGGCAAAGGCCCGCCGCCCAAGGCCAAATCCAAGCTGCAAGCCATCGACGAAGTGAAGGCCGAGCGGGAAAAATCGCGGGCGCAGAATGACGCCAATGCCAAGTCGAAATTTCAAGTGCTGTACTGGCAGGATATTCCATCCGAGGTCAAGGCGTGGGATGATTTCGACGAAATCAAGGTCAGCCTCCCGCCGCGTTTTGCCGAGCGCATTGACGCCTCGGCGCAGAAGCAAGGTTTCATCCAGGCCGATTCCTACATGGCGCATTTGCGCTGGAGCGAACCGGCGGAGCGCAACGGTTCGCCCCGGGAAGTCGCGGAAGCCGTGCTAAAGGAACTCAGCCTCGAAGGTTGAATCTCTCGACCACTTTTCGAATGGCCCGCGTGTGCTCCGGTGTGCTGCCGCAGCATGAGCCGATGATGCTGGCGCCGGCGGCGATCACGTCCGGCACACTCACCGCCATATCCTCCGGAAGCTGCTTGTAAACGGCCTTCATGTTTTCCAAGACCGGAAGGCCGGCGTTGGGTTGCACCATTACCGGGAGGTTGCAACTCCCGCGGTATTGTTTCGCGACCGTCGCCGCGCCGGTCATATCCATGCCTGTGCCGCAATTGAGTGCGATGATATTAGCGCCGCGTTCCTCGACGAATTCGGCCGCGCGCTCTGGTGTCACGCCCATCATTGTCACGTAAAAAGTTTTGTCCTGCGAAAGATCGTACGCCAGCGAAGCAATGATGCAGGGCGCGCCCGCGGCCTTTGCGGCGTCGATGGCCACGCCGATTTCTTCGAGCGAGGTCTGGGTTTCAATGATGATGGCGTCAACGCCGCCTTCCATCAATGCGCGGGCCTGTTCTTCGTAAGCGGCTTGGGCGTCGGCATGAGGCAATTCGCCGTAAGGCTCAAGAATCGCGCCGAGCGGCCCCAAATCGCCCAGCACAAAGCCTTCGCGCCCCGCGAAAGCCTCTCGAGCGATTCGCGCGCCGGCTTGGTTGATCGCCCGCAGATCATCCACCTGGCCGTGGCGCTTGAGCATCAACCGGCTGCCGCCAAATGTGTTGGTGATCAGGCAGTCCGCACCGGCTTCGACGTAGTTGCGCTGGATTTTCAGGACGCGCTCCGGGTGGGTGAGATTCCACGCCTCGCCGCAATCGCCATTGGCAAGGCCAGCCAGC
>Ga0364866_10732_pt1 | contig 16968 bp, 12 predicted proteins | sample ExccelAu500001D3_3_FD_206913 | JGI IMG/M metagenome (GOLD analysis project Ga0364866, IMG submission 206913) | Enriched cells from Trout Bog Lake Hypolimnion, Wisconsin, USA - BchlTB.Aug13.5000.01.D3 | ecosystem: Environmental > Aquatic > Freshwater > Lake > Hypolimnion/Profundal zone | place... | reverse complement strand
CGTGGAGTTCCCCGTGGACTACAACGTGGAAGGCATGGCGGTAGGCTATCGCTGGTTCCAGGAGAAGAACCTGAAGCCACAGTTCGCGTTTGGATTTGGGCTGTCGTATACGCACTTTGCGTATTCGAACCTGAAGGTGGACGCGGATGGGAAGAGCGTGAGCTTCGACCTGCGCAATACAGGAGCGCAGGCGGGCGATGAGATTGCGGAGGTCTACGTCACACTGCCTGGCGTGGCGGGCGAGCCGTTCCGCAAGCTGGCAGGATGGAAGCGCGTCTCGTTGGCTGCGGGAGCAAGCCAGGCGGTGACAGTTGCGCTCGATCCACTGTATCTGTCGATCTATTCTCCCGACAGCGACAAGTGGTCGAGGCCGGCGGGCGAGTTCCTGATCGAGGTTGGAGGATCGTCGGCGGAGCTACCGCTGCATAGCACGGTGAAGCTGGCGGCAGAGTAGATGATCGCATCCCACTCCTGCGCAAAGAACCGCGATGAATGAGGCACCCGGTTCATTCGAACGCGTCACGTTGTACCGTTCTGACTCCAATCATCTTGAAGTTGTCAGCATTGAAATTTGGGCAGACATTACATCCGTAGCGAACTCCGGCAGCCTGTATCTGATCCTCGGGGCTAGACGGATGGTCTTTCTCAAAATGAAAATACCGAAGCAAGAACTTGCAAGGGAAAGCATAGCGATCAATTTGGATCAACTCCTTCATTGATGGCTTTTCGGTGATGCTAAACGAAAACGACATACCCATGTCTTGAATAATTGGAGAGAACGGGTCATCGATTATCGAATGGCAATAGGCTTCTTGGTTTCGGCACGAACAGGAATCAAGGAAGCACTCAATTACTTGGGATACCTGATATGCGCTTTGTAGCATCCTTCCGCGTGAAAACAACAGGGAGCCTTTCCAGTTCGCTATATATCCAAGCAATGCGGTTGCTCTTCCCGCATCAGCCTGCGTCTTCGCAAAAGCCGCAACATGCATTGGCTTGCCATTTATTGTCATGACTGCGTATCGTTCTGCTCCCTCAGCAATGCTTAGAGCAAAGCCAAAGTTCTTAGAAGTGCTTCTTGGGAATGCGACAACAATCAGACAATCAAGCGAGGCGCGAAAAGGATCGATGGGTTCCAACTGAGGTTTGTTTTGCGTGAGTTGGGTATCGCTCATGTTTCCCTTGGTCGCCTGAATCAGGAACTCTGGCATCGATCGCAGCAGTCTACTTGTAACTCTCATACCATTTAGTTGGGATAGTTACACTCAACTCGCTACGTCTGTTCATAAACTTCTTTATATAAATGAATGTCTTTGGATTTTCCAGTAATGTCGGAATTTCGCCTTCTGTATAGCTATCATCTATCAGTAGTCTCAACACGCTATTAAGGTAATCCTTGACTAAATCATCGGAAACACCCGCTAGCGAGCCTTCCAAATGTATTGCAGAAGCTATTTCAAGCAAATTCATCAGTTCTGAAAGCTGATGTCTGCGGTCTGTTCCGGTGGCGGGCAGAAATCTCTCCCAAGCCTGACGGAAAGCTTCGTTTAGCCCCACGACAGTTGCTGCCGATGTGTTCCGGTTGCCTCGATAAATTGCAAAGCCGGCAACTACCAACGCAGCGAGCGCCACGATGAGCGACGAGGCAGCTATCCAATCCGTAGTCTGCAATTATTAATCTTTCTTAGAGTTCGAAGATGAATTACTTGTGGTCGGGTTTCCAGTCGAAACAGGGACAACTGGCTGCGTGCTCTGACCTGCATTTCCAAGTCCCTGTTTGAGGTGCGAGGTCGTCAGAGACTTTTCCGATTTGATTCCTTGTTGTATATGAGTTGTTGTCAGAGACTCCCTGACGTGTTCTACGGTCATTGCATGGTCCTTCGCAGCAGCACGATCTAACTTGTCAAATCTATCACTCATCTTAGACTCCTCTCCCGCAAGTATATCTCCACAGATTATAGGCGAAGAATAGGAGAAAGCAAGGTGCTTTTTTTAGGCTCATTCAGGAGTGCGGTCGAGCTTCGCTCGATACCCACTCATCGCGATAAAGCTGCGATGAATGGGGCACCCGTAAACCCACGTCTCAAATGCGAGACGTGGGGCACCCGGCATCCGGCAACCGCAGGTCCTTCGACTGCGTCTGGCGCTTGTGTGCGCCAGACTTCGCTCAGGATGACAGTTCTATTGCGCCGTCACTTCACTGAGATCACCTGGGCGACAGCGTTCCAGCCGCAGAGGGCTATCTGGGCGGGGCCGTGGGCGGCGGCGGATGGGTACTCCACCTGGATGGTGCGCGACTCGCCGGGAAGCAGCGAGATGTAGTTGTCGGAGTAGTAGGCGGGAAGAACTCTGCCCAGATCGTCCACGTTCAGCAGCGTCAGTTTATTTTGCAGGCTGGCAACAGCGGCGGGATTGGTGAGTTGAACTGTCACCTTGATCATCCCTGCGGAGTTTACGGCTTTGGCGGAGGTTGTGAGCGTGGTGGGGGCAAGGTTGTTGAGCTCGCGGTAGGCAGCTGGGTTTGCGCCGAGCCAGTAGAGGTTCTGCGAGACGAGCGCACCTTGCGCATCACGCAGTTCCAGTGAGACGAGGACCATCCCCTTGGCGAGGAAGGGCGCGGTTGCGTTTCTGGTGAGCGCAGAGGCCCCCACGAAGACCGTGCGCGTAAATATCACGGCTAGAGAGAGCCAGATCGAGGCCATCGACAAGCTGGCGCGCAAGGCGGGGATGACTCGCTCCGCCTACATGGTGCAGTCGGCAGTGCTGGGCAGCGTCAGAGAAGCTTCGCGTAGAGCGCGCGCATGAATGGGGCACCTAGTGCCGGAACGGCGATCTACCAAGCTCTATAATCAGTGATACTGACTCGGCGAACCTTCGGGGAGCGTTGTGTCCCTCCCGGAGATGGATCACACGGATTCGGTGTGTTTTCCGGAAGTTAAAGTCGCGCAAGATATTGCTGGAAAGACGTGCCATGCGATCGAGAATCTCGAGTCTGTTCAACGATGCAGCAGACGGCGTTCGCGGCAAGGTTGTGGGGATCTACGGAATCCTGCTGGCGTTCAATGCGGGTGCGTGGGTTTGGGCGATCCTGGCCTCGCGCCACTATCCATTGCTGCTGGGGACGGCGCTGCTGGCGTACAGCTTTGGGCTGCGCCATGCTGTGGATGCCGACCATATCGCGGCCATCGACAATGTGACCCGCAAACTGATGCAGGAGGGCAAGCGGCCAGTTGCGGTGGGGTTCATGTTCTCGCTGGGTCACTCGACGGTTGTCATTCTGGGATCGGCGGCGATTGCGGCCGCGGCACTGGCGCTGCAACACCGCATGGATGGGGTACGAGCGATCGGGGGCGTGGTGGGAACGCTGGTGTCGGCGGTGTTTCTGCTGGGCATCGCCATGGTGAACCTGGTGGTACTGCGGTCGATCTATCGCGCGTTTGTGCGGGTGCGCGCGGGCGAACCGTATGTGGATGAGGACTTCGACATGCTGCTGGCCGACCGCGGATTTCTTTCGCGGCTGTTCCGCCCCATGTTTGCGATCATCACGCGGAGCTGGCACATGTATCCGCTGGGCGTGCTGTTCGGGCTGGGCTTCGACACGGCCACCGAGATTGGCCTGCTTGGAATTTCGGCGGCGGAGGCATCGAAGGGACTGCCGCTGTACTCGATCCTGGTATTTCCTGTACTGTTCGCGGCGGGGATGTCGCTGATCGATACGACGGACAACATCCTGATGCTGGGGGCGTATGGATGGGCCTTCATCAAGCCGGTGCGCAAGCTGTACTACAACATGACGATCACGTTTGTGTCGGTAGTGGTGGCGTTGGTGGTGGGAGGGATCGAAGCGCTGGGACTGCTGGCCGGACACTTCCGCCTGGGTGGGATCTTCTGGGATGCAGTACGCAGGCTGAACGGCAACTTCGGCGCGCTGGGCTACTTCATCATCGGGATCTTTGCGCTGAGCTGGGTGGCGTCGATTGCCATCTACAAGTGGCGGCGGTTGGACGATCTGGAACTGGGCGCATAAAACAACGACCGGCCGATGAATCAATTGGTGTCCCCAACGGGATTCGAACCTGTGTCGCCGCCGAGAACGGGCGGTGTCCTGGGCCACTAGACGATAGGGACGCATGCATGAGCGAAGGGCTAAGCGGGCTTGCAGGACGCCGCTCTACCGGATTTAACCCAATCCTACACCAGAGAGAGATGTAATCGAAGCGCGTGGGGTGTTGGAATTCGAACCCACGATAGTGTCGATTATTCCGATAGCATACCGCCAAGGCAGGGTTGAATCATTGATAAATTACGGATGAAAAATCCCGTAATTGTCAGCCAAGTCGTTGAAAATCCGTCGGCTCCGCCTATACCCTTGCAACTTTGACAATTATATTTCGGCTACACAGAATTCCATTGCAATCGGCGATCCTCCTTTGACGAGCGATCCCATGCGGGCTCCAAGAGAGAACTCTTGAGGGCCTCTTGGAACTATGAATCCGCCCCGATTGCAATTTGGCGAGGCACAGATCGCGGCCTTTGGTGAAATGACCACGTCTTAAGGATCGACAGCTTACGACTGAGATCATTTCAACGGAATGGCACCTTGGCGAGGCACAGCTTCACAGAGAACGATTACGGGTTTTGATCGAGCTGCGCTTGCGATCCGACTGGGTTCCTCCTAAAGGAGGAGATTACGTTGCCAGAATCGTCTACGGAGATACTCCTAAATGTCTGATAAAAATTGCCTTAGTGCTGCTTCGAGGAGGTGTCGAGTCGCAATTATTGGCGGCGGCCCAGGTGGATTAATGACGGCGTATCAGTTGCAACAGAGATGCTCCGTGCCGTTTGAAGCCACCCTCTACGAAGCTAGTTCGCGGCTGGGCGGCAAGATACTCACCAAGCAATTCTCGTCTGCGCCGGTGGCTTACGAAGCGGGGGCTGCCGAACTCTACGACTATTCGCACATTGGGGAAGATCCGCTGCGCGCATTGATCGACAAGCTGGGGCTTAGCGTCATGCCAATGAGCGGCACGTCGGTGGTCGTTCAGGACCGGGTGCTACGCGATCTCGATGATGTTGGACGTGTCTATGGAGAACCGGCCCGGCAGGCGCTGCTTGAATTCGACGCGCATGCCAGGCAATGGATGAGTCCGCAAGAGTACTACGATTCTGACTGGAGAGAATCGAACGCCGATCCGATGGCAACCAGGACCTTTTACGACGTATTGGCACAAGTTCCCCATGAAGCAGCGCGCCGCTATCTTCGCACCCTGGTCCATAGCGACCTGGCCACGGAACCGCATCGCACAAGCGCGTCGTACGGTTTGCAGAACTATCTGATGAACGACGATAGATACATGCGGTTGTACACAATTGAAGGCGGCATTGAACGATTGCCCCAGGAACTTGCGGCCCGTGTTGATGCCAGAATATTGCTCCGGGAGCCGGTACTGCGGGTGGAACGAGCAGAGGACGGGACTTTGCGCGTCTTCTCGCATCGTCATGGAAAGATTTCCGCCGAAGAGTACGACTTCGTCGTGGTGGCGCTGCCTAACGCTTGTATCCCGCTCATCGAATGGGGAGGAGACACGCTGGGAGAAGCCATGCATCGTCACTGTGTGCATTACGATTATCCGGCCCACTACCTGCGCGTGAGCGTACTGTTTCGCGAGATATTCTGGGAGCAGACATTCAAGGACTCGTACATGATGCTGGACGCTTTTGGCGGCTGCTGTCTGTACGACGAATCGTCTCGCAATGGCTGCCGCTCAGCCGGCGTGCTCGGTTGGTTGTTGGCCGGCGACGCTGCAATGATCGCAGGAAATCATACTGACGAACAGTTGATTCGGAGGGTCATCGATTCTCTGCCTTCTGCCCTGCAACGCGGGCGAGAGTTGTTCGTCGAGGGGCAAGTCCACCGCTGGATCGGTTCGGTCAACGGACTTCCGGGAGGCTCGCAGGCCCTGGACATGGAATCGCGCCATATTCCGGAGCCTGCGCAACCCAACCTCTTCGCGGTTGGCGATTACCTGTTCGATTCCACCATCAACGGCGTCCTTGACTCCGCCGACTTCGTAGCCGAATGTCTCACCGAAAAAATCGAAGAGCGCATGAGTTCTCGAACTCCCGAGACCATGGTCACAGCGACTTTATGAGCGAAATAATTGGGACCCTCGATCGCAGCGCCAACAAGCGCCGTATTCGGTTTGTCGAACAAATTCAGAGCGACGATGTAGTGTTGATGACCTTCGCTGATCCGGCGCCGCGGTATGCCATTCTGACAGAGCCTTCCGCGAAGGCAATTCGCGATGTCGCAATCCGGTTGCAGGGTGAAGTGCTGGATGTTGAGCTTTTGCCGTGGCCCACACCGCAGCAAGGACCGCTGTCTGCGACGAATCAAGATTTTCCGGACTGGCTGGAAATGAGAGACAACCCGGGCGCACCTCCAGTCTTCATCAAATATCGTGGCGTTGAACTCCTGTGGCGTCCTGGCCGTGCACTCCTGCACTGCGATTCCGAGCAAGTGGAATTACTCCTCAAAGCACTCGTCGAATTCACTCATTATGAATGCGAACTGCGGCGGATCGAGTGTGAGATCGCTGACACCTGGGTGGAGTTGGAGCAGGACAAAGTGCTGGCATTCGAGGTAACAGCTACCGATCTACAACGCAGCCAGGCCGTCGGCGCACGCATGAATCGAGTGCTGAAGCGACGGATCCACCTCGCGCGCATCGAACCGCATCTGTACCAGCCGGAAGCCGGTTTACCGGCGACCAGTCAGAAGCTGGGTGAAGAGTTGCGCGAGAAGGCGAGGATCGAAGCTAGACTGGAGACCGTCGACGGACAACTCGAGGTCTTCGAGGACATCTATGAAATGAGCGGTCAGCGAATGGGCGAGTATCGCGCAGCACACCAGGAACACATCCTCGAGTGGGTGATCATCGTTCTATTGGCCGCTGAATTGCTTCTGATGCTGGCACAGTCGGTGTCGAAACTCATGGCGTAAAACATCTTCGCAATGAATTCTGCTTAAGAGCATGTCACTCCCACGGCCTTCTCTTAAGGAGCCACATCGCACACTTGTTGTCAGGTCACTGTAACCGTTGAGCCTACTATAGATGTGCTTCCATGATCTCGGCCAGTACTTCGCGGCCTGGACGCGTGCGCTCCTCCGACAAAGTGGCCAGAGGCTCATCGACTATGTTAAGCAGCGAAGAGAAGTCCGGCTTTTGTGTATCGACGTAAAAGACGCCGGTGAGCACCTCGCCCTTCTCATGCGCCTCCATCAGCACCTTCATCGCCTGCACCTTGTCTGTGGGCGCGTAGTCTTCGTGGATCTTGCGCAGACGCAGGTGGGAGCCGTCGTGCAGTGGGATGTCCACGGTGGTGTCGGGATCGTACTCCACTGCGATATCGTCGAAGTACGGCACAAAGCCAACCTCGCCAACTATATCGTCATGCTCCTGCATGTATTTGTAGCTCTTGGTGGAGCCTTCGTGGTCGTTGAAGGTGACGCAAGGTGAGATGACGTCGAGCAGCACGGTGCCTTGATGAGCAATAGCAGCCTGTAGCATCGCGGAGAGCTGCTTCTTGTCGCCCGAGAAGGAGCGCCCAACAAACGTGGCCCCGATCTGGATAGCCAACGCGCAGATGTCGATGGCAGGCAACTCATTGACGACTCCGTTCTTCAGTCGCGATCCCACATCGGCTGTAGCCGAGAACTGGCCCTTGGTGAGGCCGTACACGCCATTGTCCTCCACGATGTATATCATCGGAACGTTGCGGCGCATCAGATGGATGAACTGCCCCATGCCAATCGATGCGGTATCGCCGTCGCCGCTTAGGCCAATCGAGCGCATGGTCTTGTTGGCAAGCAGCGCGCCAGTGGCCACCGAGGGCATCCGTCCATGCACCGAGTTGAAGCTGAACGAGCGAGACATGAAGTAAGCCGGCGATTTGGAGGAGCATCCGATGCCGCTCATCTTCATCACGCGCTCGGGCTGGATGCCCATCTCAAAGAATGCCTCGGTAATGCGTTCAGAGACCGCATTATGGCCGCAGCCCGCGCAGAGCGTGCTCTTGCCGCCGCGGTAATCGAGGACCTGTAGACCGATGCGGTTGGTCTTGGCGAGCTTGGACACAGGCGGTGCGGTCGCAACTGGGGTGGTCGTAACTGACGTGGTTGACATGATGCTAGCGTGCTCCTTCTATAGCGGAGATGGCGGCGGTGACGCTATGCGCGTCAATCGGTAGTCCGTTGAAGTGCAAAACGGATCGCAGTTTGACCGCATCGGCGGGATCCAGGTAGATCTTCAGCAGGCTCAGCAACTGCGCGTCGCGGTTCTGCTCCACCACATAGATGCGTTCGTGGCTGGCGACAAACTCCTCAACCTCCTGGGTAAACGGAAACGCCCGAATGCGCAGGTAATCCGTATCAAGGCCCGACTCACGCTCTAGCTGCTCGCGGCTCTCGATCACCGCCCAGTGGCTTGTGCCAAAGGCGATGATTCCCACCTTCTGCCCGCCCTTGCCTTCCAGCACCGGCTTGGGAACCAGCGTCTTCGCGGTCTCAAACTTGTGCGCCAGGCGCAGCATATTCTTCTCGTAGTCCTCGGGCCGCTCGGAGTACAGTGCCTTCTCGTCGTGTCCGGTGCCGCGTGTGAAGTACGCAGCCGAAGGATGGTCCGTTCCAGGCAGCGTGCGATAGCCAACACCGTCGCCATCCACATCCTTGTAGCGCGCAAAGCCGCCCAGCTTGGTCAGTTGCTCCGCGTTCAACACCTTTCCGCGATTGATCGGCTTCTCCGGATAGTCAAACGTCTCGGACATCCAGTTGTTCATTCCCAGATCCAGATCGCTCAGCACAAAGACCGGGGTCTGCAACTGTTCGGCCAGATCGAAGGCCTCCACCGTCAGCTCGTAACACTCCTTCACTGAGGCGGGCAGCATCAGCACATGTTTCGTATCGCCATGCGACAGACCGGCAATAAAGCTCAGATCGGCCTGTGAAGTTCGCGTCGGCAGTCCCGTGGAGGGGCCGGTGCGCTGCACATCCACAATCACGCCAGGAATCTCTGCAAAGTAGCCCAGCCCGGCAAACTCCGTCATCAACGACAGCCCGGGGCCAGAGGACGCCGTCATGGCCCGCGCTCCCGCCCATCCTGCGCCCAGCACCATGCCGATGGCCGCCAGTTCATCCTCCGCCTGCACCACGGCGAAGCTCGCCTTGCCATCCTTCTCCACGCGGTACTGCTTCAAATAGTCAATCAGCTCTTCCACCACCGACGTGGACGGAGTGATGGGGTACCACGCCACCACCGTGACGCCGGCAAACATCGCACCCAGCGCAGTGGCGGAGTTGCCATCAATCAAAATCTTGCCCTGCGTGGAGTTCATCGGTTCAATCACGTAGGGGTCCTGCTTGGTCAGTGTTGTCGCCGCGTACTCATATCCCGCGCGCACTGCGCTCAGGTTCAGCTCCGCCGCCTTCACCTTCTTGGCAAACTGTCTGCGGACCGTGTCCTCCAGCAGCTTCATGTCGATGGACAGCAACTGCGCCACCACACCCACATACACCATGTTCTTCACCAGCTTGCGAATCTTCGGCTCCGCGCCAGTACCCGCAGTCAGCTTATCGAAAGGCACGGAGTAGAACGTCACATCCGAACGCAATGTATCCAGCTGCAACGGCTCGTCATAGATCACCGCCGCGCCCGGAGCAAGCGACATAACATCCTCGTGCGAGCGCTCCGGATTCATGGCGATCAGGATGTCGATGTCGTGCTTGCGCGCTACCCAGCCATGCTTGCTTACGCGGATGGTGAACCACGTCGGTAGTCCAGCAATGTTGCTTGGGAAAAGGCTCTTGCCAGATACCGGAACTCCCATGCTGAAGATGCTGCGCAGCAGAATGGCATTGGCCGATTGCGATCCCGAGCCGTTGACGGTTGCAATCTGAATCGAAAAATCGTTGACGTTCTTACGATCGCCGCTTGCTGGTTCCGAGGTCGGCTTGGCCTGTACCTCAAGGTCGCTGGTTATCATTACGAATGCATCCCTCTCGTTGTAAATACTCTTTATCGTAGACGGTAGATGACTAAAAAAGACCGCTACGCTCTCGTCCGGAAACGTTCCCAGTCCCTGCTTCTTGCTGAAGCCGCGCTCCACCCTCTGCAAGCAGGTTCTATTCCCTGTCCCATATTCGATTGTATGACAGCCCGGCCCCCATTGATACGTCCGCGGTTGTAACCCGCTTCCCGCCAAGCCTGTACAATTCCTGTGGCTGTACAGCAAGTAATGGAGCGGGGTTGAGATATGCCGGGTCCAATTGATTTTCCTCAGGGTCATCTGGAATCAAGGGGGCCGCGTGATCCGCGGCTTCGCCGCAAGCTGATCGTCTTCCTGGTCATCCTTGCCGCAATCTTCTTTGGCACCAAAGCCGCGCTATCCTACTGGGTCGATCTGCTCTGGTTCCGCTCCCTTGGCTATGGCGACGTCTTTTGGACCTCATGGCGTTTACAGTGGGGCATCTTCGCCCTCTTCGCCATCGCAACCTTTGTCATCCTCTACGGTGCATTCTCCGCGCTCAAGCGCGCCAGCCAGGCCAGTCTTCCCAGCGCTCGCCAGGTCCTCATCGGCGGGCAGCCCATCAATCTCTCCATCGAACCCGTCCTGCGCATCGTCGGCCTCGTCGGCTCGCTCATCGTTGCAGCCATCGCCGCTGCCTCCATGATGGCCAATTGGCCCACCCTCGCCCTCTTCGTCTATGCTCCGCACGCCACCGGCAGCGTCGTCGATCCCATCTTCAACCTTCCCCTCAACTTCTTCCTTTTCACCTTGCCTGCATGGCAACTCCTCCTCGGCTGGCTGCTCACCCTCGCGATCATCGTTTGCATCGTCGCTCTGGTTCTCATCGCCCTTGCCGGCGGTTTCAGTCTGCTCAATCGAAACACCGGCGGCCACTCCGAACTTCCCTGGCGCGGACTCTCCCTCAGCGTCGCGTTCCTCCTTATCGTGGTCGCGATGAACGTCTACGTCAGCCGCTTTCAGAGCCTGCTGGACCACCACACCATCTTCGATGGCATCAACTACACCGATGCCCATGTCACCCTCGCAGGATTGCTGATCGTCAGCATCGCACTGCTTCTGGGCGCAGGCATCGCCGTGTTCAACGCGCTGCGCGGATCGCGCGCAAAGCTCCTCATCGCCTCCATCGTCCCAGCCGTCGTGTGCTTCCTCCTCATGAGCCTCATCGGATGGTATGTCAGCAACTTCGTCGTCAAGCCCAACGAACTGGTGCGCGAAACGCCCTACATCACCAACAACATTAAGCTCACCCAGCAGGCCTACGGGCTCGACCAGTTCACCCAGCGCGAGTTTCCTGCCGAGACCACGGTCGATGCCGCCGACCCAGCCAACAATCAGCCCACCCTACAGAACATCCGCCTGTGGGACTGGAAGGCATTGCAGGACACCCTGCGTCAGGAGCAGGAGATTCGTACCTACTACGACTTTCCCGACGTCGACATCGATCGCTACAACATCGACGGAACCATGCGCGAAGTCATGCTGGCCGAGCGCTAGTTGAACGTGGAGAAGCTGCCCGACACCAGCCGCAACTGGATCAACGAGAAGCTGGTCTACACCCACGGCTACGGCGTCACCATGAACCCGGTCAACGGTTTCACCTCGGAGGGCCTGCCCACCCTCATGCTCAGCAATATGCCCGTGCAAAGCACCGTCAAGGGCATCAACGTCACCCGGCCAGAGATCTACTTCGGCCTGTTGACCGATACCGATGTCTACGTCAAAACCCGCCAGCCGGAGTTCGACTTCCCACAAGGCGAAACCAATAGCGTCACCTCCTATCAGGGCACGGGCGGCATCGAGTTGGGTGGATTTATGCGCCGCGTTCTGCTCGCCTTCGAGCGCGACGACCTGGACAAGCTGCCCTTCAGCGACGACGTCAATCCGCAGAGCCGCCTCCTGATGCGGCGCAACATCCGCGAGCGCGTTGCAACACTCGCACCATTCCTCACCTTCGATCAGGATCCCTACATCGTCGTCGGCGACGATGGCCGCCTCTCCTGGATCATGGATGCCTTCACCACCTCCGACAGCTATCCCTACTCCACCCACCACGACCTCGACGAAAACAACACCATCAATTACATGCGCAACAGCGTCAAGGTGGTCATCGATGCCTACAACGGCACCACCACCTTTTACGTCTTCGACAACAACGATCCCGTGCTCGCCGCCTACCGCAGCATCTTCCCCAGCCTCTTTCAGGACGCCTCCCTCATGCCCGCCGATCTGCGCCGGCATGTTCGCTATCCGGAAAAATTATTCAAGCTCCAGGCAGATGTCTATGGCCTCTACCACATGACGGACCCGTCGGTCTTCTTCAACCGCGAAGACCTGTGGAATGTGGCCACCGAGTCCACCGGCCAGAACAGCGATGGCCAGCAAACCCCCGTCCCCATGGAACCCAACTTCGTCCTGATGAAGCTGCCCGGCGAAACCGGCGAAGAGTTCGTCGAGATCCTTCCCTTCACCCCGGCCAATCGAAACAACCTCATCGGCTGGATCGCCGGTCGCTCCGACGGCGCGCACTACGGCACCTCCGTGGTCTACGACTTCCCCAAGACCAAGCTGGTGGACGGCCCGCAGCAGATCGAATCGCGCATCGACCAGAACGCTCAGCTCTCCGGCCAGTTGACGCTGTGGAACCAGCAAGGCTCGCACGTCGTCCGCGGCAGCCTGCTCGTCATCCCTTCCGGCAAAGCACTCCTCTACGCCGAACCCATCTATCTGCAGGCGCAACAAAGTCCCATGCCAGAGCTGCGCCTGGTGGTCCTCGCGTTGCAGGATAAGCTGGCCTACGGGCCTACCTTCGAGGCAGCACTGGCCTCGCTCTTCGGCGGAGAGACCTCGTCCATCAGTTCCAGCGAATCCGCGCCCGCAGCGCCACAACCCGGCACCGCTGCCAAGCCCGCTCCGCAAGCCGCCACCGATCTCAATGGCCTCATCGATGCCGCCGCGAAGGACATGACGGACTACCAACGCCTCACCGCGGAGGGAAAACTAGGCGAGGCCGGGCAAAAGCTCGATCAGCTCAAACACGACATCGACCAACTCAACGCGCACAAAAAATAAGCCCTCGCCATTACGTCATCATTCTGGCCTGAGTGAAGTCGAAGGCTAGAATCTCCATCGTTGCCCTTGTTTGTCTTGGTTGTCATTCCGTAGCGTAGCGGAGGAATCTGCTTTTTGCCTTTGCCCTTCGATGGGGCCAGGTGTCTATAAACACCCCTCATGTATACTCATCCCATGATCTCTCACCCCACCCCCGTTCAGGCCATGGCCATGTGCATGTGTGCATGTCGTCCGACCGTGGGTGTGGGTGGAAACACTCTGATGCGCTAGTCGCAAATCAGATCAGCTTCCAAACGGCTCACGGTCCTCCAGGGACAGTGGGCCGTTTTCATTGTTCCTGCGATTGTTCCTCTCACATCCACGTAAAATAACCACGGGCAAAGGAGTACGAAATGTCAGAGCAATCCGCAGCACCCAAACAGCATCTTGCCACACTTGCCGTCCACGCCGGTCAGGTCGTCGATCCCACCACCAACGCGCGCGCCGTGCCTATCTACCAGACCACCTCGTACCTCTTCAACGATTCGGACCACGCCGCGCGTCTCTTCGGCCTGCAGGAGTTCGGCAACATCTATACGCGCCTGATGAACCCCACCACCGATGTCTTCGAGAAGCGCATTGCAGCGCTGGAAGGCGGCGTCGCGGCTCTCGCCACAGCCTCCGGCCAGGCCGCCGAGACCCTCACCATCCAGACCCTGACCAGCGCCGGCGAAGAGATCGTCTCCACCACGTCGCTCTACGGCGGCACCTACAACCTCTTCCACTACACGCTTCCCCGCCAGGGAATCACCGTGCGCTTTGTGGATGCAGACGACTTCGCCGGCATCCGAGCCGCCATCAACTCCAAAACACGCGCCATCTATACGGAGACGCTGGGCAATCCCAAGCTCGACGTCGTCGACATTGAGAAGCTCGCCGCCATCGCCCACGAAAATGGCCTTCCCCTCATCGTCGACAACACCTCCGCCTCGCCCGCCCTGGTCCGGCCCATCGAGTGGGGCGCGGACATCGTCCTCAACTCCGCCACCAAATTCATTGGCGGACACGGAACCACCATCGGCGGCATCATCGTAGATGCCGGTAAGTTTGACTACAAGGCCTCCGGCCGCTTCCGCGAGTTCGTCGAGCCCGACGCCTCCTATCACGGCCTCTCCTACGTCGAAGCCTTTGGCCCGCTGGCTTTCATCCTCAAGGCCCGCGTGCAGGGACTGCGCGATACCGGCGCAGCTCTCTCCCCCTTCAGCTCCTTCCTCCTGCTTCAAGGTGTGGAAACACTGCATCTGCGTATGGAGCGCCACTCGCAGAACGCTCTCGCCGTCGCCAAACATCTCGAGTCGCACCCCGGCGTCGAGTGGGTCAACTACCCCGGCCTCGCCACCAGCAAGTACTACGCTCGCGCGCAACAGTACTTGCCCGACGGCAAGGGTGCGCTGGTCACCTTCGGCATCAAGGCAGGCTCCAGCGCCAGCGCATTCCAGGCCGGCAAAAAGCTCATCGACTCCGTGCAACTCTTCTCTCACCTAGCCAACATCGGCGACTCCAAATCGCTCATCATTCATCCTGCCTCCACCACCCATGCACAACTCACCGTGCCGGAGCAGGCAGAGACCGGCGTCACTCCCGAACTCGTCCGCCTCTCTGTCGGCACCGAGGACATCCGCGACATCCTCGCCGACCTGGACCAGGCAATCCTCACCGCCAACGGCTTAGGCAAGTAGTCTTGATAGGGCGGGACTTCAGTCCCGCCGCAACCTCATGCAGCAAGAATGGGGGCTTTAGCCCCTGAGGGATCTCGAATAGTATGACCGAAGAAGATCCAATCCCAATCCCAACGCCGTCCTTCGAGGGAGACTTCGTCCTCAGCGAAGTTCTCTCCCTCGAGAGCGGCGAGCTCCTCGTCAATCCCACCCTCCACTACGCCGTCTACGGCCAGCTCAACGCCGCGCGAGACAACGCCGTCCTGGTCTGTCATGCCCTCTCCGGCTCCGCGCAGGTCGGCGCTTGGTGGCCGCAGCTCTTCCTCCCCGGCGACATCGGCCTGCTCGATCTCTCCCGCGATTGCGTCATCGGCATCAACATCTTCGGCTCCTGTTACGGCTCCACCGGCCCCGGCTCCATCGATCCCGCCACCGGCAAGCTCTACGGCCCCACCTTCCCCCTCATCAGCATCCGCGATATTGTGTGTGCTCAAGCCAAGCTCATCGACCACCTCAACATCCCACGCCTCAAGCTCGCCATCGGAGCCTCCATCGGCGGCATGCAAGTTTTAGAGTGGGCCATCCTCTTTCCCGACCGCGTCGCCCGCGTCATCGCCATCGGCGTAGCTCCGCTGGGAGCCATGGGCCTCGGCCTCAATCACCTCCAGCGCCAGGCCATCATGCTCGACCCTGCCTGGCAGGGCGGCTACTACCAGCCCGGCCACGGTCCCAAAGGCGGCCTCGCCCTAGCCCGCGCCCTCGGCATGGTCAGCTACAAATCGGTTCCGCTCTTAGAGGAGCGCTTCGCCCGCAAGCCCAACCGCTACGGCGACGAGAACCCATTCATCTCCGCCTCCGCCGGACAGAACGGACGCTTCGACGTTGCCGGATACCTCGACTACCAGGGGCAGAGCTTCATCTCCCGCTTCGACCCCAACTCCTACATCTCCATCACCCGAACCATGGACATCTTCGATCCCGTCCGCGCCCACGAGACGCCCTTCGTCGCCTACGCGCGCATCAGTGCGCACCTCACCCTGGTCGGCATCTCCACCGACTGGCTCTTCCCACCGGAAGACGTCCGCTCGCTCGCCGCCATCATCCAGGCCGCCGGTGCCCGCTGCGACTACCGCGAGATGGCCTCCAACCACGGCCACGACGCCTTCCTCGCCGAACCAGACACCCTCGTCCGCATCCTCACCCCCGTCTTCGAGTAGCGACCCGGGTGGGGCTTCTGTCCATCGTGGTGTCGGCAAACTGCGTTACAGGTGTGATCCTCGGGATTGCCGGCAACCGCTCTGGCTCAACCTCTCTTGCCCTATAAGCAGCTTGATGGCATTCTATGCGGATGGAACTTAACCCATACGCAAAATTCCTGGTTGGCCGCAATCCACTCGACATCCTCGCAGCCACGTACGCCGAGCTGGCAAAACTAGCGCAACGGATGCCGTCTGAGCAACTGGCGATGCGCACGCCGGCGGGGCAGTGGAACGCGAGAGAGATTGTCGCTCACCTGGCCGACTGCGAACTCGTCTTCAGCTTCCGGCTCCGGCAGACGCTCGCCGAAGATCATCCCACGCTGCAACCATTCGACCAGGACCGCTGGGCCGCTCGCTATTCCAACTACGATATGCAGGCCGCACTCAGCCTGTTTGCGAATGCACGTAACTGGAACCTTTTGCTGATCGAAGGCACCAGCGAAGCAGACCGCGTGCGTCAAGTCACTCACCCGGAACGCGGCACCATGACCTTCTGGACGATTGTGGAGACTATGGCCGGCCACGACCTGAATCACCTGCAACAAATCGAGCGGCTGGCAAGTTAGTTTTGAAGTAGCTAGTCTTCCATATATTCTTTCAACGTAAAAAGCCCCATCCGCGTGGATGGGGCTTCTGTATTATGCCGGCGATCACCTAATCTCCCACACACTTACGCGTGCAGTACCATCGGCCCAACGAAGCTTAACTTCCGTGTTCGGGATGGGAACGGGTGTGACCTTCGTAGTAAACTCACCGGCAAATTGTCGAAATCTCGCTCACGCGATTTCTCAGTACTGAATAGATTGGGATTAGACGTTTATTGCAAACATCTTGGGATAACTACAGGGCTTGTGTTG
>Ga0364866_10727_pt1 | contig 17020 bp, 16 predicted proteins | sample ExccelAu500001D3_3_FD_206913 | JGI IMG/M metagenome (GOLD analysis project Ga0364866, IMG submission 206913) | Enriched cells from Trout Bog Lake Hypolimnion, Wisconsin, USA - BchlTB.Aug13.5000.01.D3 | ecosystem: Environmental > Aquatic > Freshwater > Lake > Hypolimnion/Profundal zone | place... | reverse complement strand
GAACCAAGCATCGGACTTCACCAGCGCGACAACCACAAGCTTATCGCATCGCTCAAACGCCTCAGAGACCTCGGCAACACCGTCCTTGTTGTCGAACACGACAAGGATACCATGCTCGAAGCTGATGAAATCATTGATCTCGGGCCTGGAGCAGGAGAATACGGTGGTGAAATCGTCGCACAGGGAACAGCAACCTCCCTTAATCCTAACTCACTGACGGCAAAATATCTTACAGGAACAATGCAGGTTTCAGGTAAAGGAGAGGAAAAAAATGCAACAGACAAGCAGCAATTCATTCGCTTAAAAGGATGTCGGGGCAACAATCTCCAAAACATCGACATCACCATTCCACTGCGTTCACTGGTCAGCATTACCGGTGTCAGCGGATCAGGCAAATCAACAATCATCAACGAAACCCTTTTCCCGATTCTTGCGCGTCATTTCTACCGATCCAAACTGCTTACCTATCCCTACGACAGCATTGAAGGAATCAGTAATATCGATAAGGTAGTCAACGTCGACCAGTCGCCCATCGGCCGCACGCCTCGATCCAATCCTGCAACCTATACAGGCGTATTCACTTTTATCCGCGATTTCTTTACCCGCATGCCCGAAGCGCAGATCAGGGGATACAAAGCCGGGCGGTTCAGCTTTAATGTCAAAGGTGGCCGGTGCGAAGTGTGTCAGGGTGCAGGAACCAGGAAAATTGAGATGAACTTTCTGCCCGATGTCTATGTCCAATGCGAAAACTGCAAGGGCAAACGTTACAATCGCGAAACCCTTCTGGTCAAATACCGTGGGAAGTCCATTGCCGATGTGCTTGAAATGACCATTACGGAAGCTGCAGAATTCTTTGTTGACTTCCCCCGCATTCTCCGAATCCTCTCCACCATGCAGAGCGTCGGTCTCGGCTACCTCAAGCTCGGCCAACCCTCCCCCATGCTTTCAGGCGGCGAAGCACAACGCATCAAGCTCTCGTCCGAACTTGCTAAAATACAGACCGGTAAAACCCTCTACATTCTCGACGAGCCTACCACCGGCCTGCACTTCCAGGATATCCAGCACCTGCTTGAAGTTCTGCGGAAACTCGTCGATAAAGGGAACAGCGTCATTATCATAGAGCACAATCTCGACATCATAAAAAACAGCGACTGGATTATCGATATCGGCCCCGAAGGAGGCTACGAAGGAGGGAAAATAATTGCAGAAGGCACCCCCCAGGAGATTGCCGAAATGAAACATACCTACACCGGCACCTTCCTTAAAATGGAAATGCCCAAACTCTGAAGGTGGCAATCCTATGCTTTGCAATCAGATAAATTCTTCGTAATAATCAAGATCTTTGTGGAAGGTTTCCTCAAGGGCACTCAGCGAAAAAAAAGCCGCTGCAATGCACATGCCTCCAACCAGCAAAGCCCCTCTTTCCAGCCCGAAGAGTCCCCTGCTGAACTGAAACAACATGGAAATCGGCACCACCATACCCCGAACAAGATTCGGCACCGTCGTCGCAACAGTTGCTCTCAAATTGGTACCGAACTGTTCGGCCGCAACAGTCACAAAAATGGCCCAGTAACCGCCGGCAAAACCAAGGATGGCACAAACCATGTAAAAGTACTGCGGACTTTTGCCCCCCTGAAGAAAAAAAAGTGCAACTGCACCGACCGTAAACAGCATGAATAAAAGAATGACCTTTTTCCTGCTCTGAAAAAGCTGACTTAGCAAACCGCTTGACAGATCACCAAACACAAGGCCAAGATAGCAGTACATAACCGCGTTTCCCGCGGAAACCGGCCCTGTAATACCAAGATCAACAGCAAATTCAGGGGAAAACGTAATAAGCACGCCTACAACAAACCATATCGGCACACCGATCATGATGGAGTTAATGTAGCGAAGAAACCTGTTCCGATCAGTAAACAAGGCAAGCATATTCCCCCGGCTGACCCCGGTTTTTTCCTCCATTGCCTTAAACATTCCTGATTCAGCAACCTTTACTCGAGCGACCAGAAGAAAAAGCCCGAGCCCACCACCAATAAAAAAAGCGTTATGCCACTCAAAGGCATTAGCCACGACATTAGCAAGAATAGCACCCGAAACGCCTATAGAAGCAACGAGCATCGTCCCGTAACCGCGTATCCTGGTATGCAGCACCTCCGACACAAGCGTAATACCCGCACCAAGTTCCCCGGCAAGACCAACACCGGCAATAAACCTCAATGCGGCATAAGCCGGGAGAGACGAAACAAAGCCGTTGGCAATATTGGCAAGGGAATACAGCAGAATTGAAGCAAACATAATTTTCAAGCGGCCTTTTTTATCTCCAAGCCACCCCCAGAGAATGCCTCCGACCAGCATGCCTATCATTTGCATATTGAGCAGATACACACCGTAATCGATCAGTTCCTTCCCCGAAAGTCCAAACGATTTCAGACTCGGAACCCTGACAATGCTGAACAGCACCAAATCATAGATATCGACAAAGTATCCCAGAGCCGCCACAATAACCGGCATGCTGAAAATATCACGTACCGACGCATGTTCCTTACGTTCCAAAAAAAACTCCCGGAGGGTTAAAAACCAGAAAAACGACCATTCACAAATGAAGAAAATGCTTCTCCACAGCCACAATATCATGTTGCCGTGAAGAATCAGCAGGTGCAGGCTTTGCCGCACCTGCAATCGGCGCAAGCAAATCCGGATAAATGCTGACTTCGACTCCCTGCATAATACTTTCAAAAAAAACCACAAGCCTCATTTCCCTGCCCTCTTTCACCACGACACCTTCCAAATCCTTAAACGGACCGGCAAGCACCCTGACCTTCTGACCTGCAGGGAAAGAGGTAACAGTCCCATTGACGGCATCAGGTTCCCTGACCAGTTTTTTAAGCCACTCAATATCCCTTTCACCAATAACCGAAGGTTTTTTACCAATCCCGATAAACTTCACAACTCCTTCCGTATCAAGCACATTGATGTGATCTTTACGCATATCAATATTGACAAACACATACCCTCTAAACAACGGATCGCTTACCTTTTTCTTTCTGTCGCTCCATTGCTTCCAAGTTTCAAGCAAGGGAAGAAAACTGGTAAGCTCCCTTTCAAGCAACATCTGATGCACTTTTTTTTCATGACGAGACCTTACATAGAGAGCATACCACCGCAAATTCTGAACATCAATCATACAACAGGGGACTATTTTCACTTGAAATACCGCAAAAACCTTGCATGTACAAAGACGCAAGTGTTATCTGACAGCAAAGGTAACAACTGCGTTTTATATTGCAAAACATGAGCAATCAGTCATCTCCTGCATTACAGAATGCAGCACTTCATAACAAGTTGATCAACCGATAATTACAGGGAATCACTGATATCACATTTCAGCAATGCTTTTAACTTTCCTTGTTTTTTTAAGTACATTTACTGCTGTTGAATACCCGCTCCCATCAGGCTTTTACCAACACCAGAAAACGCATTGTACCATGAAACATTATATTTCCGTTTTTTTTGGTTCTCTTCTCAGCATAATAATTCTGACTGCACCTGCATACGCTTTCAATTCATACATCAGCGGCGATGTTGGGTGGTCGGCATCTGATAACCTTAACATCAATGATCAAAATGGCAATTTATTAGTAAAAATACCCTACAAATCAGGAACAAACTTGCTGGCAGCCGCAGGTTCAAAATTTGATAACTTCAGGATTGAAGGTGAAATAGGTTATCAGCGAAAACCTGTGGATCTACCAGTCATAACCGGCAGCTCTAAAATACTTTCTTTGCTGGCAAACGGCTATTATGATTTCCATACCGCAGGCATTCAACCTTATCTCACCGCTGGTATAGGTTTTGGCTGGGAATCTCTCAGTGATATCAGGGTAGGAGGAAACACGTTAATCTTCAGTGGAGGAGTTGCAAAGTTAGCTCATCAATTAGGGTTCGGGGTTGCGATTCCAATCGTTACAAACATCGCGATTGATGCACGATACCGTTATTTTGCTATGGGAGAAATCAATGAAGCGAACCTGATCAAATATACCCCATCATACAGCTCATTTCTCCTTGGAGTGAGGGTTGGCATTTAATTGACTGAAGGTTGCAAACCGGACTTATGTTCTTAACATCATGTTGAATGCCTTTTATAAAAAACAGCTTGAAAGCATCCTTGATGATGCAGATATCAAAATAGGCGGCAACCGGGAATGGGACATTCATGTCCACAGACCGGAGCTCTACCGTCGTGCTGTTACCCAAGGGAACCTTGGCCTGGGAGAGGCATATATGGAGGGCTGGTGGGACTGTGACAGACTTGATGAGTTTTTTTACCGGATTATCGCTTCCAAAGCTGAGGATAAAATTACCCCAGCGGTAATGCTCATTGGAAAGGTGCTCAGCAAACTCTACAATATGCAGCGTCCCTCACGAGCCTTCAAGGTGGCAGAAAAGCATTACAATATCGGCAACGATCTTTTTAAAGCAATGCTTGACAAACGGATGCTCTACAGCTGTGCCTACTGGAAAGAGGCGAAAAACCTTGATGACGCACAGGAAAAGAAGCTCCACCTGATTTTTCAGAAGCTCCGGCTCAAACCGGGAATGAAAATTCTTGATATCGGATGCGGATGGGGCGGGGCGGCACATTTTGCTGCTGAACACTACGGAGTATCGGTTCATGGTATTACAGTCTCAATAGAACAGGCTGCAATAGCCCGGGAGTATTGCGCAGGCCTGCCGGTTACCATCGAAGTTACCGACTACCGAAAGCTGCAGGCGACCTTCGACCGGATCTATTCCATCGGAATGTTCGAGCACGTTGGATACAAAAATTATCGGGACTATTTCAGAATTGTTCACCAATGTCTGAATAATGATGGTTTGACTCTGCTGCATACCATCGGGGGAAACAGGTCAAGCACCAGTGTTGAACCATGGGCCGACAAATACATCTTTCCGAACTCCAACGTTCCTTCAGCCGGCCAGATCACCACAAACTATGAAGGGCTCTTTACCCTTGAAGACTGGCATGTTTTTACCCATGACGATTACGCCCGGACGCTTATGGCCTGGTATGAGAACATCGAAAGCAAGTGGCAGACGCTGCAGCCTCAATACAGCAAAGAGTTTCAACGGATGTGGCGATACTACCTTCTGAGCTGCACTGGTGGGTTCAGGTCGAGAACCAACCAGCTATGGCAGGTGCTCCTGTCGAAAAACGGCATTCAGGAAAGATACAGCATCCCGAGGTAACTTGATCAAAAAACCAAGGGCTTGCCGTTATCTACTCTAACCTCTCCCCTTCCCATTAAATAATATAGTCCATTGTTTCTCAGAATTAAATGCAATGGAAAAGAATCGTCAGACTTGATACTGATTCCCTTAAAATAATTATCAACTTCTCCTTTTATTCGAATGATGGTATTATTGCCGTATGGTAACTTTATTGTTTTTTCTGCATCGTATCCTCCAACGCCAAAATACAGTATATCCTGAGGATAAAAAGTGCTGTATAAAAAATATTTACCGTGTTTGGCAACTGTAAAACTTCCCTTATAATTTATTTTATTAACATTATCTTTTGCGAGGTATTGGCCTTTACCAATAATGAGAACCTGATCTAAATCTATAGCTTCTCCTTTCGTATTCTTTTTAAGCACTCCTACGTACTTGCAAATCGCCCTGGTATTATTATCGCGGTCGAAAGACACCGCACTGCCACTCATTACCAAATTTTTTGCAGGCTTGAATAACATCGATAAATCCGGACCTTCCGCAATTTTTTCAGGAGCAATAAAGTTTAATGATCCTTTCAGATAACTCGATCTTTCAACCAAAATACTGAATAAATCCCTGACTTCATTTTTCTTTAATGCACCTAAAACTTCACCGATTTTTTTTGGATCAAGTTTTTCTAATTTCGGATTTTTAATTTTTAAAGAGTGAGTTGCATCTTTTCTGAAACCACTGTCAGGATGTTTATCGATAAACAATCGATAACTTTCAACATTATTTCCCTGTTTTGCGTCTTCCCAATCATCATTCACAGAATTACAAGACTGTAACGTAAAAACCAGCAGCACAATTACAGGCAGTATATTTATTCTTTTCATTATGTATTGGATTTTAGTTCAGTATTTAAGACTTACCGAATACAAACATGTATCATCAGCATACAACAATGAAAACACAAATTGAATTATGGAGTTTTATAACTTTAAGGAAACCTGATCACTTGTCTGTTAAAGCCGCATGGAGTTACCCCGCAATAGATGTGCTGCCATGAGAGGTATCATCAAAAGAAACTGCCCGCTCACGCATCCCTCATAAATCTGCAGTCTCTAAACTCTTCAATATTTTTTTAACCCGAGCCATACTTACAGCAAAACTATCGTATAAATATAATATAAACAGGTAATTACGCAAAATATATTTACAATATTGACGTATTACCTTGAAAGTGGTCATAAGGCTCAGCCCAAGGTACCTGTATTGTTATGATGCCACGCTGATCACCCCGGCATTGTAGAATCCCCTGGCTTTCAGGTATATAGAAGGTTCATAATTAAAAAGCCCCGGCATAACCGAGGCTTGATAGAAATATCATGTTGCTGTTTTATCAGCGTCCGTAGTTATCACGCCCATGACTGTCTCCATGACTGTCTCCATGACTTGAAGAGCCCTTATCATGTCTCCCCTTATCTTGTTTTTGTGTACTCTGCGAATCCATGCAACCCGCAAATAAAAAAATCATAGCAAAAATTAAAATCTTCTTCATGATGATCTCCTTTAATATTAACAATATAACCAGACCTGTCCTAACCTTCATCATTGTCGCCCGGCAATGTTGTTTCGAATAACTCAAAAACACTACGATGCGGGCCAGCACGCGCAGATTGGCACTAAGCAAATTAGCAATAAAGCTCGACTATTACGAATATACCCTGTAATCCAATAATCCATTAAACCAGCTATAAAGCCTATGACATAAGTAATGTTGCGGCCAGTCTATCAGCAACATTACTCCAGACTGCAATAATGTACAACTGTCCTTAACAGATATTCTACACAGGCATCGACAGTCTCGGATGAAGTGTCAATGATCAGCTCTGCATCTTCGGGTACTTCATAAGGAGAAGATAACCCGGTAAAACAAGGCAGCTCACCTGAACGCGCTTTTCGATAACGCCCTTTTGTGTCCCTCTTTTCGCAGATATCAAGAGCAGCACACAAGTAGATTTCAACAAACTTCTCCGCTCCAATGATGGAGCGGGCCATCGCCCGATCCTCTCTATACGGTGAAATAAACGACGTAATCACTATCACTCCTGCATCCATCATCAGTCGAGCCACCTCAGCTACCAGACGGATATTTTCAGACCTGTCAAGGGGTGAAAAGCCAAGGTCACGGTTCAGACAATGACGAACATTATCCCCATCCAATACGCAACACATCATCCCCATGCTTATCAAGCGCCGCTCCAGCGAATAAGCAAGAGTTGACTTACCGGAACCAGACAGACCGGTAAACCACAGCGTCATCGATTGATGACCAAGCAGAGCCTGACGCTCAAATAACGTCACTTGGCTGCTTTGCCAAGCAATTTCTTTTTTGATCTGCACTATCTCAGCATCATTACCCGGTTAATATTATTTCAAAGAAGCCGTTGTTCCTTTAATTCCTGAGAGGTAAACGTTAAAGGGCTAGACCTTCCATGCTGAGCAAACCAGGCTACATGTTCAGCAACTAAATCGAATCGCAGAATGTATGCATCTTTTGCCGGCAGTCGCAAAACTCCATTGATGACACACTCCTGACTGATTTCGACAGGTGTCGCATTCAAGTCGAAACGTGCATAATTGAGGTTAACAACCGCTTCATCCGAATTCAGAAGCTGAACGCCTAATCTGACTTGTCCCGCTTGTACAAGTTCGGTCAACCACTTCCCTGTACCGTTATTCCGTAACGTCAGAGCGAAGCGCAACCCCGGTGAACCCCCGACAGATTCTTTTACCAAAGAGAGCAACTGCAATTCACCACCAAGAGTTTTCAGTTGACGACTGTCCATTTGCGCTTCTCCCTTTTGAAGATAAAAGCACTGAGTATCGGTCACCTGATTAACCAACGTCTTCAATAAGGCATGTGCACGTTTTACACTTATCCCTTTAGTACTCCATTGCTCAAACTCTGCAAACGAAAGTTGCTGTGGCTGTTGAAACTGAACCAGAACTTCGGGAGGCCTCAAACCAACCTGAGCTGCAATTTCAGCTATCCGGGGCAGGCTTACATTATTTTCAATTACTTTATACTGACTCATCTCAGTCTGTGACTCAATGGTCTGGGAATGCTCCGGACCAGGTTCCAAAAAAGCGACACGCCCACCCTGCTTAAGTACTCTTGCAAACTCCTTTAATATTGCCGCTTGATCGCGCAAATGGTGAAACGCTTCAAAACAGACTATGCGGTCAATACTCTCATCGCTTAAAGGCAGACGGTAGCCATCGTAACAATGAAAGTCCATAGAGCCATCGCTCTTCACCCTACGCGTTGCTTTCAGTCGCTCTGCGAGCCTGATCGCTGATGGCGTTACATCAATGCCAATCGCATCGCAGCCCATTTGAGCCAATCCAAGCGTCAACCATCCGGTTGAACATCCAAAATCAAGTACCCTGGCCCCCCGAAACAAGTCAGCAGCCTGCAACATGATTCCCAGATGAATAGCAAGCTTCGGTGACTGGGCTGGATCTGAAAACGGTTTTTTATACTGAATCGAGTCAGTTGTAAAACGAGCAAAATATGCATCAGCCGCCTTAAGTAATTCGGTATCAGAGAGTTGCGCAATACGTTGTTGGACATCAACACCCTGATTTTTTGAGGCAAATAGCTTCTTGTTTGGCTTTACAAATTTGAATGATATCATTTATTCTGAAACTTATTTTGTTTCTCTAATGTCCCGCATTTATCAATTACACCGCCTTTATTACTCATTTATTTCCATCCTAGCGATAATTTTTTCACTCTTACAGAACCACTAGAAATCATTTTCCACCCTAATCGAATGTTTCTAGTCCCAAAAGGTAACGTAATTTGATGATTTTGATTGCAATCGAAGGCTTTATTGAGGAGAATTTCATCATGGAAATCCAAGCACTGCACTAAAAATTGAAGTAGCTGCCCGCCACTTGTCACCACATGAAATCTCCAAATCCCAAAAGCTCTGAGCTGTCCCGGTGCAATAATGCCTAAGGACCACACCTCTTCAAACTGGTCATCGGGAAGTTCCGAAACAATATGCCAGCCGTAATCATCTAACGATGCAAAAGTCGCTTGACCTAACCATACGCCAAATACCTCAGATAATTGCTGTTCGCTGAGAAACGGTACTACACTATTCTGCGTGTATAATGGTGGTAGCGCATCAGCTTCGGCCATTAATAACTGAAGATCCAATCTCAAAGGTATCTGCCTATCTTCCACCATGCGTGCTGCAACGGGGTGTCCAATGCCTTCACGGCAGTAATTGAAAACATCAAGAGCAACGGCATCATTATTTTCATAAAACCTATTAGCTAAACCTTGCAGCCACTCTTGCGCAAGCTCGTTAGCTATCACCTCATTTTTTGCTAGCGCGTTACGAGCTGCCAAGGCTAACACTGGCCTGTAAGCTTTGTCGATATCGACAAGTTGGGTATTCTGACCGGTCCAGACAAAATAACCCCCCTTGCCTAACACTTGGGCTGGTGTATATCGCGTGGCAAGCATCATGTCCAACAAATAATTTGGCCCATAGTAGTCTTGGGGTAACCATCCGGATGTCCAATAGGAGTGCACTTCAGTCTGATCTGGCCATGCAAGGTTTTGTGCGACTTCTGACAAGGTTAGTCCCTCTAATGCGATCCAAGGCACTATTCGCAAACGCTGATCTTTGATATGTTCGGAAGCCTGACTGAAAATAGAAGCTGGCACCACCAGCACAAAGATCCAGTTTGTGTAGCTTTGTTGAAGCGCACACTCTTGGAGTACCTGTATTTGCAAAAAGGTTTCAGCGAAGGCCATTAACAACACTGGAGACAAAGGCGCCAACAAGCCATGCCCCCAGAGACGTTGAGCCACTGCGTCGAGCCGATGGGCATAAGTGTGCTGCAACATCACAGCTCGCACCCCAACCAATGCCTGTCTAGCTCTTTGTATATCGTCATTCACCAATGGGACAAGAAGTTGTTTCATGTCTGCTCCATCATCGCTACACAACACAACATCGCCAAAAAAGCAGCGAACCCCGACAGAATCATTGCTCAATACCATAGTACCTGAGCCCAACAGTTCAAACACCCGGCGCGCAAACATGGTCTGGGAATGTTTTACTGTATTAATATTGAGTCCAAATCGGTAACCCTTATAGGCAAGGTGCATTTCGTCGACACTCAGCATACCTTTGATTAAATGACGGTACTCAGTTGGAAAGCGATAATTGGCATCATCGCTTTGAAAGTTACGATCAAAAATATCAACGGTCATCAACCCACTGACAGCATAGAGGAGATTGCGTAAATCAATCGAGCGATGAGGAAAGCGCAGGTAGTAAGAACCTGCAAAGCAAGCCCCTGTATTTCGTTCTTTAATCTCTACCGGGTTGTGTACCTCTGGTTGGCACGCAAATGGCAAAAGATGCACCCTATCATGCCCTAATGCTTTTTTGTAACGTGGTATACATGAAATATCAGTAGTGAATACTCTGTCAAACAAACTTGCCGTAATTAGAAAGCGCTCAAAATGAACAGGGTCTTCTTTGTTCCAAAACACCGTAGGAATGTTGTTCACTTTGCACCATGCCACCAGCCCTCGCAACTCTGAAGCAGCTTCACTGATCTTGCGATGCCAAAGTTTAGCAAAACCCCACCAGGCTGACTCCACCAACAACAAGTGAGGAGGATTTAGTGCAATCTGGTTTTTCCATCCATCTGGTGTCAGTGGCAACAATTCACATTCAGGCAAAAAACAAGACTCTGTAAACTCGTCCATTATCGCAGCTACTCTCAATTGCCGTATGCTATTCATTTGCTTTTTTGATAAAGCAAAGGCCAAATGCTAGCCAACATAGTAAGGCAATACAAGAGTATAAAATTCGGTATAACTTCAATTATTTTTTTTAAGCCAATGATATATAATGGTTTTATCTGGTAATCATCGGCTCCCAATATACTTATAGAGCTTTTAATACCGCCCGAGATTTGGATTCCATTCAAATGGGTAAACTTCGCATTTAAAGTCAAAAAGATACTCTTTCCCCAATCTCATGTAATCCCCGGAATCAGAATATTTTCTGGTTTCATCATGCCAGAGAGATCATTGAAGCATGGCGGAATGATTACAATAACAACCAACAGTAAAAGTATTATATGGATTAACACCAGCAGAATTTGCAGTTCAATTGACCTATTCCCGTAAAACCGGACGAATATAACCACCGAGTAACTATAGCCTTTGCATAGGACTTCCACCTTCACCTGCGAATTCAATCGGCACATGCATCATGTGTTCAGGATCATGCGTAAATGGCAAATTGAAATTCAAATCAACGAAATCATACTTATCAACAGTACTTTCTATGAATGAAGTAAATGCATTAGCCTTTTCTTCAGAGTAAGTCGCGTAAACGCCGTCGATTCTATTCATAAATGACCAACTGTGTAATACGAAAACAATGGTATCAATTTCTGGGTGGTTGCTTTCCAAGATTTTTAGATACTGAATGTAGTCAATTCCCTTGGTAAATATTTGCGCTTCAAACCCGACATACTTCTGATTATTGGAAAACACTGTTGGACCGCGGACACATGTCGTGGGAACCTCAATCAGCCCATTCGACCATTGGAATACATTCAAGATACCTGCATCCGGTCCATGAGGAAACGAAGATCTTATCGCCGAAAGTGGGTAATAATTGAAAGACAGCTTTATTCCTGCAGACCATGCAGCATTAAGAGTTTGGCGACAATATCGCCAAGAACCAGCCCGGAAGGCCAACGGCTGAAAGCCGGTAGCCTTTTTGAACAGTTTTACAGCATCTTCGTAAACATAAGTCGCTGCAGTTTCATCAAAATAATTTGCCGCCCATGTCGGTTTCTTATATCCACGTTGATGCCACCACAAATCGGGTAGATGCTCGATATGTGCATGTAAGCTCATATGATGGCCGTTACCGAGGATACATTCCGAAACATCATAATTAGCACCGTGCCTACTATATTCTGTGAATACATCGTAAAAAAAATTGATCTTTACGCCGTATTTATCACATATTTCCATCATTCTTTCTATACCACCACATTGCGAATCACTTGCAAAAACTTTGCCAAATATATTTCTATAGAACGAATCGACTTTGATTGGGAATTCAAGCGTCTCTGTATCACACGTCAAGATCAACTTTTTTCTAATCGACATCTTTATATGAATCTATATTTTTTCAAAGCGCATCAAATACATCACCTTATTCCATTAAACACTCAGAGCATTGATTATTAAAGAAATTTGGGCATGACTATTTATTTGCTTTTATGGATACATCAACGCAATCTATTAACCTTAATCATCTATTTCAGCTATTGCAAAGCTTAAGTAACAGTTGCTCTCGCAAGTCAAGAACTTAATTTTCCAATTGTTATTTACACAAAACTCTTGTACCGCCTGTACCACTCCATAACTCCAACCTGAGATCATATTTCCCTGACAATAATCATGCCCTGATATTAACCCGCCTTTTTTTACCTTATTTCTCGATATTACCAATTCTTGCGAAGTAATTTTATAGTCATGGACAGTATCAATATAAATCCAGTCAAAGTAATTATCTGGAAATTTTTGAAGAACGTCAGTTGATAGGCCTAAATTAATCTCAACAAGATTAGACGCGATCTCGTTTGAATATTTTTGTCTTACACTATCCAAAAACGCCCCATATCGCTCTGAATCCCAACAATCTACAAGGTGGAGCTTTTTCGGTTTGCATATATTTAGAATCTCTGATGAAAATTCTCCTGCAGCAACACCAATCTCTGCAACAATTCCGCCCTGTGGCATTTCCGTTAGCATACGCTCACGGGTCGATAATAATCTCGCCCCATCCAAATGTTTATCCATAAGCTTTGGATATGGATAAGACAGCAAAATGGCCTCTCGATTTGCCTTCATTTTGACTTCAAATTCAAAAAAAGAGCTGACTTCGTCACTCATTACTTATCCCTATTCCATTTATTAAAATTTCAAAATACTTAGCTTTCAATCTCAGGATTAATACTTGTCGTGTCAAAATAACTCAATCATATATTTATTAAATTGATATCTCAAAAAATTAATTATTCATACGATTTATGTAATAATTCAGTTTTATTCTTACGACTGATAACCTGCAGGTTGTACACTCCCCCTTGGAAGCAGTCTAATTCGAATTAGCTTCGAAGTTTTACCGCTTTGATAAATGGAAACACATGATTTGGATAATTTTGCCAGTTTCCAAGAGATATTTGTGATTTGATTGTATTTGCAAACGCCCTAATTTCCTCCTCTATTTCCAAATCCCAATGGTGTCCGATTGTAGGAGATAAAGGATAATCCCTATCCACTATTTCCCAACCCAAGGAGATTAGTATGGATTCGATTGAACCGCCATTATTATTATAACAATAATTATCAATATAATCGATAATTATCGAAGGTATTTCGAACTCGTCACACCAAACCTTTCTCACATACTTCGGCATAAATGGTAACCAAGGTATTGCAGCATGTCCTTCATAACATATATTAGGGTCCTGCCATTTTATGTACAAAACACCACCAGGTTTAATAACGCGAGTAAGTTCTCTAAAGACAATACCTATTTCAGAGATATGTTCGAAAACATACCATGAATACATGGCATCAAAGTGATTCTTGGGAAATGGTATATGATCACCATCATACAGACACAAATAACGATTAAGATGGCTGTAATTACTTTTTGCAAAAGTTTCGATAGCTAAGTTATAGTTATTTACATCTACCTCTAACCCATAGCATTCAACGCCATCTATTAAGGCTGATAAGCAACACTCACCAGAACCACATCCAATTTCAAGCAATTTTATTGGTGATTTATCAAATTTGATTCCCATTTGCCCCAAATGATACTTAAAATGAGACCACTGAATATTTGCCTTGTCCATTTCTTTCCTTAAACTTATAAATTTATAGGAAATTTGATCCGTAAAATCATTTCGCTACGGCGCTATCTGCAAATATCATTTGACTGTATGTGGATATTTGCCAAGATAGCCAATACAGAAAATTGTTCATATTTAATAATTACTAATTCTTCGCTTAGATGCTCCACATCTCTTTAAAATTTTTGTCGTAACAGCTGAAATCTTGTCTTTATGTTTTCATTTACAATTTTTTTGTAGATCAGATCCGTGAAACGGCTTTCAATCTCTTCATAATTTAAGCGTATTCTTTTTATAGATCCGGCTACTGCCTACCCTCCATACTAATCAGTAAGTTTCTAAAGCCAGCCTTGTTAATATAATATCGATAGATATATATTGAGCGATAATATATATTGCAGTCCCCAGTTATTGATCCCCAATAGATATTTTTCAAATTCATCTAGCGTGTAATGCTCGTGAATCTCGGTATTAACTGTCGGTGGTTTGAAGTGGTTGTTCGCCTGAATTATACATCATTATCCTGGACGAAGAACTCGATAAATTTCTGCCGGAACAAGGTAATCTTTTTCAACATGTTGCATGACAGCTATTGCAACAAAAACGTCGAAGGACTGATCTTCGTTTTTTTTCATGTTTGTGATGTCCATTTGGAAGTCAAACCATGACACTGGCCGAACATCAAATGAAATCACTCGATTCGCTCCACGAAAAAAATATTCGAGTTCTGGTGTTCCTGGAACACAAGCAAGAATTTCCTTATTTTCAAATAAAAACTCTAAGGACAAATATTTGTCGTACATGTCTTTGAACCTCCGGTGTCTCTCAAATGAAAGACATTTGGGACACCGAATCCTCTGCCCTCCCAATGAGATAAAAACGTCATAACTTTCTCCACAAATATTACATTTAAGTTCCATTGTTATTATGCGCCATTAAAATAATCCTCGGACATACGGATAATAAGCATGAGCGTTAAAATTACTTCCTGTTTAAGGCTACTCCACTTTCATAATATTTGCGTAACATCTTTATATGCCCCAATCCAGTCATTGACTGCAGATTCCCAACTCAATGTCTCTTTGGCAACTGTTTGACATCTTGTCGACACGATCAGTCTGTCAGCTCTAACTTGTTCCACATATTGAATAATGTCGCGTAGGAAATCAGGATCGGATAATATTTTTTCGTTATCCAAGCATGTAACTGGCACTATGAAACCAACATTCTTCTCTATGGCAAGACGGCTAAAGTCGCCAATACAGTCTGTCATCAGAACAGGTAATCCTGCAGCCAAATACTCCCCAAATTTCGTAGGTGAAGACACCTCATTAACGGGGTCATTGCGGCGCAGTAATAAGCCCAAGTGGCCACGATAAAGATGCATTGGAACATCTTGGTGATTTACTTCCGCAACATAATAAGCTTTATCCGTAAGCCCAAATTTGACCGCCCATTCAATGACTTTACCCTGGTCCGGCTTAGGGATTAGCAACATAAGGTAACAGCGATCATCGAACTGATGAAGTAATGAAAACAATTTGATCATTTCCATACCACATTGCCAATGCGCTAGGCTTCCTGTGTACAAGAAAATGAGTCTATTATCCGTTAATTCCATGTTTTTTTGGCTAGTAAATCGATCATCCGACACACAACATGGAACGGTAATTAGACGCAAGTTCATCAGTCTGTACTTCCTCTTATAATGATCCCTCATTGCGCTAGAAACAAATATATTTAAGTCACTCTCCGACAACAAAGCTTGCTCTAGAAATTCAAGAAATGCTATTCGTTGCTGACTGGCCCCTCCCATTCGCGCTTCTTCAGGAACTACTCCATGCCAATCGATAGAAAACGCAACATGGGGTATTAATTGTTTCACGGCTTTTGCAATCCGTGCACAGTAAAGTGCTTCCGCATGCAGAACATCGATGTGATTTTCTCGAATAATATATACCAATTGCTCAATTGGCAACTTGAAGCTTGATAAGTCACCATGTATACCAAAAAAATCGGCAACCTCTATCAGATGCACACAGCAGCCGAGTCGCGTGAATTCGCTCATATGGCAGCGCTTATCACCGGAAAAATTTACGTTCATAGAACTATTTTCTGGTATTAAACAAGCTATATGCACGATGCAGCCATATTTAACCAATGCCTGAACTTGTTGCTCCACTCGGATTCTGTAGCCGGATCGAGAACCAATTGGAATGTAAGCCAGCAGCAGCATAGTTGGAGCCTTCCTAAGAAACGAGCGTGAAATAGCAACTTGCAATGTTGGACAATTACGACTACGGACTTCCTGGCACATTATCGCTTCAATCTTGTCACAGATATTCCCTTCATCGAATCTAAGTTGTGAAAAGTTCCGACAATATTCAGACTCCTGTTCGAATATATGGGATATTGAGTTCCTAAGAATCATTTTGGCAAGTTGTTCAACCGTTCCGGCAACATACTTGGAAGGATAAATCCGCTCAGCACCGATCCAATCCCTGATAGCCGGTACGCAACCTGTCGCCATTCCTTCAGCGATTGATTGATGAGACCCTTCGAAGTCGCTTACCGAAAGTATATGTCCGATTTCTTTGTACCAAGTTGCCATGTCTTTGCTGTAAGGATCAAAGATGATAACGCCAAGATCGCGAAGTTCCTGTATTTCATCAAATACTCTCTGATACCATTCTATTTCGGAACTGCGATGGGTCATCCAGTCATAGTCTTTGGGGAGAGCCCCTTTAATCTTGAGAAAATAACGCTTATCGGATTTACGTAGTGTTTTTAGGATTTCTATCGCGAGATCCAACCGTTT
>Ga0364866_10724_pt1 | contig 17044 bp, 12 predicted proteins | sample ExccelAu500001D3_3_FD_206913 | JGI IMG/M metagenome (GOLD analysis project Ga0364866, IMG submission 206913) | Enriched cells from Trout Bog Lake Hypolimnion, Wisconsin, USA - BchlTB.Aug13.5000.01.D3 | ecosystem: Environmental > Aquatic > Freshwater > Lake > Hypolimnion/Profundal zone | place... | reverse complement strand
ACCCGCAATTGCGTGCGGACTTGGGGATTCAGTTCACACATGGTCTCGAAGCCCCGCCGGGTGACGATGCAGGCATCTTGTTGGTGAAAAAACACGGGCAATACTACTTTGGCCAGCTTCCCGGCAGTGAGCAACTTTCCAAAATGATCGGTGGGCGGACCCAGTTTATTCTCGGCGAGAATCACCTCCAGCCAGAGCGGCGCCAGCGAGGCTCTGGGATTGTCGAATAAAATGAGCTTGCGTCCGGACAATCCGCCCAGGTCGGAGATGCCCGAGTCGGCGCGAACCAGGAGCAAATACTCCTCCGTATACTGGCCGCCAATGAAGGACATGAACAGATTGGTGCTTTGCAGATCTGGTTCGAGGCTGAGGTATTCCTCGGTAGTCACGGCTGCGCCATCAATCGTGGCGGCCCGCAATGCGGCCTGGAGTTCCGCCGCGCCGGATAGGACGATCGGTTCCGTGCTCATGGCCACTTTTCGCTCCCGTGCGATTGCCAACGCCCACGCCCGCACTGAGGCCCGGGCGTCGTTTTCGTTGACATCCGTGAACATCTTGGAAGAGAACGCAAAACGAATCGGTTCCAAAGTGGAAGCCTCAAGGTCATCCGCAGCTTGGCTACGGAACAGTCCCAGCCCACCGAGCAGAAGCACGGCAAATCCACAAACTGCGGCATGCGAGACCGGCGTGGCCCGGCAAAATCCGCGGTTGGATTGGGGGATCATGCAGAAACAATCGGGAATAGCCCTCACTTGGCGACTTGCAGTCGGTTCATGACTTCGGTGCCCACCAGCAGGTTGAGTTGGGATTGCAATGCCAGATGGTCGTAGCGGGCCTTGTAGTGCTGGGCCTGCATCAATGCTTCCATCAACTGAGCGCGGATTACTTTCTCCGTTTCCACCAATTCATTTTCATAGGCGCGTGTATTCAGGTCGCGATTTTCCGTGGCCGCCGTCAGCGCATCCAGCGTGGCTTGGTACGATTTTTCGGCGGCGTTCAGGCCGAGGAACGCATCCTTGATTTCCAAGCCAATACCTTCTTTCAGGAGGATTTTCTCTTCTTTGATCTTGGCCACCCGGGCGCGCGTTTCGGCCACTTTATTCTTGGTGAGCAAGCCGCTGAAGAGCGGGATCTGGATCCCGGCGCCCACGGACCAGCCCTCTTTGTTGACATCCGTAGCCACGCCGGCGTTGTATTCATTCCACCAAGTGTGAACTTCGCCCGTCAAAGCCAGCTTGGGGTAATAATCGCTTTGGGCGGTGCGCACGGCGCCTTCCGCGGCGCGGATGCCGGCTTCAATTTGGTTCCAATCGGGATTAAACTGATAGGCATCCCCCACCAGGTGGTCCAGATTCCCGGCGAAGGGGGTGAACGGCATTTTGGTGTCTGCTGGTTGGACACTTTCCTTCCACGACAGGCCCATGGTATTCGCGAGGGCCGCCTGGGCCATGGCTTCGTTCTTCTCCAACAGCGCCACCATGGCGCGCAAGGTTTCCACCATCACTTTGGTGTCCAGCCAGTCGGTTTTCTTCACTTTGCCGCTGCCTTCCTTATACATGGTTTCGGTGAGATTCAGCGTGGCTTCCATGCGGGCCAGCGTGTCGTTGCCCACCTGGTGAAGTTGTGCTGCCAGTACGGCTCCGTAGTACATCCGCGTGACGCTGTCGATGATCTCCAAGTCCGTCCGGCGGGATTCCTGTTTCATCAGGTCCACCTGGCCTTGGGATTGTTCCCGCAGCCCGCGGCGCAGGCCGCCGTCGTAGAGCAGCCAGGTGGCATTCAGCGAAGCTTCGTAATTATCCGGATCGAGGAGTTTGATGTCTTGCGCGGGAACGGGCAATTGTTGGGCGGGGACATGAAGGTTCTCGGCGGGCGTGGTCACCGGCAGTTGCGCGGTCGCCCCGGCCGGAGCCTGTGGATTGATCAATTGCGCGGGCACCGTGATCAGGGCTGTGCCGGCGGGGACGCTGATGGTTTGGGCAGGCACCGCCATCTGGCTCGCGGGAAATATAAAATCTGGCGCCTGGTTCAAATGCTCATAACCGGTTTTGGCGCTGATTTGGGGCCAATAGCCGGCCAAAGCCTGCCGATGCTGAGCCTCCGCCATCGCCACGGCGAAGCGGGAGGCCGGCCGGCGGTGGCTCTCACGCATGGCGGTGGCCAGACATTGATCCAAAGTGAGGCACTGGAGGTTGCCTTGTACAGAAAGGACAACAGTGTTGGTGGCGGAGGGCGGGTTTCCCGCTGCACTCGCCACGAAAGCCATGAAGGTGGCGGCGATGCCAGCGCTGGCAATTTGAAATAGACACGATTTCATGCGATTAGCCAAAGGTTTCGACCTGATTCAATTCCAACAATGTTTCGCCATACCTTTAAGCATCGGCGTCTGATTTAAGTGACTTAAGCCGTTCCTTGGGCGGGCAGTTTTTGCCGCCACCCCGCAATTGCGCTCGGCGACCTTTGCCTGCATTTAGTGATTCCGGCGTCGAGGCTGCCTTTTATCCAGGTTTTCTGTCGTCGCACCAAAAATGCCTGAATAAAAATCCGTTTGGTTTCGAATCACCAGCGCTCACTCTGAACTTTCTGACGGTTACGGCGACTTAGGTAGCAGCAGTCCTTATGCCAGCCTCTGCGTGAAAAATGGACCGCCAGTTCGTCAGGAACCAGGGTCTTTCGGTTCGCTGAGGGGGTGTTTGGCCAGGCATCGGCAGCCTTCAACACCCAGTCGCCGGTTGAACTGCAATTCTTGATTTAAGTGACATTCAGAAATGCCGATTACTCAAGAGGCTGCAGGAAACCACGAGACGCAACTGGAGCAGGCGGCCAATCGGATGGACGTCCTGGAGGGCCGGTTGACGCTCCGCTTGGGATTGCGCCTGTGGCCGCGGCGACAGGTATGGATTAGCACAAAATTTGCCCAGGCAAGACTCTAATGAACGCGGCAGTGAAAATGATCGTGCACGGTGTGACCGCAGCTATGGCGGCTGCCGCGCCACTGAAACACCCTGCATTCGTGCTGGCCATGTTTCTCGCCGTGGGCAGCGTCCATTCGCAAACCAACGAAATGGAGACGGACAAGCTGGCAGCCTTGAGTTTTAAGGACTTGATGGAGGTCCAGATTCCGACGGTTTATGGCGCATCCAAGCATGAGCAGAGTCTCACCGAAGCCCCTGCCGATGTCACCATCGTTACCGCCGACGAAATTAAGAAGTCCGGCTATCGCACGCTCCAGGAAATTCTCAACCGCGTGGCTGGCTTCTACACCATTTCCGACGGTGCCTACGACTATATCGGCACGCGGGGATTCAATCGGCCGGGGGATTACGGTGGCCGGATTTTGATCACGATTGACGGACATCGAATGAATGATGATATTTTTGGGGCCGCCGCGATTGGTACGGAAGCACTCCTGGATGTAGATCTCATCGAGCGGGTCGAGGTCATTCGCGGGCCGGGGTCTTCACTGTATGGCAACAACGCCGTGCTGGCGGTGATCAACATCATTACGCGGCGCGGACGGGATTTCAATGGTGGCGAGGCTTCGGGAGCTTATGGCAGTTATGATACGTACACCGGCCGGTTCAGCTATGGCAACTGTTACACGAACGGCCTCGAATTCGCCATTTCTGGAAGCTATCTGGACAGCGGGGGAAATGATGGCGTGTACTATCCCGAATATGCGAACATCAACCACGGATACGCCGAGCATAATGGAGCCAGCCGTGACCCCAGCGCCTTTGCTTCCATCAGCTACCAGGATTTTTTCCTGGAAGGGGGTTTTGTCCAGCGCACCGAAACGATTCCGGCGGCCTACACCGATGTATTTAATGATTCCCGGGGCGCCGTCACAGACCAACGGGCATTTGCCGACCTCAAGTGGCAACATCATTTCGATAACGCTTGGGAACTCACGACCCGGGTTTACTACGACCACTACCGTTACGCCGGCGATTATCCGTCACCGCAATATGCCTATGGCTTTCCGCTGTATCCGGGCATGATCACGATGAATGAGGATCGGGATGACCAAGAGTCGCTTGGCGGCGAAGCCCAAGTCAGCAAGCCCTTGTTTCAACAGCACCGGGTGACGGTGGGAACCGAATATCGTCATGATTTCATGTTGGACCAGCGCAATTTGGATGTGGGCGGCCCGACTTATTTAAACGCCAACGACACGGCAAATACCGTGGGCGCTTATGTTCAAGACGAATACTCCATTCTGCACAATTTGATCCTCAATGCGGGTGCCCGCTATGACTGGTTCTCCACCTTCGGCGACACCGTGAATCCCCGGGTTGCGCTCATCTACAGCCCTTGCACCAACTCGACTTTTAAAGCCATCTATGGTCAGGCTTTCCGGGCTCCGACTGCCTATGAGCTTTATTACGTGGCGCCCGGCTACGTCTCCAGTGAACATCTAAAACCCGAGACCATTCATTCCTATGAGCTGGATTATGACCAAGTCCTTAATCCGCATCTGAAACTGGCGGCCTCAGTGTTTTATTACGATGTTGACGACCTGATCAGCTTCGGACTGGACGCCAACGGCAACTCGACCTTCGGCAATCTCGCCAGTGCCACCTCCCAGGGTGGTGAGATCGAGTTGGACGGCAATTGGGCCAAAGGCTGGCGCGCCCAGTTGAGCTACACCTACGCGGATGCGCGTGACGGAGCCACCGACCAGCGATTGAGCAACTCGCCCGAACACCTAGCCAAATTCAATCTTACCGCTCCGCTTTGGCAGGAAAAGGTCTTTGCCAATCTGGAATTGCTCGGCATGAGCGACCGCACTACCATCGGAGGCAATGAATTGGGGGCTTACTGGGTGGCCAATTTCACCCTGTTCAGCCGGGAAATTGTCAAAGGCCTTGACCTCTCCGCTGGGATCTACAACCTCTTTGACCATAAATACAGCGACCCTGTCGGCAGCGATTTTGTACTGGACAGCGTTCCGCAAGCCGGACGGCAGTTCCGCGTGAAACTGACGTACCGCTTCTAGAGCATGAAATTCAGCCACCCATTGCTCACCCGACTGAGTTGGCTGGCGCTTATCGCTTGCGCTGGTGGGTGGTTCCAACCTGCGGCGGCCCGGGCCGAAGCCACACCGGAGTATAAGCTCAAGGCCGTTTACCTGTTCAAAATGGTGCGCTTTGTGAAGTGGCCGACAAATTCGTTTCCCGCTGCCGACAGCCCGTTGGTGATCGGCATCCTCGGCGAAAACCCATTTGACCACGAATTGGACAAACTCATGAACGGAACTGTAGTGGGCGGTCGGACGGTCGTCGTCAAGGGGATGGCGACCGCGACGGACGCCAAGAAGTGTCAGGCGGTATTCATTCCGGCGTCGGAGCAGGCAAATTTGCATTTGCATCTGACAGCTCTGCGGACGGTGCCCGTACTGACGGTGGGCGAAGGCACGGAGTTCCTCGATGATGGCGGGATGGTCGAATTCTTTGTCGAGCAGAATAAAATCCGGTTCAACATTAATCAGGCCCAGGCAGATGCCGAAGGAGTGCGGTTGGATTCCCAATTGTTAAGCCTCGCCAGCACGGTGCGACAAGCGGCGGGAAAGAAGGAGGCAAACTAGAATGAGATTCTTGTGGAAGCTATCCCTGCGCCGCAAGTTGACCGCCGTGATTATGCTGGTCAGCGTGTCGGCCCTGTTGCTGGCCTGCGCAGGGTTCATTGGGTTTGAGTATTACGCCACGCGCAAGGCGCTGGTCAACGATCTCACCAGCCTCGCGGATGTGCTTGGTTTCAACAGCCACGCCGCTTTGCGGTTTCAGGACAAGACCGCTGCGGAAACCACACTGGCCTCGATGCAGGCCAAGCCCAACCTTGCGGCTGCCAGCCTCTACACTCCCGACGGCAAGCTGTTCGCGGCTTGGTCTCGCCGTCCGTATCACCCAGCCCAGGACGCCGCCACCCTGACGGAAGGTCACCATTTTGAAGGCGACCACTTATGGATGTTCAAGTCGGTGGTGCACGATGGCGAGAAGATCGGCTATGTCGGTCTGGAAAGTGATTTGCGCGAAATCACCGAACGCATCCACCTGCTTGCGGGCCTCATGGTCTTGGTGTTGGCGGCCGCAGTCCTGGTGGCCTTGTGGCTGTCGGCAAAACTGCAGACCGTGGTCACGCAGCCGATTCTGCAATTGGCCGAAACGGCGCAGTTGGTCTCCGAGCGAAAGGACTACTCCTTGCGCGCCCCCCAAGCCAGCCGGGACGAAGTCGGAGCGCTGATTGATTCGTTCAACCAAATGCTGGCCCAGATCGAGCAGGGCGATGCCAGTCTGAAGGCCGAAATCGCCGAGCGCAGGACGGCCGAGGCAAAACTCCAGCAATTGGCAGACCGGCTGGAGGCCAGCAACCGGGAACTGACGGACTTTGCCTATGTTGCATCGCATGACTTGCAGGAGCCGCTGCGCAAGATTCAGGCTTTCGGCGACCGGCTGCACTCCAAGTTTGCCGCCGCTCTGGGGGAAACGGGGCAGGATTACCTGAAGCGCATGGAAGATGCGGCTGCGCGGATGCAGACGCTGATCACGGACCTGTTGCAGTTCTCCCGGGTTACCACGAAAGCGCAGCCGTTCGTGCCGGTCGATCTGAATGAGATTGTGCGCGGCGTGCTTTCCGATCTGGAAGTGCGCATGGAACAGACCCAAGGTGTTGTGGAGGTGGAACCCTTGCCGGAGGTTGACGCCGACGCCATGCAGATGCGGCAATTGTTCCAGAATCTCATCGGCAATGCGCTTAAGTTCCGGAAGCCCGAGGTACCACCGGTCATCCGCGTGAGCTGCACCAGGCACAATGGTTCGCTGCCGCCCCGTTTCGAATTGGTCGTGACGGACAACGGCATTGGCTTCGAGCAGAAATATGCCGACCGGATATTTGTGATTTTTCAACGGTTGCATGGCCGCGGCGCGTACGAAGGGACCGGCATCGGCTTGGCTATCTGCAAGAAGATTGTCGAACGCCACGGCGGCTCGATCCAAGCGACCAGCGCGCTTGGCTGCGGTGCCAGCTTTACCATTTCACTACCAGTCAAACACACTCAAGGAGAGCACCAGCCATGAACCACGACCATAAACCGTTCACCATTCTGCTGGCCGACGATGATCCGGAGGACCGGATGCTGACTCGCGACGCGCTGGCTGAAAGTCGCTGCGCAAACCGCCTCGAGACGGTCGAGAACGGCGAGGAATTGATGGACTACCTGAACCGGCGGGGAAAATTTGCGTCCCTCGCGGATACGCCGTTGCCAGGGTTGATTCTGCTGGACTTGAACATGCCCAAAAAGGATGGTCGGGAGGCCCTGAAGGAGATCAAAGGCGACCCCATGCTGCGCCGTATCCCGGTCGTGGTGCTCACCACTTCCAAGGCCGAGGAGGACATTTACCGAACCTACGACCTCGGGGTCAATTCCTTCATCACCAAGCCGGTCAAATTCGAGGGCTTGGTGGCGGCAATGCAGATGTTAAGCCGCTACTGGATCGAGATCGTGGAACTGCCAACGGAGGAATCACAGCATGGAATCTGAGCGCATGAACATCGTGCTGGCGGATGATGATGCCGACGACCGGTTGCTGGTGCGCGACGCCTTGGCCGAAACCCAGGCACCGCCGCAGCTGGACTGCGTCGAGGATGGCGAAGCCTTAATGGATTATCTCCATCGGCGTGGCAAATACGAGCACCTGCCGGCGGCGCAGCAACCGCGCATCATTCTGCTCGACCTGAATATGCCGCGCAAGGATGGCCGCGAAGCGCTCAAGGAAATCAAAGACGACCCGAACTTGCGGCAGATTCCGGTCGTCATTCTCACCACTTCCAATGCCATGGAAGACATCCAACGCACTTATGACCTCGGTGCCAGCTCGTTCCTGATCAAGCCGCGCAACTTCGAGTCACTCGTGAAAACGCTGGACACCTTGGTCCGTTATTGGTTCGATACCTGTCGGCTGCCCAAGTCTTGAATGCAAACCAGTTATGACTGAGCGACCTTTGCGCATTACGTTGATTGACGACGACGAAGACTATTTCGTTATCATTCGGGATTTGCTGGCGGACGCGCAAGGCATCACCTCCAAGTTGGCATGGCATGATTCCTATGAGAAAGGTTTGGTGGCCATCGGGAATAATCATACTGATGTATTTCTAGTGGACTACCGGTTGGGGGCAAACACCGGGCTGGACTTGCTGCGGGAGGCACTGGCGCGCAAGATCGTCACGCCTTTCATCCTGCTGACCGGTCAGGGCGACCAGGAAATTGCCGTCGAGGCTATGAAAGCCGGCGCGACGGATTACTTGGTCAAAGGCCAGATTGACGTGCCCCTGATGGAGCGCTCGCTGCGCCACGCCGTGGAAGCCGCCAAGCACCGCACGCTCGTCGGGCGCTTCGTGGATATCATGGAGAGCACGAATGACCTCGTCGCGTCGTGCGACGCATGCGCGCTCCTCACCTACTTGAACCGGGCTGGCCGCCAGCTGCTTGGTTTTGGCGCAACTGCGGATCTGGCCACGTTTTCCTTGCAGCAGATTCACTCCCCGGCCAGTGCGGACCTGATTACCAACGTCGCGCTGCCGACGGCGGCGCGGGAGGGGCACTGGAGCGGAGAAACCGAATTATTGGCGCGCGATGGCCGCCGCATTCCGGTGCTGCAAACGATCATCGCCCACCAGGGCGCCAACAGCAAAACCGAGTATTTTTCCACCACCTGTCGCGACATCACCGAACGAAAGCGCGCCGAGCAAGAACTGCGCCAGTCCACCCAGCAATTGGAGGCGGTGTTCAAAGCGTTTCCCGATTTGTTCTTCCTGCTCGACAACCAGGGAACCATCCTCGATTACCATGGCGGGCAAAGCAAGGACCTGGTGGTGCCGCCGGCTCAATTCATGGGCAAACGCATGCAGGACTTCCTGCCGGCAGAGGTTGTTCGAGGCTTCGACGGGGCGATGGACCGGATCAAGAGTTCCGCGCAAATGACTGCGTTTGAATACAGTCTGCCGCTGCCCCATGGCGAACAGTTTTTCGAGGCCCGGCTGGTTCCACTCGAAGGTTCGCACTTGGTCGTGCTCGCGCGGAATATCACCGAGCGCAAACAGGTGGAACGATCCCAGGCCCGCCTCGCCACCGCCGTCGAGCAGTCGGCGGAAGCCATCGTGGTCACCGATGCCCCAGCCGTGATTCAATATGTCAACCCGGCCTTTGAACGCGTCACTGGCTATGCACGCGCGGAATCAGTCGGTCAGAACCCGCGCCTGTTGAAAAGCGGTCGCCAGGGACCGGAATTCTACCAAGACATGTGGTCGCGGCTGAGCGAAGGCAAAGCATGGAGCGGATACCTGACCAACCGGCGCAAGGATGGCAGCCACTATGATTCGGAGTCCACCATCACCCCGGTGCGCGGCCAGGATGGCAAGATCATCAATTTTGTGGCCGTCTCCCGCGATGTCACTTATCAGCGCAGCATCGAAGAACAACTCCGCCAGTCGCAAAAGATGCAGGCTATCGGCACGCTGGCTGGGGGCATCGCCCATGACTTCAATAATATGTTGACGGTGATTGGGGGCTATTGTGGCATGCTGACTGCGGAGATCGCCCAGAATGATCCCAATCGAGAGGCCTTGGAAGAAATCCAAAAATCCACCGATCGCGCTGCCGCGCTCACGCGACAGTTGCTCGCGTTCAGTCGCAAACAACTGCTCCATCCCAAGGTCCTGAACGTGAACCAGGTTGTGGCGGGGATGTCGGAAATGCTGGAACGACTCATTGGCGAGAATATCGAACTGTGCCCGGTCTTGGAGGCGAATATTTCCAGTGTAAAAGCAGATTTGGGACAACTTGAGCAGGTCATCATGAACCTGGCCGTCAACGCCCGCGACGCCATGCCCGCCGGCGGCAAATTGGTGATCGAGACGATGCGGGTGCGACTGGAAGGCCAGCAGGAGACACAGTTCGCCGATTTTGTGCCCGGAGACTATGTGGGCCTCACAATTTCAGACAATGGTGTGGGAATGACCGAAGAGGTGAAAGCTCATTTATTCGAGCCTTTCTTTACCACCAAAGGACTCGGCAAGGGAACCGGCCTGGGCCTGGCCACCACTTACGGTATCATCAAACAAAGCGGCGGGCATATCCTGGTTGAGAGCGAACCCGGCAAGGGGACCACATTCAAGATCTACCTGCCCGCCATTACCGAGAGGAGCGCACCAAAACCTGTCACCACGAGCATGCCGACCCAGCGAGGCCACGAAACCATCCTCCTGGTCGAAGATGAAGACTCTTTACGGAAAATGAGTGCTCGCATCCTGCAGAATTGTGGCTATACCGTGCTGGTGGCCTGCAACGGGCGCGAGGGCGTAGCACTGGCCAAGAACAACCTCGAGCGCATTGATCTTATTGTCACGGATGTCATTATGCCGCTCATGGGAGGCAAGGACATGGTCAAGGAACTAAAGCCCATGCTCCCAAGCGCCCGGGTCATGTTCATGTCCGGCTACACCAACGACGCCCTGTCGGAAGATGGAGTGCTCGATCCGAGCATCTTCTTTCTCGCAAAACCTTTCACGCCGATGCTGCTGACCCAAAAGGTCCGCGCAGTGCTGGACCAGTCAAGAGGCTAACGAGGCAGGGCCTCAGACCGGCAAGGCATGTGGATTATAGAATGTTCGGTTGGTCGGGAGGTGGTGCCGGTCTGAGGCCCTATTGGTGGGGGCAGAGTTCGCGTGTGGCAGGCGATAATGAGGCCGGTTGACTCAATGAGATTCATTTTATTCTCGCCACACCTCCGCGGACAAAGGCAGTTCATTCAATTCGGCACGGGCCTCGCGCCAAGCTGGATAATTCTTTTCGAGCAGGGTTAAAAACCGCTCGCTGTGCGTGGGGTCGAGCAGGTGAACCATTTCGTGCACGACCACATACTCGAGCAAATCTTTGGGCTTCTTCACGAGCTCCGTATTCAGACGGATGTTGCCGGCGCGATGGTTGCAACTGCCCCACTTGGTCTTCATCCGCTGTAAAAAAATATCCCGCGACCTTTACACCCAGCTTCGGTTCCCATTTCTTGATGAGCGCCGGCACCTGGGCATGGAGCAGTGATTTGTGCCATTCGTGGATTACTTCCGCCCGCTTTGCCGGGGGACTGCCGGGACGAACAGTGATACTGAGACGTTTGTGGTCGAGCGATACCGAAGGTTTGGCTTCCCGTTGGATGACCGTGAGCAAGTGCCGCCGGCCCCAGAGATAATGCCTCTCCCGTTCGACAAATTGGCGCGGGGTCTCACGCGCCTGCCGACGCAGCCGGGTTTGTTGTTCCCGAATCCAACCGAGCTTGGAGATGGCGTAGGCGCGGGCCGCTTCCAACCGCGTGGCCGAGGGCGCGCTCAATGTCACGCGACCGGTCGGCGGATGCACGGAGAGATGAACATTCTTGATGGCCTTGCGGGTCACCCGGATCGAAATCTCTCCGAGTTGGATGGTCTCCGTTTTCAATATCCGGGTTGGTTCTTGATGATTTCAAAAATGGCCTGAGTCACCGCCCGGTTGCGCGACAGGAGGGGGAAAAGGGCGTTCAGCACCTGTTTTTCACGGGTTTCATCGCCCTTCCACCCCGCCGGAGCATGCTCCCGCATGGTCTGATCGATCTGGATGGCAAGGGTGGCACACTCGGCCTTTTCCACGGAATTTTGCTCATGCAACATAGCCCCGCCAGCAAGGATGGTTGGCAAGTTGTTGTAGATCACGATGGCCTCGGGTTTGCCGTGAAGCACGGACGGGACACCGGCGGTTAGGTCTTTTCGCGCCAATCGCCGAACCAAGGCTTCGGCATTCTGGAGAAACGCCTCGTAGGCGGCGGTGTCGGCGCGTTTTTGTTTGATGAGGTCATCCAACAACTTGGACATTTCATCGTAAAATCTCGGGTCGGTCAGTTGGTCCCGGATGATCGTTTTACGGACGTTGTTGATGATGCCCTCGGCGATGGCATTGCGGGACAGTTTGCCCTTGGCGTTGAGCTTGCGCGCGATGGCGTCGTGGATGCCGGTCTCAATAATCATGTGTTGACGCGCGGAAAGAACAATCGCAGAATCTTGGAATGAAGCTGAACTTCGCGAGATGGTTGATGCTGCTGGCCCTTTTGGTGGTTTCAACAATAGCGCACGCCCAGTTCACTTTCACAACCAACAATGGTTCAATTTCAATAACGGGATACTTAGGTTCTGGTGGGGCGGTGACTATCCCAAGTGGAATTAATGGAATTCCAGTCACAAGTATCTCTGGTTATGCATTCTGGCAGTGCGGCAGCGTGACCAGTCTAAGCATCCCTAACACCATTACGAGCATTGGCGATCGTGCGTTTGTTGGGTGTACGGGATTGACCAGCGTTAACATTCCAAACAGTGTGGCCAGCATTGGTGATGGAGCATTTAATTACTGCAGCGCGGTTACCAACATCACGTTTGGGACAGGTCTCACATTTTTATCATCCTTTCCATACGGTTATTGCGCCAATCCGACAACTTACTACTTTATGGGGAATGAGCCATATTTGGAATACGGCATAGTACTGACTGAAGATGCAACCGTATACTATTTGCCAGGGACCTCAGGTTGGAATAGTTCATTTGCGGGTCTTCCCACACAACAGTGGATTCAGTTTACATACACTAATAATGGCAACCAGATCGCGCTTACTACCTATACTGGTTGTGGTGGTGTCGTGACCCTTCCTGAAACCATCAATTCTTTGCCAGTCACCAGCTTCGCGTTCACCACATTTAGCCTCAATACGAATGTGACCAGCGTGGTTATTCCGAGTAGTATTACTAGTATTTGTGACAATGCGTTTGCATTTTGCACAAGTTTGACCAATATTACGATCCCAACCAGTGTCAACGACATCGGAGGCGCCGCGTTCGAGTCTTGTAGTAATCTGACCAGCGTTTCGGTTCCTGCAAGCGTAATAAAAATTGGGCCAGCTGCGTTCGAGAATTGTGCCAGCCTCATCAATGTCACACTTCCAAACAATCTCAGGTCAATTGAATTCGAAACGTTTGAATCCTGCACAAGTCTGACTAGTTTTTTGATTCCTGACGGCGTTTGGAGTATGCAAGACTCTGCCTTCGCAGGGTGTAGCAGCCTGACTCAGATCACAATTGGCAATGGTGTAACCAATATTGGGAACAGCGCATTTGGCTTATGCGGCAATCTAACCAACGTGCTTTTTCGAGGCAATGCCCCCAGTGCTGACCCGTCTTCCTTTTCCGGAGACACAAACGCAACGGCATATTATCTGCCGGGAACCACCGGCTGGGGACTAACCATCGCTGAGCGCCCGACACAACTGTCGAACCAGAGGAGTTCGTTCAACATTAAGACAAACCAGAATTGCATCTATATTATTGGCTACACCGGTTCCGATTCTTCGCTGGTTATTCCAAGAACGATTAACGGACTTCCTGTCACTGTTATTGGTAGGTTATCATTTGCAAATTGTGGGAGTTTAACTGCCGTGACTATTCCCGACAGCGTAACCATTGTGCAATCCAGTGCTTTCCAGAACTGCACCAACCTTGCCGATATCCGCATGGGTTCCGGTCTTAGTAGTGTTTCCTATACGGCATTCACCAATTGCCCGAAGCTGGTACGCCTAACCATTGGCGCTACTACCATAGGGGCTAATTGGTTTGCGGATTTACTCAATCTCACGAATGTCACGATTCTCAATACTGTTACTACAATTGGGCCAGAAGCATTTAATGGTTGCGCTAGGTTAAATGGCGTCACAATTCCAGAGAGTGTTACCACGTTGGGGAGCGCAGCGTTTAACGGATGTTCGGGCTTAAGCAGCATCACGATTCCAAACAGTATTAACTCAATCGGCAGTAGGGTGTTTAATGGCTGTTCTGGATTGACCAACGTCGCCATTCCGAATAGCGTCACGAGCATCCAGACGAATGCATTTGGTGGCTGCATTCAACTGGCGGCGATAACAACTCAACCAGGGAACCCAAACTTTAGCACCTTAAACGGAATTCTGTGTGACTCGAATCAAACAACAATAGTGCGATTTCCAGAGGCAATAGGCGGGAGCTATACCATTCCGGAGGGTGTGACTTGCATTGGAAGCTGGGCCTTTTCTGGCTGCTTGGCCTTGACGAACGTCAACATAGGGACGAGCGTTGCGACGATCGGTGATGGGGCGTTTAATGGATGTACGGCTCTGACGAGTCTCTATATTCCTGGCACCGTCAATAGTGTGGGTCAAGGTGCCTTTGATAATGGTAGCAGCATGAGCATTACGATCGATTGTGCTTATATCGGAGACACTTGGTTTGTGAATTGCAGCAGCCTAACCAGCATCATAATGCTTGACGATGTTAACGGTATCGGCTGGTGTTCTTTTCAGAATTGTGGTAATCTTACGAATGTAATTGTCGGTGATAATGTGAGCGAAATTAAAGATGCTGCGTTTATTGGCTGCAGCAACTTGTCTGGAGTTTTTTTTGCGGGCAATCCTCCGAGCTTTGTAGGTCAAACGTTCCAGGGTGACAACAATGCGGTTGCCTATTTTACGCCTGGAACTACTGGTCTGAGTTCAACATTTGAAGGCATTCCAACGCGCCCATGGCTGCCGTATATGCAAAACAGCAGTACTGGCTTTGACTTGCAAACCAAGGATTTTGGCTTCAATATCAAGTGGGCAAGTGGGCGAAGTGTCATTGTTGAAGCCTGCACGGATTTCTGCAAGCCAATCTGGCAGCCGCTTTCAACCAACACCCTCATTAATGGCATTTCCTATTTCAACGATGCGCAATGGTCCAATTTTCCTGCTCGCCTTTATCGCATTCGCTCCCCGTAGCACGAATTCACAACGCTGATATTATTCCAAAGTCACCTAGAAAAATGGAGTCGAGCAAGGTTCCTCGGAAGATTGAATGGCGAATCTTTACCACTTCCATTTGTATTCATTCCCTGCTTTAATACCATAAGCGGTGGAGGAGAGACCCACTCGCCAGTGGGTCCCTCCTTCACCGCTTACTTTCATTTGTGATATGCGAGAGTGTATTGTAGCTGGCGCGACTCAAGTGGGAATGACCACACGCATTTTGTCCGACGTCTAAGGTAAGTTCAGCCGGAAAAACAAGTCTCCTATCGCTGGAGCGAAAGTAGCACTGTTGGTGCTGCCGAAGGTCTGCACTGGCCCGCCGTAAGCAGCCCAATTGGCAGAACTTAGATTCGCGTTGGTTTGAAGCACTGCTCCGGGCAACGCCGGCCAAAACACAGTCACACTGTCTCCACCATGGTTGGCAATGGATAGTTGCGGAATCGCTGTTTGCACGGTCAAACCATCAAGCACCGTCCGTTGGAAAGCGGGACCGCCATTATCCACTAGTTGGATTGATTCCAGCGTCTGGGAGGCGAATGTTGGGGGCAGTGCAATTTCCTGCATGTCCAACCGGCCCGGATTGCCCCAATTATCGTCCAGGCAATCAAAAATGTTAAAAGTTTCCGGCGAGGTGACGATGTTCTCCCAAGGACCTCCATTGTAATCACGGATATTGACTCCGCCCACGAGAAAATTGGTATAAACCGCACCTGCTGAGCCGGTGAACACAAGCCAGGCATAGGCGGTCGGTGGGGGTTGACCATCCCAGGTGTTGATCAGAGAATAAACAGTGGTGACGCCGTAAACATTCACGTCAGCCGCCATGCTGACTTCCCCCGCCTTTCCAGCCGCAGCAATGTCCGCGTGCCATGCCTGGTTGCCCAGTGCATTGGAGGCGATGTTAAATGGGATACCGCCCAACGACACCAAGCCGACGGGTGCTCCGGGCAAGCGGATGCCAGTTGGCTCGGTTGGCACTGTCGTTACGCCTGTCCAAGTGAAATTCGCAGAATTGGTGATGTTCACTGGATAAAAGGCTCCTGTCTGTGAGCCCGACCCAGATACTGAGGAGGACGTGAGGGAAAATTCACTAAACGACACGAAAGTTGTGTCCTGGGATCCGGCGTTGTTCTGCAATACGAATTCGATGCCAATCAATGGCGAGGAGCGGATTTCCGAATGAAGCGCGGTGCCATTAAAATAACCAGTCACGCTGGCGCCAGTGCGGCTGATCGTGAAAGTGCCTGCGTTAGTGGACAATGGTAGCAAGCCTTGGTCGGAGGAGCCGTCCCAGACGTGGGCGTTCCAACCCGAGGAACTATAAGGCAAAGCATGAGAATCATCGAAGGAATCGAAGTATATTGAACCGTCCTCGTAGTAAGTGTGGAGCTCCACTTGATCGAGACCAGGACCGGGCACGATTGCATTGGAGAAGCTGATTTGTGTGGAGAAATCGTTCGAAATCAGGCCACCAAAGGAGGCAAAATTAAGCCGGACAGAGATAGCCTGCTGTCCGCTGGGATTACTCATTGCCGTCTTGGCAAGTTGAACCAGGTCTTGCGAAACGTTGTTGGAATAAAGCCCCGATGTCGTTTGAATGATGCTCCAATAAGCAGGATTCAACCTGTTGGTAAAATTATCGGTGAAAGTTCCTGCGTGAATTGCGGTATCGACGAGTAGACAGCAGAAAATTGCCGTAAGCTTGAGTGAAGTTGTCGTTGCTAAACAGCTGCGGTTCATAGGGTATTATCCTTTCATGCCTCTTCCAATGGGACTTCCCATTAGGTTTCTTGCCCACGATCATCGTGAACTCTTCTGCGAGTGTATTCCAGCTCCACAAATTTGCAAGAGCGCATTGCAGTGCGAACGTCCGAAGATGATGTCGCAATGACAACGGCAGGCGATCTGGAATGGGTTGCACCGGTTCCGGTGCGCCCTGCCGCTGTCCCGGCCTCACCGCCAGATTCGTGACCGCCGCCTCAAACAACCTTGAACAGCCATGAACACCCTCAAATGCCCACCGAGTCAGGCCGGATTTTGTCTTTTTACATAATCTTCTATGGTTACGGTGTTTACGCAAGTCACGAAAACCGCCCTGGCTGAGAACGACCATGCAGGCAATCGAGCCGCGAAACAAAATGCGTTATATCGAGCCTGGC
>Ga0364866_10722_pt1 | contig 17174 bp, 12 predicted proteins | sample ExccelAu500001D3_3_FD_206913 | JGI IMG/M metagenome (GOLD analysis project Ga0364866, IMG submission 206913) | Enriched cells from Trout Bog Lake Hypolimnion, Wisconsin, USA - BchlTB.Aug13.5000.01.D3 | ecosystem: Environmental > Aquatic > Freshwater > Lake > Hypolimnion/Profundal zone | place... | reverse complement strand
CAGACCTGCAGCACCAGTTTGGCCGGTGAGACCTGTATTACCGGCGATACCTGTGGCACCTGTTGAACCAGTTAATCCAGCATTACCGGTTAACCCGGTAGCTCCTGTCAGACCTGTTGATCCCGTAGCACCCGTCAGACCGGCAGTACCGGTTTGGCCGGTGAGACCTGTATTACCGGCGATACCTGTGGCACCCGTCAGACCTGTAGCACCAGTTTGGCCGGTGAGGCCAGTGAGGCCTGTGTTACCGGCAGCCCCTGTGGCGCCTGTTGAACCAGTCAATCCAACGCTACCTGTTAATCCAGTAGCCCCGGTCAGACCTGTTGATCCGGTAGCACCTGTCAGACCTGCAGCACCGGTTTGGCCGGTGAGGCCTGTATTACCGGCGGCCCCTGTGGCGCCTGTTGAACCAGTCAATCCAGCGCTACCTGTTAATCCGGTAGCCCCAGTTAGACCTACTGCACCGGTTTGACCGGTGAGGCCTGTGTTACCGGCGGTCCCTGTGGCGCCTGTTGAACCAGTCAATCCAGCGCTACCTGTTAATCCGGTAGCTCCTGTTAAACCAGTTGAACCAGTGCTGCCATCTGCCCCGGTGTTACCGGTAGCACCTGTCAGACCTGCGGCACCGGTTTGGCCGGTAAGGCCTGTGTTACCAGCGGCCCCTGTGGCGCCTGTTGAACCAGTCAATCCAGCGCTACCTGTTAATCCGGTAGCCCCAGTTAGACCTATTGCACCGGTTTGACCGGTGAGGCCTGTATTACCGGCGATACCTGTGGCACCTGTTGAACCGGTCAATCCAGCGCTACCTGTTAATCCGGTAGCACCCGTTAGACCTGTTGCGCCAGTTTTACCAGTGAGACCTGTGTTACCGGAAGCTCCAGTTTTTCCGGTAAGACCAGTGTTACCGGCAGCGCCTGTTGATCCAGTCGCTCCAGTTAAACCAGTGTTGCCATTTGCCCCGGTGTTACCGGTAGCACCTGTTAGACCTGTAGCACCTGTTAGACCTGTAGCACCGGTTTGGCCGGTGAGCCCCGTGTTACCGGCAGCGCCTGTCGCACCTGTAGATCCGGTTTGTCCAGTAAGTCCAGTGGCCCCTGTTGAACCATTTAATCCCGCGTTACCTGTTGATCCTGTAGCACCCGTCAGGCCGGCGGCACCGGTTTGTCCAGTGGGGCCTGTGTTACCAGCGACGCCCGTGGTTCCTGTTGAGCCCGTTATACCTATTCCAGTTGCCCCTTTACTTCCAGTGGCTCCGGTGGGGCCTGTGATGCCAATTCCTGTTGTGATGAGACAATTAAGCGCTGTACGAATTTCAGATCCGCTTACGGGATTTTTTCCATATGGGAGTGATTCAAGACAATTACTTTGGGCGTCTGCGGCATAAATTGCTTTTGATGTCAGTAATCCAAGTGAAATAGTGAGTAGTTTTTTTTTGAATTTTGATTGCATACTATACTTTTATCTCAACGGTAAAAAGAAACGCTTGCCAAGTCGGAATTCCTGAAGCTTGTAATGTTCCCTCATCTGGATTTAACTCTGTAATCTTAATTGGCTTTCCAAAATATTGTTGATAGCCGACTAGGAGCCGGCTGTGATCAGATAAGTTGAATCCCAAACCAGCCTGCACTTCAGGCAGCCAAGCATTATTTGTTTTTATATCGGCATTTGTCATTTCAGAAGAAATTAAACTTGCGCCTGCTTTCCCTTCTAGAAAAAAGCGTTTAGAACAAAACCTTTTGGTAACGAATAGAAAATCAATTGGCGTTTTTGTGTTGAGATAGATAGGTACGGCATTTACTGTACCATTGTTTTTGGTTAAAGTTTCTTCAGAGAGCCGCATTTGGTTTCCAGTTTGGAAGCCTAATTCACCACCAATGAGTGTTTGTGTATTTAAACTCCATAGCGATCCAAAGGCAATTCTTAGTAGACTGCTAGTTCCTGTATTTTCAAAAGCTTGTTGGGCTTTTCCATAGCCGCCAGAGAATCCAAGATATAGGTCATTGGGGATGAATGGTTCATAAAAGGGGGGGGCAGCAAAGTTTAATTTTGATAGTAATAATGCGATTATCAATATTGTTTTTTTGATGGAAAGATTCATGATTTAAAAAAATCCTTTTATACCTTAAATAAATCCGATTTATAAAGGGCTCTTAATTCAAGAGGCTTATGTCGCGTGATTTGTTAGCGAGATCCAGTAGGCCTCTATCGAAAATTGGTTGAAGTATGATTTCGATAGAGGTCTACTTAACTATTTAACTGAATAAGTATGTTAATTCAGTATCGAAGACTCTCTGGATCCCGCGCATAAAACGCGGACAGTTATCATTGATAGCATTTGCAATATAGGGTTTAAAGTCTATAGCACAATTGATTTGATTTCTATACCCTACATGAGAGCGGTTTTGGTCAATTGCACCGCTCTATATTTAAGTTATATTTATGGGTGGGATAGGTTATTTAGATTTGGATTTTGACCCATCTTCTATCATTTCAAAAATAGTGATTTCTTCGACTGGAACATCACCGTGGTTCATGTGCTGGCCTGTTTTTACTTTGGCAATGGCGTCAACGACATCCATTCCTTCAGTGACTTCACCAAAAACACAATAGCCAAATCCTTGGGGTTGCTCACTGGTGTAGTTTAAAAATGCATTATCTGCAACATTAATAAAAAATTGAGAGGTGGCAGAGTGTGGATCCATAGTTCGTGCCATGGCAATAGTGCCGCGTTTATTTGGTTTTGCTGATTTAGCTTCATTTTTGATGGGGGCATTGGTCGCTTTATTTTCCATGGAGGCAGTCAGTCCACCGCCTTGGATCATGAAGCCATCAATGACGCGATGAAAAATTGTATCGTTGTAAAAACCTTGGCGAATATATTCGAGAAAATTATTGACGGTATGAGGAGTGTTTGCGGTATCTAATTGTATTGTGATATCCCCTTTGGATGTTTTAATTAAAATCATGTTTGCTCCTGTGATAAATCGTCTCCGAAACGCGCCTCTGGTTGATGACAAATAGGGGCATGAGTATGTTTCGTAAAATAGTTTTGATGATATGCTTCAGCGGGCCAGAAAGGGCCGATTGGTATGCATTTTGTGATGACATTATAACCACGGTTACGTAAGCGAGCAATTAATTCTTCAATAATTATGAGTTGTGATGGGTTAAAATAAAAAACAGCGCTTTGATATTGTTGTGGTAGCTCACCACCTTGGCTGTTGCGTTTTGAAGGATCATGAATTTCAAAAAAACGTTTTAAGATAGTCCGATAGTCAATTTTTTGTCGATCGTAAATAACGCGAGCTGCTTCGTAATGGCCTGTTATATTTTGACAAACCTCTTCATAGCTCGGAGTTTCATAATGACCGCCAGTATAACCAACTTCTACGTTTAATACTCCGGGTAACTGTCTTAGAAAATGATCGATACCCCAAAAGCATCCCCCTGCAACAATCGCTTCTTCAGTATCGAGAACTGTGTCGTTAGGAACAAAATCAATTGAAGCGCCATTAACACAGTATCGTGTATTTTTGGAGGTATAAGATTCGCCCATAAAGATATGTCCTAAATGTCCTTTGCATCGCACACAGACAATTTCCATGCGTTGTCCATCAGGATCCGGAATTTGCTCGACTTGGTGTGCGAGGGATTCGTCAAAGCTGGGCCAACCACAACCAGAATGAAACTGGTTGTGAGCTCGAAATAGTGCCAGGCCACAACGACGACAGAGATAGGTTCCTTGAGCGAGTGGCTCATTATATTGTCCACTAAATGGATACTCAGTTGCTTTGTTTAAAATAATCCGTTTGGCCATCGGAGTTAAACTTTCTTTTTTATCTAAATATATGTCCATTCAATATTCCTTAGAAGTAAGATACAATCGATATTCAATTGATAACAATTCCCTTACCAGGCATGGAGTGCTATGTGGCTTGTGCGGATCGCGCTATCGCGACCTTACACTTTTATTGTTTTAGCCCTTGTTCTATTAATTATAGGTCTATTATCAATAAAGCGAACCCCGACGGATATTTTTCCTTCAATAGGTATCCCCGTTGTCAGTGTGGTATGGAATTATAGCGGTCTTCCACCGGATGAAATGTCCAATCGGATCACCAGTATTTATGAACGAGCAGTGACGACAACAGTCACAAATATTGAGCATATTGAATCCCAGTCCTTGATTGGTGTGAATGTTATTAAACTATTTTTTCAACCAGATGTGGATATTGCCGTTGCTTTAAGTGAGGTGACAGCGATTTCACAAACGATACTGAAAATGGTTCCCCCAGGAACAACCCCCCCTTTAATTTTGAGCTATGATGCTTCAACTGTACCGGTTATGCAGTTGATTTTATCTAGCCAATCTTTATCTGAACAACGTTTGAATGATTTGGGTAATAATTTTATTAGAACACAATTAGCAACGGTTCAGGGTGCAGCACTTCCTTTTCCGTATGGGGGCAAAACGAGACAGATAGATATTGATTTAGATACTCAGGCCATGCAAACGTATCATGTCTCGCCACAAAATGTTAATGCGGCTATTAATGCCCAGAGCCTTATTATTCCTGCAGGTACCCAAAAAATTGGCCCTTATGAGTATATTGTCAAACTAAATAATAGTCCGCTCAAAGTCGAGGATTTTAATGAGTTACCGGTGCTTTCGACGCCCAATCATGTGTTATATATTCGGGATGTTGCACATGTGCGGGATGGATTTGCGCCACAGACTAACATTGTACGGGTGAATGGCCAACGTGCGGTGATGATGTCAATTCAAAAAACGGGTCGAGCATCAACCCTCAGTATTATTAATCGAGTGAAGGCAATGTTGCCCCTTATCAAAGACAATATGCCTAAAGCGCTCAATTTATCTATTTCCGGGGATCAATCTGTTTTTGTGACAGCGGCGATTCGTGGGGTGATCATTGAAGGGGTAACTGCGGCGACTTTAACGGGACTGATGATTTTATTATTTTTAGGAAGTCTGCGGAGCACTTTTATTATTGTTTTATCGATTCCTTTATCGATTTTAACTTCTTTATCATTGCTGTCTATGCTCGGCGAAACCATTAATATTATGACCTTAGGCGGCTTAGCATTGGCTGTGGGTATTTTGGTAGATGATGCGACGGTTGCTATTGAAAATATTAATTGGAATTTAGAGCAAGGCAAACCTGTTACACAAGCTATTTTAGATGGCGCCGATCAAATTGCTATTCCTGCATTAGTTTCTACCTTATGTATTTGTATTGTATTTGTGCCAATGTTTTTTTTAGGAGGCGTGGCTCAATATTTATTTGTGCCAATGGCTGAGGCAGTGGTCTTTGCAATGATGACGTCGTATCTTTTATCGCGAACCTTAGTGCCGACGATGGCAAATTATTGGCTGCAGCCACATGAAAAGACCGTTCAACCTACTAAATCTGTTAATCGCTGGGTTCAATTGCATTATCAATTTGAACATCAGTTTTCGGTATTTCGTGAGCATTATCAGGGTGTTTTGTCTTATGTTTTGCATCATTCCCAATCTTTTATGAAGTGGTTTATTGGTTTTAGTTTGCTCTCTTTATTATTGTTATGGCCTTGGTTAGGTGCTAATTTTTTCCCTAGCGTAGATGCAGGCCAAATTAAAATACATCTACGTGCCCCAACAGGAACACGTGTTGAAGAAACAGCACGATTATGTGATCACATTGATAAGTTAATTCGTCAAATTATTCCTGCGACTGAGTTGGAAAGTATTGTTGATAATATTGGTCTACCGGTCAGTGGAATCAATTTATCTTATAGTAATTCGGCGACGATTGGGCCGCAAGATGCAGATATTTTAATTTCCTTTAATCCAAAACATCATGCCGTAAGTGATTATATTCGTCATCTTCGTGATGAGTTGAACAAGCATTTTCCAGGTGTGGGATTTGCTTTTTTACCTGCAGATATTGTAAATCAAATTTTAAATTTCGGTTTACCTTCAGCGATTAATCTACAAATCACAGGACTAAAGGCAGAGGCTAATAAGCGTTATGCCAAGATGTTTATTGAGCGATTAAGACATGTGCCGGGTCTTGTTGATGTACGCACTCGTCAAGCGGACAATTATCCAGGGTTGTTTGTTGAGGCGGATCGTAGTCGAGCGATTGAGTTAGGATTAACCGAATTAGATATTGCGAGTAATTTGCTTGTTTCTTTATCAGGTGGTTTTCAGGTGACTCCAAATTTTTGGGCCGATCCAGCTAATGGTGTTTCTTACTACATTGTGACCCAAACCCCGCAATATGCGATGAATTCATTACAAACCTTACGTAATATCCCCTTAATGAATGCGGCTAGGAGTTCACCTCCTCAAATATTGGGTGCTGTCGCATCCATTACGCCGACAGAAGGGCCAGCGGTTGTCTCGCATTATAATGTACAGCCAGTCATTGATATTTTTGCGGGAACCCAAGATCGTGATATGGGATCAGTGGCAAAAGATATTCAGCAAATTATTCGCGATACAAAAAAAGACTTACCACAGGGCTCGCAAATTATGGTACACGGTCAAATGGAAACCCAAGAAAACGCTTATAGGGGATTATACGTCGGGCTCATCTTTTCGATTGTATTGGTGTACTTATTAATTGTGGTTAATTTTCAGTCTTGGATCGATCCTTTTATCATTATTACGGCGCTACCTGCCGCGCTTGCTGGGATTGCTTGGATGTTATTTATCACACATACCTCACTCAGTGTGCCAGCATTAACGGGTGCCATTATGTGTATGGGCGTCGCGACGGCCAATAGTATTTTGGTGATTAGCTTTGCACGACAACATATGAAAGAAGGTCATGATCCTGTGACTTCAGCGTTAGAGGCGGGGGTAACGCGACTACGGCCAGTATTGATGACTGCCTTGGCTATGATCATTGGTATGTTACCGATGGCTTTGGGCATTGGTGAGGGTGGGGAGCAAAATGCTCCTTTAGGACGTGCAGTAATCGGTGGTTTATCTTTTGCCACGGTTGCTACCTTACTTTTTGTTCCAGTGGTATTTAGTGTGATACATACACGTCGGCAACGGATCAAAATAGGAAAAAATCATGCGTAAGACAATTCAAAAAAAGCTTGAAGATTCTTCTCATCGAAAAATAATTATTTCGCTTGGGTTGTTATGTCTTGTGATGATTTTATTAATCAGTATGCGAATCTATGATGCTGTGGTTCTTCGATTTCGAACCAATGCACAAATATTGCCTTTAGTCAGCACTGTTACTGCATTACCCGCGCCTAAATATGAAGATATTGTTTTACCAGGAAGTATTTCTGCATGGCACACTGCACCAATTTATGCGCGAACTAATGGGTATGTCAAACGATGGTTAGTCGATATTGGTTATGTTGTAAAAAAAGGTGACTTGTTGGCGGAAATTGAAACCCCTGAATTAGATGCTCAACTGCGACAAGCCGAAGCAGATTTAACGATGTTGATTGCTAAGAATAAATTGGCACAAACAACAGCCGCGCGTTGGCGCTTACTTCGTAAGTCAGATTCGGTATCGCAACAAGAAACTGATGAAAAGGTTGATCTGGCTGAAGCAGCTGAAGCGAGTGTTCTTGCAGCGCGTGCTAATCGAGATCGTCTTAGAGAGTTGGTTAGCTTTGAGCGAGTTGTTGCCCCATTTGATGGTATTATTTCTCTCCGTGCTACAGATATTGGCGCATTAATTAATGCGGGCAGTAGTCCTGATGAGCAGTTTCCATTATTTCAATTGGTGCGTATTAATCCGTTACGTGTCTATGTCAAAATTCCACAGACTTATGTTGCATCGATTAAATCCGATATGGTCGTCAATTTAGAACTTGCCGAGCATCCCGGAAAGCGATTTGAAGCAAAGCTATTGAAGACAGCTCACTCAATCGATCCCCTCACGCGAACGTTATTGGCTCAATTTGTGGTTGAAAATGCAAAAGGGGAGTTGTTACCGGGTGGATATACATCGGTGCATTTTGCGATGCCGGTATCATCCCAAACGATTCGATTACCCGTTAACACATTGTTATTTCGTAAAGAAGGCCTGCAAGTTGCGACGTTAAATGATAATAATCGAGTGGTATTGAAAAGTATTCATATTGATCGAGATTTTGGGAATACTGTGGAAATTAATTCCGGGATTAATCCAGGCGAGCAGATTATCATTAATCCTTCTGACTCCATTACAAATAACGATCAGGTTCGTGTGCAGCGTGTTCAGGGATAACTACTTTATGGTCGTGAAAGTCAAAAAGTATAAATCAAATGTCATGGTTCACCTTGATCCAGCCCATCGACGTCCCGCGGTGCGATCTGGGCGTAGGTTTAAAATGTTGTGTTTTATTTCTGTATTTGGTTTTGGCTTGTTAACTTCGTGTTCATTTGCGCCTAAGTATCAAACCCCTCAAATTCCAGTTGCAACGCATTTTAAAGAAGCGGGGCACTGGGTACTGGCTAGGCCTTCGATTGAAACAGTGGGGAAAAAATCGCGTTGGTGGAAGATGTTCCATGATAAGACGTTAAATAGGTTAGAGGAGAAAGTGAGCTGTGATAATAATAATTTAAAGATAGCTTATGCACGTTATCAAGAAGCGTTGCAAATTGCTCGAGTCGCTCGCTCCGCGCTTTATCCTACTATTTTAGGCATTGCCAATGCGAATCGTGCCCAAAACTCTAAAACACTGATTAATACCCCCGCGAGTTATAAATTGTTGTATGACTCATTTTTATGGTCAGGCTTTATTAATTATGAAGTGGATCTTTGGGGGAAAATTAGAAATACTGTGGTGGCTAATGATAGTATGGCGCGTGCAAGTCAATTTGATGTTGCTGCGGCGAGTTTAAGTCTACATGCTGAACTAGCCGGAGATTATTTTACCTTGCGTAGTGTAGATGATGCTCAACATTTATTAGATAAGACGGTGGTCACCTACCGTCATGCATTAACTTTGGTGAAGGCGAGACATGCGGGAGGGTTGGTTCCTGAGGCCGATGTCGCACAGGCGGAGACCTTGTACCAAAATGCTATAACCATGGCAACCGAAAACAAACTTAAGCGTGCGCAGTTAGAACATGCTATTGCTATTTTGACAGGGCAAGTACCAGCCAATTTTTCAATCAAGCCTCGACATCACGCTTTTCATTTAGTCACAATTTCTCCTGAATTACCTTCAACTTTATTAGAGCGACGACCAGATGTCGCAGCTGCGGAGCTTCGTGTAAAAAGTGCTAATGCAGCGATAGGGGTTGCTCGTGCGGCATTTTTCCCTACATTTAATTTGTTTGCGACTGTTGGTGGCCAGAGTAGCCATTTTCCAGATTTATTTTCTGCTAAAAGCCTTTTTTGGGCTGTTGGTCCAACGGCTGGGACAACGATAGTTTCTTTGGTGCAACCGATGACGACTTGGGTGCTGTTTGATGGTTTTAAATTACAGGCTATGTTGGGTAAAGCAAAGGCAGGTGTTCACGAAGCCGCCGCCGCGTACCGTGAAACGGTTTTGACTGCGGTGAAAGAAGTTGAAGATAAGCTGGTTAGTATTCATCGTTTAGATCAAGAGATTCAAACGCAAAGTGCCTCGCTACTTGCTGCTAAACGTGCCTTAGCCCAAGCAAATTATCGTTGGCGCGGTGGTCTTGCTACATATATTGATGTTGCGCCAATTGAATATGAAGTATTGCAATCAAATATTACGTTGGTTTCATTGCGAACACGTCGACAATTAGCAAGTGTTGAATTGGTTAAGGCTTTAGGTGGCGGCTGGCATTGTAAGTCTCGATACATGCATCACTAGGGTTTCGTTTTGTAAATACACGTTAATATGCTGGATCCCGCAGACAAGCCCCGGGCATATCATTACCCACAAGTCTAGAAAATTAAAATAACCGTGCATGCGCTCATTCAGGTGAACGCATGCGTTACTGCCTGCGTTTCCGAAATTAGCTTGGATTTACAAAATAATTTCTTATCAAATACTGTTGTCAACCTACGCACATGGATGAAACATAAAATGCAATATGGGGCTTTAGCATTTCGGTCATGTGCTACCGCATGATATGTTGTTATATTTTTTTGACAAATTGAGATTTCAATTTCATGGCACCAATGCCATCAATTTTGCAATCAATGTCATGATCACCGGTCACTAAACGGATGTTTTTAACTTTTGTGCCGACTTTGACAATTAGCGATGAGCCTTTAACTTTCAAGTCTTTGATAACGGTGACGGTATCGCCATCGTGAAGAATATTACCATTGGCATCTTTGATGATGCGATCATGTTCCTCGGCATGCTCCGTGGCTTCTTTATGCCATTCATGTGAGCACTCCGGGCAGACCAGTGTCATACCATCTTCATAAGTGTATTCTGATTGGCATTTGGGACAATTGGGCAGTGATTTCATGATCGATTCCAGTTGGTATTTATACCTTAAGTATATCACTCAGAGAAAAATTACGAAGGTTTTTATGGGTGGATTTTTTGAATACTAAAAAAAGGTCTGAGTTGAATTGAATTTTGTCTTGTATAAAGAACTTTTATTTTCATGGCATTTATTGACGGCCGGTCTTAATGCAGTGCTTAATGGGAAAAAATTGCATTAATCTTTCAATACGGTGATTCATTATGAATAATTCTTCATCATGCTGGTTAGTGGTTCAAAAAGATGCCTTTTTATTTCTTCAGGGGGAAGATTTAACACTTCCAACTGCGCTTGCTCTCGAGCAATTAACCCCATTCTTTGTAAGACAATTTGCCTTGGGTTGTTCGAAAGATATCACATTTTTTGCTGCGGAAGTGTCGGGTGATATGATTCTTCCTGACGCATTACAGGCCGTTCCTGTGCGCCAAGCCCTGACCGTATTGCCTGCGGATTATTATGGGATGGTCGTGAAAGCGTATTCGGTTATTCGTTGGGATAAACACCATCAATTTTGTGGGCAATGTGCTGCTCAGACCATGTTAAGAGAACGGGCTTTTGAGCGTTATTGTCAAGCCTGTGGGTTAAGCTGTTTTCCGCGTATTTCTCCTTCAATTATTGTGTTGATTCACCGAGGCGAAGAGTTATTGATGGCTAGCAGCCCTCATTATGCGCCAGGCGTTTATGGATTAATCGCTGGATTTATTGAGGCAGGGGAAAGTGCGGAGGATGCTTTGCATCGTGAGGTCTTTGAGGAGGTCGGTTTAAAAGTTAAAAATCCAGTTTATTTTGGATCACAAGCTTGGCCATTTCCTGACTCATTAATGCTGGCTTATATGGCTGAATATGAGTCGGGTGATATTATGGTTTGTCAAAATGAAATCAAAGAGGCTGGCTGGTATCGCTATGACAAGCTTCCTGGGTTGCCGTCGTCGCGAGTTAGTATCGCCTTTAAATTGTTGGATCAATTTATTAATAGTCAAGATTAACTATTAAGCTCTTTTTTTGAAACATAACTTAAAAATCGATCTAACATTCTGGTGCTGAGCACACGTTTTAAAATGGTAAATAGATGCGCAGGGAATGTAACCGGATATTTGGCTTTAGGCTTCCCTGACTCAATGGCGTGAATCAATTTGTTAATGACCGCAGTCGTCTTGTTGGTGAAGATAGAGTCTGATTTTTGTTGTTTGAATCCACTTAGCATGTTTTGATACTGTTTTCGAAATGAACTGTTATCAATATCAATGTGTTTTAATGAACGGTCGATGACGTTGTTTCTGAATTCACTATCAATAGGACCTGGTTCAATGCAAATGACTTGAATGCCTGCGGGATTCAGTTCAAGTCTTAAGGTATCGCACAAGCCTTCAACAGCATATTTAGACGCATTGTAAGCCCCACGAAATGGCATGCTGATTAAGCCCAGGACGGAGCTTATATTAATAATTCGACCATAGCCCTGTTGGCGCATGACAGGAATCGCTAAGCGAGTTAACTCATGCAACCCAAATACATTGGTTTCGAACTGTGCGCGCAAAATATCACGCGAGATATCTTCTAAGGCTCCTGCTTGGCCATAACCTGCATTATTGATGAGGACATCTAAGCGTCCTTTGGTCTTTGTTAGTAATTCAGTGAAACCTTGTTGAATAGATTTTGAGTCATTGACATCCATGAGGATGGCATCGCAGCCTTGATCGATTAATTTTCGAACATCTTTGGTTTGCCGACAAGAAGCTATGACATGATGTCCGCGTTGAGCTAAGGCTAGTGCCGCATCATGACCAATACCAATAGAGCAGCCAGTAATAAAAATAATTCGTTGTTGAGCTGAGGATGTTTTTTTCTTCATGGGTTCTTCCACAATATTTTTGTTGCGTCAATTATAGCGTTTAATCGGTTCAGAATTCACTTAGATATTAGGTCAATTAGGCGCTATAATTGGCTCAACACACCCTAATATTCAAGTCGAAAGGAATTGTTATGGATGGATCAATCTATCGTTATTATCAGCATAATCAAGAGTATCATGGATTTTTAGCTTATGATAAAAAGCATAAAGAACCACGTCCTGGGGTGATCATTGCCCATGACTGGTCTGGTTGCAATCAATTCGCTCAGAATAAGGCTATTCAATTGGCAAAAATGGGCTATGTTGGATTTGCATTAGATTTGTATGGCTTGGGGCAAACCGGTTCAACAAAAGAAGAAAAAATGGCGTTGATGGATCCCTTGGTTCATGATCGTCGCCTGTTACAATCCCGTTTGTTAGCGGCCTTTGATGCTTTAATTAAGATACCTGAAGTTGACAATCATCGAATTGCTGCGATCGGTTATTGTTTCGGTGGTTTGTGCGTATTGGATTTGGCGCGCAGTGGTGCTGCAGTGAAGGGAGTTGTGAGTTTTCATGGTTTATTAGGCAGACCAAAGGAGTTGGATAGCCATGATATTTCGGCCAAAATATTGGTTTTGCATGGTTATGATGATCCGATGGTTAAATCAGAGCAAGTGATAGCCTTTTGTGACGAAATGACAGCGTCAGGCGTTGATTGGCAAGTGCAGATGTATGGTCACACCATGCATGCTTTCACAAATCCAGAGGCTCATGATCCTGCCTTTGGTACAGTTTATGATGCGGCTTCAGATCGTCGATCTTGGTTGGCTATGACTAATTTTTTACACGAAATTTTTGTTTGAGCGTGACCTGCTAAGTGTAGCGAATTAAGAGCCTAACCTCAGTGTATCAAGCTCTTTTATGACGAGATCCCAAATCGCTTTGGCTACATCAACTGATTCACCCGTGGACGGATAGTGCTGTGGATCAATTGCAGGGAAGCTGTTATTTTCTAGAAATGCGAATGATTGGGTAGGCCATGGCTGCGTGATATCTTCACAAATAAAATCAACCGCACTGACAGCGATACCTAATGATTTGTGTAATGTCTCAAATAGACGGATATTCTCAGCACAGACTTTTTCATTGAGATTAATGACTTCGGCGCCATTACTACAATTGCTTTTTTCAGCCAAATAGATCTGCTGTCCGTCATTTAAAATAGTACCCAGACTTAAACCTTGAAGAGCGAGATAAGCATTTAGTGTCTCGTCTTTTTTAATTTTAAATAGTGCAAATCCACTTTCATCTAAGTCACCTCGGAGTGGATTATTGTTGAACTCATCGACGAGGGTACTAATATCGACTTGGCCATTACCTATAATGCTAGGCCGGGTTCGTTTCGAGCAAACCAGAAATTGTTCACCAACAACCATCATGCGATGAGTGTCTCCAGAAATAAAGCGCTCCACAATGACACCACAATCAATCATTTTTACAATGTGGATGGCGTTATTCAATGTGGCAAGATCATTAATATTTAATATGACGTGGTGGCTAAACGTTGAGGAGGCTGGTTTGACCACAAGAGGAAAGCCTAATTTTTTTCCATAACTGAATGCTTTCTTAGTTGAATAAAACAACTTTCCTTCAGGTGTTGGCAGATGATGCTGCTGAAGGGTTTTTTTGAAGGTAAATTTATTATCATAATGGGCGGGATCTTTATATTTCGTGAAATGTTTATGTAGTAAAGTCGTTGGTGAATAATGAAAATAATAGTTTTTTCCATGGTAGATCAGTAAAAAACTTAATAATTGATGATTTAACATTGAAAAACTATAGAGCTCAAGTTGTCGTTTTTGTGCCTCATTCCATAATAATTGAAGACGATTAACCGTTTTGCTTACTTGAATGGTTCTTCGGCGTTGTATTTTATTGATTTTTTGCAAAATGATGATCGTTAGCACCAGATATCGATCTGTTAGATGTAAAGGCTGGTTAAGGGTGAGTAAGTTTAAAAGAAATGAAAAAGGTCGATTGAAAAAGCTGATTAAAATGCTATTGAGTTTTTCTTGCCGATGGTTGACCTGATCAGGGTAACAATGAGGACAAGTCGATTCAATTGATAATTTAGTGTTCAGGCTCATGTTGTTATCTAGAGGCTACATTGATGCCACGAGATGCTAAATGTGCGTTTTCATGGTGTTTCATTTGAGCAAGTAAGGTACCGGCATGGGCTCTTAACGAGGACAGATCTTTACCAGTTAAGGGCATAGCATGAGGTAGCTGAACTGTTGTTGGATTTCTGGGCTGGTGATTGACATGAAACTCGTAGTGACAATGGGGTCCAGATGCGAGTCCTGATTGGCCCACATAACCAATAACTTGACCAATTTTGACATAACTGCCACGCGATAATCCTTTTTGAAATTTTAAAAGATGCCCGTAGACACTGCTGTAGGTGTTGCTATGTTTGATTTTGATCATGTTGCCATAACCACCTTGTCGTCCAATTACTTCAATGCGTCCATCACCGATAGCGTGAATTGGGGTCCCTATTCGGGCAGCTAGGTCAACACCTTTATGGGGGCGTGCATAATGAAGAATGGGGTGATAGCGCGATAAAGTAAACATCGAGCTTATATGGCTAAATTGAATCGGGTAGCGATTAAATGCTTTTTTGAAACTTTGGCCCTGGGGAGTATAGTAATCGGTGTGTCCGGAACGGTCTGTATGTTGCACTGCTTGGAAGAGATGGCCTTTATTATTATAGGAAACGGCGATAATATCACCAGTTCCAACAAGTTTATCTTTGATATAAAGGGCTTTGTATATCATGGTAAAGTGATCACCCTCATGGATATTTCGACTGAAATTAATGTCCCGTGAAAAAATGGCGATCATATTGCGTATTAATTGAGGCGGTATGTTGTTTCTCTTGGCAGTGTTATAAAGAGAGCCATGAACAGTTGCCGTGACAAAAAGGTTATGTGTGGTCACTTTTTTGGAGTGAAGTTTAACGTGATATTGGCCATTGTTACGAGAGAGGACGATGTACTGTGTGTTGCTATATGGCGTGATGAGCTTTTCAAGTTGTTTGTTTTTAATGTAAAACCGAAATGTTTGATCGGTTTGAATTTTAGTTAATAATTTTGCTTGTGGCGTTGTGTTCAGAATTTGCTGTAGTAATGAGACCGAAAGTCCTGCGCGTATAAATAATGTGGTAAGGGTATCTCTAGGACGGCTTTTTATTCTTAACCAACCGGCTGACGGGGGCGGGCTAATGGGTTGTTTAGCTTGTTGAACAGGTGTCTTGTTGGATTGTTTTAGTTCTGTTGCGTTATTTGGCACTGTAGTTGTTTCAATTGATTTATCTAAAGCTTGATGGTTTGGTAGAGCAATGATTTTCTTGGCATACTTTTGCTTTTGTTTCTGTGGAAACGTTTTGACCAATAAAAAAGGTAAAGAAAAAGCAAAAATAAGCGCAAAGAGTGCTAATATCTTTGATGGCTTATTGGGGGTGTTTACCGATACATGAAGTTTACAATGATCCATGTTTTGCCTTTAAATTATTTTCATTTAGGTGAAGCAGCGTTGGTATTAAGTTTAAAATAATTTGCAAAGAGTGACCGATATTGAGATATCCTAACGCGGGTTTGTTTTTTATAGTAAGCGTCCTATTGTTCACTGGCCTAAGATACTCGTTGCGATAACTTAGGTCAATCATTAATGAAGGTTTTACAATTTATGAATAATATTCAATCAATAGTAACTGAGTTATCACGTGGTACCGATGAAATATTACCATTGGAATCATTAGAAGAGAAACTTAAAAAAAATCGGCCATTGATTATTAAGGCCGGATTCGATCCGACCGCACCCGATTTACATTTGGGACATACGGTATTGTTGAACAAGTTGAGGCAATTTCAATTATTGGGTCATCACGTTATATTTTTGATTGGTGATTTTACAGCAATGATTGGTGATCCAACGGGAAAAAGTGTTACTCGCCAACCATTGAGTCGTGAGCAGGTGACTGAAAATGCGAAGACGTATCAAGCACAGGTATATAAAGTATTAGATCCTAAAAAAACGAGTGTTCGTTTTAATTCTGAATGGTTTGATAAGATGTCTGCTGCAGATATGATTCGCTTGGCGGCTTCACATACCGTTGCTCGGATGTTGGAGAGAGATGATTTTAATGATCGATATATGCAAGGTCAGCCTATCGCAATTCATGAGTTTTTATACCCTTTAATTATGGGATATGATTCGGTGATGTTGAAAGCAGATATTGAACTAGGTGGAACAGATCAAAAATTTAATTTACTGATGGGACGAGAGTTGCAGAAAAATGCCGGTCAAGATCCCCAAGTGATTATGATGTTACCGTTATTGGAGGGGACAGATGGTATTAAGAAGATGTCAAAATCCCTGAATAACTATATTGGTATCACAGAAACTCCAGAAAATATGTTTGGTAAAATTATGTCACTCAGTGATGAATTGATGTGGCGTTATATTCGGTTACTTAGTTTTAAGTCAAGCAGTGAGATAGATCAATTAGCGCAGCAAGTTGAAGATGGCTTGAATCCGCGAGATGTAAAAATTGAGTTTGCTAAAGAGATTATTGCACGATTTCATTCGCAAGATTCCGCTGAGACAGCCCACATGGCATTTATTGAGCGTTTTCAGAAGGGTGAAATTCCTAGCGATCTAGAAGAGCAGTTAATAACTATCGACGAACCGATAAGTATTGTGCAGTTATTGAAGAAAATCAGTCTAACGGAAAGTACTTCGGAAGCAATTCGTCTAATGAAGCAAGGTGCGATTAAGATGAATGGAGAGCGAATTACGGATCCGCATCTCGTTTTGAATACTGAAGAGTCGATGGTTTTG
>Ga0364866_10721_pt1 | contig 17179 bp, 13 predicted proteins | sample ExccelAu500001D3_3_FD_206913 | JGI IMG/M metagenome (GOLD analysis project Ga0364866, IMG submission 206913) | Enriched cells from Trout Bog Lake Hypolimnion, Wisconsin, USA - BchlTB.Aug13.5000.01.D3 | ecosystem: Environmental > Aquatic > Freshwater > Lake > Hypolimnion/Profundal zone | place... | reverse complement strand
GGCAGTCACGCTGACAGTCCGGGTGAACTCTGCCGTCAACTGGTGGCCCTCCTGCCCAAATTCCTGAGCTGGCTGATCAGTTTCATTATCGTCTGCAAGTTCTGGTTAAATCATCATCACATCATGAGCCTGGCCAGCCATGCCAATTATGGGCTGATCTGGCTCAATTCGATCTTTCTGATGTTTCAATCCTTCGTGCCCTTTCCCACCGGTTTAATGGGCGAATATCCGGGGAATCCGCTCGCGGTGAGCCTTTTCGGCGCAGTGATGGCCCTGAACACGTTGCTGTTCATCGCACTGCATGACTATATCTTGAAGAATCTTGTAAAACCCGCGCTGGCCGGCGAACAGGATCCTCACATTATCGCCAAATCCTTCATTGGCCCGGTTTTTTACCTCTTCGGTGCGGCCATGGCCTGGGTAAATCCGTGGCTGTCCTTTGCCCTCTACGGCATAACCCCTTTATTTTTCATCACCCCGCCCAGCCGGCGAGCTTGAGCCTCGGACCTTGGGGCTTTAACTGCCGATCAAGTGGCCGGAATAAAACGTTGGAGCAATTGGGTGGCGCCAAATAACAGCATAAAAATCAGGCTCAACCCGCGCGGACATTCCGGGGCCACCGCCAGCCAGTCCACAAAGACAATCCCCGCCAGCAAACCAGAAACCACCCGACCCACATTGACCGGACCGGACTGGAAAACGGGACGGATGCAACGGGTAACCCACAGGCCCAGCGCCAGGGCGATCCAAACCGCCTGCCAACGGTAAACGCCCGGATCCATTATCCAAGCGAGCAGGATGGGTGCGGCCAAAAATATTAGTGGCCAGTAGGGCACCGGGCCAGTGAAACTCTCCTTCCGGGCGACATAGCTCAATCCCACGATGTAGCCGGCCAGGGCGAATCCGCACCAAATCGGCCAGCCGACCAGGCCATCGGGTCCGGTGGTGCCCGCAATTACATAGACCCAAAACCGGCAGAGGCCCATGAGCCAGGGGGAGGCGGTGATCAATTTGTGAGTCTGGTTGTAAATCAAGATGCAAACTGCCAGCACCACCGCCAAGAATCCGGCTAATTTTCCCAGGCTGAAAAGTAAAATAATTCCCAAAATCAGCCAGCCCCAGCCGAACCGCCAAACCTCGGGTTCGGAAATCTGGCCGGAGGGAATGGGCCGGACGGCGCGGCGCTGGCGGTCGAATTCCGCGTCAAATGCGTCATTTAAATACATCCCGCCGAGGTAGAGCGCGCTCATGCCGAGCAGAAGCAACGGTAGTTTGGCACCGGTGCCACACCCGGCCAGCCACCAGCCAGCCACGCAATTGGACCAGACAGTGGGCAGATTCGAGACCCGGCCCAGAACGAGCAAGGTGCGAAGTCGGCTGGTCAAAGTGCATTGCATGACGGTTAGGAAACCACAAATGGCAGCCATTGGCGAGCCTGCCGTCAGGCCAGCCCGCGTTCGGCGAGCTGGGCCAGGGTCCAAGCATATTCAGCCGCCAGTTGGTCCACGACACTGCGGCTTTTATATTCCGCCGGAAGCACCTCCCAGGTATAGGTCTCCATTTCCAAATGCTGGCAAAGGCCCGGATTTTCGGCCAGAACATCCAAGGTTCCCAGCAAATGATCCTGGGTACTTTTAAATGGCGCGGTCATTGGGGCGTGGAGTGGCACATGGTAATGAACCCGCCACTCGTCAGTGCTCCCGGCATTCTCTGCCACTGGAGAGGTCGCCGCGAGCGCGTCCGGCACGTCCCGGTAAAACGCCAGTTGCCCGTCCGCATTCCGGGCCACGACCTGATGCAAATAAACCTCGTCGGCGAATTTTGCCAGCGCCGCCCGCGCCGCGACCGTAGGCTGGATTTTGAGGGCCGAACTCAGGTGGATTTTGCTGAGTTTGATTCCGGCCGATTGCAACCGGTTCAATGCGGCTTGGGGCTCTTCAAATTCCACCGCCAGGTGGCAGGTGTCGTAATTGACGCCCAAAAATTCATCCACGCGGCTGTCCAAAGGGCGGTCCATCCGCATGGCTGCAAAAAATTCCACGGCTTCGCGGCTGTTTTCCAACAGGCACAAAGGTTCTGGCTCCAAACCAAGATGCAATTCACGTCCACTGGTCCGGCACAATTGCGCGATATGCTCCACGCATTGCCAAAGATTATTTCGGATGGCAATGATCTGGTCCGGGCCATCGATGAAGGCTTTAAACGAGCCGGGCAGGGTGCTGATACTCCCCGCCACACCGGGCGGCAGCAGTTCCGCCAGCAATTCGAACAGGAGGTTGGTGTAGTCCAAACGCTGGGAGGTGGTCCAATCAGGCGCGTACACTGCTTCCTTGACCCGGGTGCCATGAAACGGTCCGTAGGGGAAGCCGTTAATTGTAAACACATAACAATTATGGGCGGCCAGCCAGCGTTGGAATTCGAGGCGGGTGGAGCGGTCGCTCAGTTCCCGGGCGGCCACGGCGCTCAAGCGCAGCCCGATGGCGAACGGCTGGCGCGGACTCACCCGTTCTTTTATTGCCAGAGTGTGACATTTCAGGGCCGCCAGGGTTTCCGCCCAGGTTTCACCCCGATGAATATTGGTGCAATAGGCCAGCTGGCCGCCGTGCTTAAGTTCCACCCCGGCAAAATGAAGCGAAAACCGGAGTTTGCAAAGGGCAAATACAAATGTGTAAACCGGCGTTGACACGTCGCCTGCGAAAGTTTAGTTTGCTGAAAATTGCTTACTAGCCATGTTAATTAAAATTAGTCTTTGGGTGGCCGTTCTGGCAGCGATCGGCGTGGGCGTGCTGGGTTATCTTGAGGCGACCAAACAAATCCCGGCGCTCACACAACAACGCGATGATGAAAAGACCGCCAAGTACGCGGAATTGATGCCTTTAATAAAATTGCTGAATTAGGAACCAAAATTCTTGCCGGAAACTCCGCTTTCCTTTTGTACGACACCTACGGTTTCCCCTTGGACCTCACCGAGTTAATGGCCCGCGAACGCGGCCTCACCGTGGACAAGGAAGGTTTCGAAAAGCTCATGGAAGAGCAGCGTGCCCGCGCCCGCGCCGCGCAAAAGAAAGAAGTCATTTCCCTCTCCCAGATCGAGACCACCACGCCTACGAAATTTGTCGGCTACGACCATTTGTCGGTGGACTCCAAAGTCCTGGAAGTCGTGTCGCTCAAGGACAAGACCGCCGTCATTCTCGAAACCAGTGCCTGCTATGCCGAAATGGGCGGCCAGCTTGGGGACACCGGCGAATTGACTGGCGGCGGCCAGCTTTGGCGCGTCGTTAACACCCAAAAGAGCGGCAACACCTTCCTGCATTTCGTCGAGGGCGGCGATGCCCCCACTGTGGGTGCCACGGTTACTCTCGCCGTGGAAACCGCGCGGCGCAATGCCATCCAGCGGCATCACACCGTCACGCATTTGCTGCACTGGGCCCTGCACGAAGTCGTCAGCCATGAAGCCACGCAAAAAGGCTCGTTCGTGGGTCCGGACAAACTGACCTTCGATTTCAACAGCGCCCCGCTCACCCATACGCAAGTGGCCGACATCGAACGGCTGGTCAACGAACGCATCGTGGAGAACGGCGGCGTGAGCTGGCTCGAAGTCCCCTATGCCGAGGTGAAAGCGCGGAAGAACGTGATGCAATTTTTCGGCGACAAATACGGCGACACTGTCCGCGTGGTGCAAATCGGCGGCCGGGCCGGCGGGTTTGATGGGTATTCCATGGAACTCTGCGGCGGCACCCACACCCGGGCCACCGGGGAAATCGGGCTGTTTCGCATCCTCGGTGAAAACGCGATTGCCGCCGGTGTGCGCCGCATTGAAGCTGTGGCCGGTCTCGAAGCCTACCATAACGCCATTGAAGGTGCCGCTCTCATTAAAGCGATCGCCGACAAGGTGAGTTCACCAGTGCACGAGCTGGAGAAGAAAATCGAATCGCTGCTCGCGCACCAAAAAGAATTGGAAAAGCAGCTAAAAGCCGCGCACCAGCGCGAGGCCGCCGACCGGGCGAAGGGATTGCTCGGCACCGTTCAAACGGTCAACGGCCTCCCGGTCATCATCGCCAACCTCGGCACGGCCGAGGGAGACACCGTGCAAACGATCTCTGACGCGCTCAAATCTTTGTTCAAAGGCGCGGTGGTTCTGGGTGCGGCCTCCGGCGGGGCCGTCACCCTGATTGCCTCGGTTTCCGCCGATTTCACCGCGAAGGTCCAGGCGGGCAAGATCATTCAGGCCATCGCGCCGATTGTCGGCGGCAAAGGCGGCGGCAAACCGGACCACGCCCGCGGCGGGGGCAAGGATGCCACCAAGCTGGACGAGGCGCTGGCCAAAGCATTGACATTATTTTAATGCCCGCCATTTGAACCATTCGGTTATCATGTGTCTATAGGATATGAGTGAGAAACTGAAGCCGGTTCGGCGGCGGCGCAAAGTCCCCCTTGGCCCGGTGGAAATCCGGGAAATGCGGCTGGAGGACTTGTCGGCGGTGTTCCTGCTGGGCCAGAAGCTCTTCACCGCCGAGGACTTTCCCACGCTGTATCGCTGCTGGGACGACGACGAAGTGATGAAGATTTTCAGTTCGGACCAGGAAACCTGCCTCGTGGCGGAATCCGAAGGCAAGGTGGTGGGCTTTGCGCTGGGGAGCATCATGAAAAAGCCGCGCAACGCGTGGCTCTACGGCTGGCTTGAATGGCTCGCGGTGGATCCGGCTTTCAAACGCCACGGCATCGCCACCCGTTTGCTCAACCAGTTGACCACCCTCTTTGTGAAACGCGACGCCCGGATCATCCTCGTGGACACCGACGAGGCCAATCACAAGGCTCTGGCCTTCTTCCGCAAAATCGGTTTTGGCCACGAAATCAAACACATCTACCTGTCCTGTAACATTGACGATCACCCCCTCGCCATCGAACGCAAGGAAGCATTGCGCGAGAACGAGGATGATTAGGTCGCCAGTGTTCAAATATGAACGAGGCCATTAATACGAATGCCGGTTGAATCCGATGTGATCATCGTGCAAGATTGGGGTGTGCAGATGACCGTTGATAAAATTGTCGCTGCGACCCGACTCTGGTCGCCAGAGCAAATTGGCGAATTGATCGGACGCCTGACGAATGAATTACACGGGATTGATCCGGAAATAGAGGCAGTCTGGCTGGCGGAAGTGGAACGGCGATTGGAGGAAATCCAAACCGGCCGGGTTCAGGGCATCCCGCTGGAAACCTCGCTCTACCGAGTCCGTAAAATCGCCGGATTATGAATTGCAAGTGAGCGCCATCAAAAACCTTAGTATCTTGCTCCCGGCAATTCTGCTGCTGACTTTTTCCTTGTTTGCCGCGCCCGCGCCAATGGAGGTCATTGAAGTTCCCATCGCCGCGGGTCCCTGTCAGCCGACCTGGCACTCATTGGGTGACAATTTCAAATGCCCAGCCTGGTGGCGGCAGGCCAAGATTGGCGTCTGGCTGCACTGGGGTCCGCAATCCGTGGGCGAGGATGGCGACTGGTATGCCAAGTGGATTTACATGCCAGGCTATGCCTGGGGGCCCTACACCGGCGTATACCAGGACCATCTTAAGCGCTACGGCCACTCGAGCGCGTTTGGGTACAAGGACATGCTGCCTTTGTGGCAGGCGGAGAAGTGGGACCCCGAAAAACTGATGGCCCTCTACCATCGGGCCGGGGCGCGCTACGTCATCGGCCAGGGCATGCACCATGACAACTTCGATTTGTGGAATTCCAAATACCAGCCGTGGAACGCGGTGAAGATTGGCCCGCACCGTGACATTCTCGGCGGCTGGAAAGCGGCAGCCGACCACCAAGGCATGCGGTTTGGCATTGCATTTCACGGGGATTATTCGTTGTGGTGGTATCAGCCCGCTTTTTTGAGCGACTTGGATGGACCGCTCCAGGGCGTGCTCTACGATGGCGCGCAAGATTATACCGGCCGGAAAACCTGGTGGAAAGACCTCGGCTTGGATTTGAAAGATCTCTACGGCATTGACCTCAAGGACGAAGTCACCCTGCCGGCGACCTGGACCAACGGCCTGACTGCCTGGCGCATGAACGACCCGCTGGCTCACGGCATCCCGGACGGTGATTTGCAAAAGCACCGAGATTTTGCCGTGTGGTATGCCACCAAATGGACCCACCGGGTCATTGATGCCATCGACCAGTTCTCGCCCGATTTTATTTATTTTGACGGCGGCGGTAGCTACCCGTTTTGCGGTCGTTTCACGGGCAAGGGCCTGCGCGCGGACGCCACTCCGCGTGTGATTGCGCATCTTTACAACACCAGCATGGCCCGCCATGGCGGCCGGCTCGAGGCCATGGCCTTTACCAAGGGGGACGAGGATCGCCGCGCCATCGCGGTAAATGTCGAATCGCACGTCCCGGATGCCATCAAGCGCGACCAGCCCTGGCAGACCGAAAACGGCCTGGGGGAATGGTTTTACAAACGCGGCACGTTCTATGACAGCGGCATGGTGGTCCACGAGCTGCTCGAAGCCATCGCGCGCGACGGCAATTATGCCATTAACATCCCGCTGACGCCGGCGGGCGAGCTGGATCCCGGCGGTAAAAAAACGCTCGAAGACATGGGCGACTGGATGGCCGTCAACCAGGAGGGAATTTATGACTCCAGTGCCTGGGACGTCTGGGGCGAGGGCAAAGTCGTCATGGCGGGCGGTAATCTCGGCCCGGAGCAGGCGAAAACTCCGTATACCGTAAGGGATCTCCGATTCACCACCAAGGATGGGGCGGTGTACGCCTGGCTCATGGCTTGGCCGGCGGATGGGAAGGTCGTGATTCATTCCCTGGCCAGCGGCGCGGGAACAGTGTCCGGCGTGACTTTGCTGGGCGCAACGGCGGCCGTGGCATGGCAGCAGACGACCAACGGTCTCGAACTGACCCTGCCCAAGAACCCACCCTGCCAATTTGCTTGGGGTTTAAAGGTGACCGGGCAAAATCTCAAGGCCGTTTCGATCCATTAGGCGGGCATCTTCCTTGCCGCGTGAACCGCATGAATTTTTCCGGCACTCACTCCGGCAGAATTATTCTGATGCTCGCCCAACCCGCTTGCTGATGAGTTTTTACGATCTGGCCAGGAAGCTGTTTTGCCAGATCTCTGGGCTGACATTCATCCAGCAAAATGCGCATCAGGCGACCGCCAACAGGCTGGCTCTGGCTTCTTCCAGGAAAGCAACCGCTGGCTGGCGGGAAACCGTGGGATACTGATCCAAAAACTCATCAATCGTATCCGCGACCTCCAAATAATCCAGCAGCGCCCGCACCGGCACACGCATGCCGGCGAAGCAGACTTGCCACTTATGATTTCCGGGTCAACCAACACAGCGGAACGGTTCCACATGTCCATAATTAACCCAACTCCACCCGGTGTCACCACCCCCGAGTTAGTCTCCTTGAATATGCCAGTGCCAGATCGGACCGAGGCCCATTAAATTTTGCGGCGGCCTGGGTTGCGCCATTGTAACAATAAACGTCTTTACACGTATCAGCACCAAACCCTTTAATGGCCGGGTGAACAGGCGAGGCTTGATTTACAGCTTCATATTATTGGCGTTGCTGGTGAAAGCCGGTCCGGATGCCCGGGGGGATGATTTGACGGTGGATTCTTTTGCGGCCTTTGCCGGGCAATCGAACATTCTCCTGCAAGCCGCCGGCAATGTTATTTTCATCGGCGGGACCCTGAACCTCCCCAGTCTTGCGCCCGGAGTGACCGGTCTGCTTCAAGTCCAAGCCGGAAGCAGCATCATGGTGGAGGATGGCACGAGCCTCAACGCGGGCAACAATTGGAGTATCAACCTCCGGGCCGGAACCAACTTTGTGGCCACTCCCACGCAACCATCACCGGCCTCCGGCAACTATGGGATTTATTTGGACGGTGCGGCTTTCCTGCAAGCCCAGAATGGGAACATCACCTTTTGGGCGGCCAACGAAGTGCAAGTGGGATGGCTGGGCAGCAGCAGCGGTGCCGGGGTTCTCAACAGCGGCACCGGAAGTGTCACCACACTTGCCGGCGGAAATATCACGGTGACGGCAGCGGCGGGCGACATCAATACCGGCGACGATGTAAACGGCTATGTCTTTGGCCTCGCCACGGCACCCTATTACCGTGTAAACGCGGCCAGCCTGGGCGGTATCAGCACCGCCGCGGGTGGCAACGTAACTCTCATGGCCGGGGGTAATGTCATCAGCTATCTGCCCACCCAAAATGACTATAATTACAATGGTTCGAGATACGATGGCGGCACGGGCGCTTTTGGTCCCCAGCCCGGAAATGTGACCGTCACCGCCGGCGGGAATGTGTCGGGCGATTTTGTGCTGGCCAACGGGGCTGGCACAATTAAGGCCAGCGGCAACATCGGAGTGCCCATCACTGACACTGTGGATGAAGGCTTCGCCCTAAGTCTGGTTAAGGGCAGTTGGAGTGTATACGCAAATAACATTTATTTGGCCGATGTCCTCAATCCCAACGGCGTCTTTAACGACAGCACAACTGCCAAGGGCCGGGCCGGAGCCCACCTCTTTGATTACGACCCGCAAGCCTCATTATTGTTGGCGGCCTCAAATTCTGTCACCATAACCGGGGTCTCAGTTCCGTTGCTGCCGGGCTCGGATCTCCACGGCCAACCCATTCCAGTATTGCTTCCCCCAGTCCTTTCCATGGTGGCCGGAAATGGAGGGGTCACTCTGGATGCCAACGCGACCCTGTTTCCTTCGCCATTTCAGAACCTTGACATCACCACCACCGGAGGCGGCAACCTTGCCGGGCTGGCCAACTCCCCGTCGACAAAGGTGGTCTTGTCGATGTCAGACAGCGCGCAGTCCCAATGGGTTGCCAACAACAACACCTTTGGCGTCAGCGACCATGCTGCAACTGCGGCGTTGAATGCCGCAATAGCTCCGGTGGATCTCAACATTTCCGGCAGCATGGAAAACCTAACCCTCCTCACCAGCAGGGCTACTCACATAACCGTGGGCGGCGACCTGACTGGTTGCGGATTTTCCGGGCAAAATTTGCTGCCTGGTGACATCACTTCCATCACTGTGGCTGGCCAACTTTTCAATCAAAGTGCTTATTCATGGATCACTTTAGGCCAGCCCATCCCCGGCCTTCCGACCGCCGATCTCCCCCCGGGTTCAAGCAACACCTGGGCTACTGTGTTAACAGCGGCATTGAATCCGGCGGCCATTGCCAGCCTGCCGGTTCCCGGCAGCCTCTCACCATCGCAATGGGCGGCTTATGCCCTGACATCCGCCGCGTGGTTCCAATCCAATCCGGGGTTCATCTACGACCCGGGCACCCGCCAGCTTGGCTTTGGCGGCCCGATGACTTCCTCCGTTCTGTCTGGTCTGGCGCAACCAATGGTCGTGTTGCGCTATGACACCAATGGCTTGCCAGTCACGTATGCCGCCAACGGCACCACTTATTTTGCCACCGATCAGGTCAATTGGGTTCCGACTACGGTGCTGCAAACTCTTTATACTGAAAGCCAGGGTGCATCCTCGCCCGCCGTAGTGGATTTGGGCTTTCGGATTGGCGGTCCCGGCCAGTTTGTCGTTAACGCCGGGTCCATCTCGCTGGGCAACACTTACGGCATTCTCTCATGCGGCGTGGCCGACCCGGCGGGGGGATTTGGCCGTTATGGCAATCTCGTCTCACTCACGCAAGCGGGCGCGAGCGTGAATGTCACGGTGGCGGGGGAACTGGTAATGCCTGCTTCGACCATCGCGACGCTGGGTGGCGGCGATGTGGCGGTGACCGGCACCGGTTCCCTGGAGGTTGGCCGGGCGGATTTGCCGGTTCAGCGGCGGGAGGTGAGCCCGGGAATTTTCACCTCCGGCGCGGGCAATGTGGCGTTGGCGGCCCGGGGCGACATCGACATTGCCGGTTCCTGTGTCGGTGCCTTTGACGGGGGCAATGTCTCGGTTGTATCGCTGGCGGGCAATGTCAATGCCGGAACCGGATGGTACCTGCCCTTGAGCCTGATAGTTGATTTTGTCAACCCCGTCACGGGCCAGGCGGCGTTTTATCAAGAGGCGAGCTTTGGCGGCGGCATCATGGCCGAAACTTTGACCAATCCGGCTGCGGTTCCCAACAGTGCTCTGCAACCAGGGAACATAACCGTGGAATCCCCGGAAGGCAGTATTTCCACTTCTCAGGGTGGCATCCTTCAGGTGGCTTTGAATGGCGCTATCTCGGCGTATCCCACGATCAACTTAATCGCGGGTGGCAACATCTATTTGGGAGACGCCGGCGTGATTGGTGACAGGATCAACCTGAATGCCAATGGCAGCATCTCCGGCACCATCGTCGACGGTGGCGTGCCACCCGCCTTTCTTTCGGTGTCAACTGGCGCCCTTTTCCTCGATTCCTCCAACCAAATTAGCGTGACCAATCTAACCGCGGTGGCAGGTGCAGGACTGGCCCTCACCGTGGTCGCAAGTGGCATCGGACCATGCTTCTACCAATGGTTCGCCAACGGCGTGCCCCAGCCCGGCCAGACCAACACTGCCTTATGGTTCCAGCCGGTTTTGAGTGGGAATGCCGGCAACTACGCCGTTGTGGTGTCAAATTATTTGGGCAGCGTAACCAATAATATCCAATTGCATGTTCTTCCCCCGCCAATGTTGTCGGCCGCCATGTCGCCGGATGGGAGTGAACTGTCTGTTTCCTTCAGTGAGACCGACCTGGGAGCCCTCATCGCGCAAAGCATTCCCGCCATCTCGTTTCTTACGAGCAGCGATCTTGTTAATTGGACAGTCTTCGCCCAGCCCGCCACCGCCAATTCCCAGGGCGGCTTGACCATTGCTGTACCGGTCACGCCGGATGCCAGCGCCGGTTTTTATAAAGTCCTCATCCAGTCGCAATGACCGGCCACCGCCACAATCCTCTCGCCATTGAACGAAAGGAGGCGTTTCGCGAGAATGCGGATGACTAGGCCGCCCACACGGATGCCGGTTGAATCCGCCTCGGCTATGTTCAAAGACGGGGGTGTGCCGATGACCTTGGATCAGATGGTTGGGGAATCGCGCCACAGGTCGCCAAAGTAAATTGGCGAATCGGTAGTTGCGCGGATTCGTAGTTTCATCCACCGGCCGCAAATCCTGCAGTGTGTGGAGTCAAATTTTATTTTTTCGGCAGTGCGTCCTGGATTTCCTGAAGGGAAACCCCGAACGTCGCAAGAGCCAGGGAATTAAGCGATTGCTCGTTGCCAATGAAATGATACGTCCGGTGAATGTGCGTCAGGCTCTGGCGGGGTTGCAGGGCGGCGGCGGGCGAGGAGGACTCGATTTCGTAAAATGGCCCAAGGGCCTTTGCGCCCGGCGAAGGCACACCGTCATTGTAACTGTTGGCGGCGTCGCCGCTGTAGGGATGATCCTGAATCTTCCACAGCGAATTCACATAGTCAACCACGCCTTCCGGCTGGGAGAACTGCACAACGGTCAGCACTTTGTTCGCCGCATCGTAGCTGCCCAGCAGGGATTTGCTGCGTTTCGGGTTGATGCCGATTTTACTGCGAAAGTTGCCGTCGCCGCTGAAATAAATCACATCGTCTTTTACCACCAATCGGTCGGGCGGAATATTGCCAAAATAATCCGCCGTCACCTTCACACCCAGTTCGGATTCCGGCCCGGAGTTGATGGGCACTACGATGGTGGTGGCGGGAGAGGGATTATACATGCCCAGGATCCACACCGAGAGCAACCCTTTGGCTTTATCCCACGGCACATCGCCTTCGTTGGTGATCCGATTAATGGTTTCGTAGGCAACTAGACTTAATCCTTTCAAGGATTTGAGGCCCAATTTATCCGCGGCGTCACTCGCAGCCAGCAGGCGGACCTGCCGGTGCACGCTTACATCGAAGCGCGTTCCAGAGTAGTTCGTAACCGCAAACACGGAACGGAAAGTGGCGGAGGACTGGGAGCGCTTAACCATTTCAAAGGGCAAGGTGTCCACAGGCGCCGGGGTAAACCAGTTGGCGAGGTCAAAAGTTGTCCCTTTGGCAAAGAAGATCGAATACTGTCCCCCTTCTGGCCCGAGCCAGAACCGGTCCTCGCCACCATAGGGGTTGATATGCGGTTGGAGCTGACCGGCAGCAATGAAGCTGCGGTTAATCCAGCCAAAACTTGTGCCTGAATTCCCACCGGCAGTGCTGGTCAGGACCCGGCCCTGCCACGCTGGCGACACGGCAATTTTCGCCCGGCCGGCATCGTCCCGCAACACAATCACCGGGGTGTGAGCGTTAACAAACGTAACGTCCTCGGCGAAGGTCGCGGCCTGCGCGTGGAATGGCGATACACTGGCGGCCAATACCAAGACGGAGGCACCAGTGCGAATGGTTGGAATTAGATTTTTCATTTTTAATAACAGGATCCGGTCAACGGCTTTAATAGGCACCAAAAACCCGTTCTGGTCAAGCTCCGGCATCAGGCAGGGGTGCGGGTGAAGTGGCTTGAGGATACCCCAAACTGATAGTGTTTCACAGTTCCCGCCGGTTGCCGGGAGTGCGAAAAGAGCTTATTTTACCATTATTCTTGCTGGATTCCATCCATTTAATAAGGTTGGGATGGCGATTCGAGCGGGACCAGGCGGAAAGCGACCAAAGCAAACATGAACACAGATCGCGCCAAACTGGCGGCGGTATTATTTGCAGACATGGTGGGCTACTCCTCAAGACAGCAGGGGCTGGCCTTGGAATTGCGTCAGGAAATGATGGCGTTGGCGGACAACTGTCTTGCGGCCACCGGGGGCAGACTCATCAAGACGGCGGGGGATGAAATTTTTGCGGAATTTTCCTCTGGATCGGCGGCCATTGCCTGCGCCATTCAAATTCAGGCCACGGTCGCGAGTCGAAACTTTAGCGCCCCACCGGCCCGCCGTTTCCTGCTGCGCATTGGCATCAACACCGGGGAGGTGGCGGTCGAAGCCGAGGATTTGATGGGTGGCACGGTGAATGTGGCCAAGCGGGCCGAACAATTGGCCGCCCCGGGTGGTATTTGCGTTACAGAGACCGTATGGCGGCATGCCGAAACGGGCTTGCAGGCGGGTTTTGTCCGGTTGGGAATGATTCCCATCAAAGCGGACCAGCCCAGGCAGATTTTCTTTCATCGGTATGACACGAAAACGGGGCGCATAGGCCAGCTAGGGCACCAGCTTCGCGCACGCCACGCGGGTTTGATTCGTATTGCTGCCGCCGCAACGGGGTTATTAATACTGGGTCTGGGGCTTCGGCTGGGCTGGCCGGCGAGTGATCCCGACAAACTGGTGTTTTCCGGCATGCAACAACTGGAGCGTTACGACTTGCCACATCACATTGAAAATGGGGCAAGTGCTTTTAAAAAAGCCCTCGCGCTGGATCCCAAATCCCCCAAGGCTTTGGACGGGCTGGCTTGGGCACAATGGCTTCAATATCACGATACGGGCGACTTTTATCTGCGCGGAGAAGCCCTGAAAAATGCCACCAATGCACTGGACAGCAATCCTGCCGTGGTTTACGCCGACATTGTGCTCGGGCTAATGGCGCAAGAAATGGGAGATTACACCAACGCCGTTGTCCATCTCCATCGCGCAAATGATCATGCCCACTTGCAAGACGGTGCACTAATGGCCCGGCTGGCCAAGGCGGAGTTGCTGGCCGGGGAACGCACCCAGGCCCTTGATTTCGCCCGGCAAGCCGAAGAAATGGCCGGCCGAGGGTGGGATGCATGGCACCAGCTTGGTGTCTTTTGGCACAGCGAGAACGACCTGTCCAATAGTTTGCATGCTTTCACACAGGCAGGCGGATGCAAACCCACCTCGCCATTGTCGGCAGGCCAGGTGATTAACATCATGCTGGAGTCCGGGCATTGGACGGAAGCGCTGGAAGAAGCCCGCCAGTTTGCCGACGAAAATAATTCCCCCGAGGCCCTGTCAATTTATGGCAGCGCATTGCTCGCCGAAACCAATTATTTGGAAGCCTATCGGACATTTAAACGCGCGGCCGAGCTTTGCCCAACCAATTACCTCTACTTCGGGAACGCCGGCCTCATGCTGTTTGAGGCCGGGACAAACGCAACTGAATGGACCCAGTTGTTAAAAGACAAAGCGGTGGCGTTGGCACAGGCCATCTTGGAGGAAGAGCACGGGAATGCCCAAGTGCGAACCAGATTGGCCACATATGAAGCCGCACTTGGGGAGCAATCTTCCGGTCTGGAGGAGACTGCCAGAACCAATTGGAACAAGCTGGCATTGGCCGATGCGGACGAAGTTCTTAATGAAAATCCATTTTTGCCCAATATTATTGGCGATTTGATCGTCCCCTACTCCATCCTTGACCGGAGTGACCGTTTATTGCAATGTCAAATAAGACTAAACCAATTGAGTGGCAAGCCATGAAGCTGAATTAGTTTAAGCGAGCTATTGTTTTCAGGGCTGCCGCAAGTTTCATCGATACAAATCAACCAAGTCAAAGGCTCAAATATGACAAACAACTGGGAAGTAACATATACAACGAACAATCCCGAGAGCACTTATAGCGTGTCTCTGAAAGATTTGTCGGCCAAAAAGTCTCTAAAATTGAAAGGTCTCACCATTGCGAGCGGTGACAGCATAGTTATCACCGCCAACGACGATTTCGATGCCCATTGGCATAACAGTTCAACTGCTAAAGTGACAGATTTGGTAGCGACCGGAGGAGGCGCTTATGACATGCCAAATTATGACCTGCAGGATGCCAACTGGAATGGGTTAGCAAAAACGGCTGGTTCCCATCAAGTTAAATTTAAGTTAGATAAGACCGGCAATAAGAGCCGGATTTTTCATTTGCAATTAAAACATCCAGCATTACCAGACCCCACATTAACTACCGGCGGAGGTGTTTGTATTTTTAATATTCCGCCTCCCGGGATGATTATTCGGATTACCGTAAACGTGAGTTGACTGCCAGCCAAGCCATTCTCAAAATAACTTTACTGGCAGGGAATTTCGTCCTGCTTTTTCCGCTTATGCACCATGTCTCGGAAAAGCAGTAAAGGGAACTACAGCAATCTCAAGACTCACAAAATTTATGCCGCTAGATTTCCCCCAAAAAAGCCTCGAATCGAATGCAGAATCGGGGCTAATGCGGGGTACGGGCATCTTGAAGGAACTGGGTGTGGCCATCCAAAAATACGCGGCAGCGGCCTTTGGAGTGGATGGTAAATCCGCTGAATCCTGCCGGAACCGTGGGCACGGTGCTGGGAAAATACGGATCCACCACCAGTTCCACATCCGACACACCATTAATAATGCCCACAGTGGGATCAAAGGTGATTTGCAGGTCAGAAACGGCTCGCGTCACCGATTTCCCCCAAAAATCCTCCACGCCAACCGGATCATCCGGCCGGTCAAAGCGCCAGGCCCAATAACGGCATAGTGGCGCATTGGTGTCATTAGAGGTAGCCTGAAGGGATTGCACGATATTCCCGACTGGAGCAGCCACCGCCGCCGGGCAAGACCAAACCGAAAAGTTGGGAATTTCATTTTGGAACACGGTGGCCGCCCAGCCAGCCCGCGGGTCGGAAGGCGGCCAAGAAGACCACGGATGATAACCGCCTGGGAGACTGGATTTCAAATCCCGACGGTCGGGAAACTTGTCGCTGTGATCATTTAAGTAGATCAATATTCCCAGGCCAATCTGGTTCAGATTGCCGAGACATACCGCCCGTTGTCCCCTTTTCTTGGCGGCGGCAAGCGCGGGCAGTAGGAGGGCCGCCAGGATCGCAATGATCGCGATAACGACCAGCAGTTCAATCAAAGTGAACGCGACTGAATGCGATTTGCGGACTGGCGGCGAACAGCTCATGGTTGCTGGACGCGATAGTAGCGGAAGGGATAATTGGAGGCTCCCGGGTCCACCAGGTTCAGCGGATTGGTCAGCGAGGAGTTGGTGCTCAGTGGAATCCAGTTGATGAAGTTGGTCGTCGCCTGCAGCACATAATTGCTCCCTGGCGCCCCGTTGAACCCGAGTTGGAACTGGCCGTTCGGGAGAAATCCCTGCGCGCTGAAATACAAGGGCTGCACAAACAACAGCACGCTGGCCGCCACACTGTTGTCATAGCCCGCTCTAAAGGCCGTGGCGGAAACCATGGCATTCGTGTTCACCACCAGCAGGCTCGAATAAACTGACGAATTGGTCGTCGGCAGCGAGCCATCCAGTGTGTAATAGATCGCCGCCAGCGGGTCCGAAGCGGACATCGTGATATTGACCGAGCCCACATAATTGCCTCCGTCCGGCGTGATCATCGGCGGCGCCAGGGCCGGCGTGCCCGGCAGGCTGTCAATCCAGTCGGTAATCACCTGCACAGCATCGGTGTCAATCAAATTCCGGAAATCCGGCATTTGAATGTCCGGGTCCAGCGTGTTGATCCGCGCCAGGAGCACCGAGCGCCAGGGGTCTTGGTTCTTCACCACACAGGCATGGTCCGAAATGCCCAGCGTAAAGGACGCTGGGTAGTTCGTAATGTTCTGCTGCGCCAACGGCGTGTCATACCGCGCATCCCATGTGATCCCCTGTCCCCCTGGCTGATGGCACTGCTCGCAATTCGCATCCAGATAGGATCGCACCCGCGCCTCCAGCGAGGCACTCGTATTCGTCAGGTTTACCAGCCGCGCATATCCGCTGATCCCCGCCTCGTTAATCGCTGGATTTATCAGCCCCAGCCGGTTGAGGGTCCGCAACTGGTTGTCCGTCACCCCGGTCGCCGGATAGGTCAGGCTGCCATTGAGTTGCCGTGCATTCACCCCCAATACCATGATCCCCATGGGATTGCCGTTGACCGAAGTGTTATGGCATTCCTGGCAATCCGCCGGACTCGCATAATACCACGTCTGCGTGCTCACCCCCGCCGCGTTGGTCACCGTAATATCCTCGTTGGAACTGCTCGCCAGCAAATCCGCGTCGCTGTTGTCCGGCCGCCATTTGTACGTCACCCCGTACACCGACCCGTTGTTGTCCCGCACCAGCAGCTCCGTCTCCAGCCGCCGCACCGGCACACTCGCATTCGTCTGGTTGACCACCATATCAAAGTTCTTCACAAACACCGACCCCGCTGGGAAGCTCCACGCGTTCGTTGGCTGAAATTGAACCTGCTCCCCGGGCGTGATACTGCCCCCATTGTTGGGCAGCGCCATCAGCCAGCTGC
>Ga0364866_10686_pt1 | contig 17189 bp, 14 predicted proteins | sample ExccelAu500001D3_3_FD_206913 | JGI IMG/M metagenome (GOLD analysis project Ga0364866, IMG submission 206913) | Enriched cells from Trout Bog Lake Hypolimnion, Wisconsin, USA - BchlTB.Aug13.5000.01.D3 | ecosystem: Environmental > Aquatic > Freshwater > Lake > Hypolimnion/Profundal zone | place... | reverse complement strand
TCCCTGCAACCCGGATGCGCTGGCCATGGGCTATGCCCTGAAGCTGAATGGCAATGTGTTTCCCTTGACCCGCTACCTCGATCCCGCGGTACTGCTCGACAATACCTCCAAAAATACCATAGTCTATGAGCAGGACACTCAGCTGCATGAGCACCTCATCAAAATCTTCAGCACCGGAATCTCGGTCGATAAGGTAACAGAAGATATGCACCAGCTGCTGTGCTGCCTGCCACAGATATATGCACCGGGTTTGGCGTACGAAAATTTATTCCGTATCATTATCATGCGGTTCATTGATGCCTATGACTTTGATGTTCGCACCATTAAGAAATCATGTGTACATATCGTGAGCAAGGACGGGCGTATCATACCATTCGAGACAATGAACCTGTTTTACAGGGATGAAAAGGAGCAATACCTGGCTGAGCTGCACCACAGGTACGAAACCGTAAATAAATAATAGCTATGCTGGGACTAGGTTTTCTGTTTTTAGTGTTAGGTGGCATATCAACGCTCACCGGTATCGTCATGGTGCTTGTCGGTGCAGTAGAAGAAAACAAGCGGAAAATGAAGCGCGGCGCCTATATCCTGCTGGGCGGTGCCCTGGGGCTATTGGTCAGTTTCAGTTTGTGCTCTACTGCTTTTGACAAATAGTCCCGGTATTGTATGCTGCTCTACCTGTATTGCCTGTTTGCTGCCCTGGTTAGCGGCGTGGTCATGGCCACCAACAAAGAGAGAAAATGGAGGTGCGCCGGCGCATGTTTGCTGGTGGCCTGTGGTTGTAGTTTACTCATTAGTTTTACTTTATGCTCAAAAGGCGCTATATGATCAAGATATTATTGACGCTATGCTGCGCCTTGCTGGCTTGCGGTCAGGCCGTTGCCCAGGACCAGGACGTGTTCGCTATCCGGAAGCTCCTGCTTACCCAGGTTGTGGCATGGAACAATGGCAGTGTGGACGGCTATATGAAGGGCTATTGGGACAGCGACAGCCTGGTGTTTATAGGCTCCAATGGTCCCAATTATGGCTACAAAGCCACGCTCAAACGCTATAAGGAACACTATCCCGATACGGCACACATGGGGCGCCTCAAAACCACAATCGTGAGTATCGAAAAGCTCTCAGACGATTATTATTTCGTTATAGGCAAGTGGGCCCTGGCCCGGAGCGCTGGTAATGTAGATGGCAGTTTTACCCTGTTGTTGCGGAAGATGAAAGGCAAATGGGTTATTGTTTGCGATCATAGCAGCTAATTTGCTGCATAGAGTGGTGCCAAAAAAATAATGATTTGAGCATTTTGTTTTATACTATGTTTTTATATTTTTGAGTGAACCACAAAAATATAAACATGAAAAAACTGTTCAAGATTCTGGGCTTTTGTCTGGCGGTAATTGTCCTTATTGTTGCCGGGTTGGTCACATATGTAAAGACTGCCCTGCCGGATGTGGGCCCCGCACCGGAACTTAAGGTGGAAAAAACCGCGGATCGTATCGCACGGGGAAAATACCTGGCCAACAATGTTGCGCTCTGTGTTGACTGCCATTCTACCCGCGACTGGACAAGATTTGCAGGGCCCTTGGTAGATGGTACGCTGGGCAAAGGTGGGGAAACATTTGACCAGCGCTTCGGCTTTCCGGGTAAATTCTACTCTCGCAACATAACCCCATACGGCATAGCGGGTTATACAGATGGAGAGCTGTACCGGCTGATAACCACTGGCGTCACCCGGGAAGGGAAGCCCATGTTTCCCATCATGCCCTATAGCCACTATGGCAAGATGGATCCGGAAGATATCTACAGCATAATAGCCTACATCCGCACTTTTGCTCCTATCCGCAATGACGTGCCAGCATCACAGGCCTATTTCCCGATGAATATCATTCTGAATACTATCCCAGCCAAAGCATTGCCCGGCCGAAGGCCGGACATGGCTTCTGGCAGGGAGTATGGGGCCTACCTGGCCAATGCAGCTGCGTGCATAGAATGCCATACCAGGGCCGAGCATGGCCAGATCATTGCTTCACTGGCCTATAGCGGCGGCCGGGACTTTTTGCTACCCGATGGTTCGGTGGTGCGCTCTTCCAATCTTACGCCGGATGTAAATACCGGTATTGGCAACTGGACAAAGGATGCCTTTATCAAGCGCTTCAAAGACTATACCGACACCAGTTACAAAGCTGCCTTAGTGGGTAAAGGCGATTTCAATACCCTGATGCCATGGGATATGTATGCCGGTATGACCCGCGATGATCTCGGAGCCATCTACGATTACCTCCGCTCTCTGCCCGAACAGTCTAATACCATCATAAAGTTTACACCGGTTTCGTCGGTTGCTAAGAAGTAAGCCGGCAGGTGCTCCTGTTGCAGCAGGTGAGCCATGTCGGTTCCTGCTATTGTTAAGATTTATCCCCTGATTACCTGCCATCGGCGATTTCTGCATAAATTGTGTTGTCTAAACAATGTTTTATGAAGAGAACCATCCGTAAGGTAGCTATTCTGGGAAGTGGGGTTATGGGGTCGCGTATTGCCTGCCATTTTGCAGGCATAGGAGTGCCGGTATTATTGCTTGATATTGTGCCGCCTGCCCTCAGTGACACAGAGCAGGCCAGGGGACTTACCCTGAATGACAAGGCGGTGCGCAACCGGCTCGTAAATGATGCCCTGCAGGCTACGCTGAAAGGTAAACCTTCGGCAACCTTTACAAAGGATGTAAGCAACAACATAACTACCGGAAATATAGACGATGACCTGCCCAAAATTGCAGACTGCGACTGGATCATAGAAGTGGTACCGGAGCGCCTTGACATCAAGCAGCAGACTTTTGACAAGGTGGAAAAATACCGCAAACAGGGTGCCCTTGTTACCACCAATACGTCGGGTATTCCCATACACCTGATGAGCCAGGGCCGCAGTGAAGATTTTCAGCAGCATTTCTGCGGAACGCATTTTTTCAACCCGCCCCGCTACCTGCGCCTGCTGGAGATCATACCGGATCCGAGTACGAAGCCTGAGGTAATAGATTTCCTCATGGATTATGGCTCGCGGTTCCTGGGCAAGACAACGGTGCTTTGTAAAGATACTCCGGCTTTTATAGCCAACCGGGTGGGGGTGTTTGGCTTTATGGCTGTCTTCAAGGCCATGCAGCAACTGGGGCTGAATGTAGACGAGGTAGATGCACTTACCGGCCCCGTACTGGGACGGCCATCTTCTGCCACCTTCCGCACCGGCGATGTGGTGGGTCTGGATACCCTGGTGCATGTAGCCAAAGACCTGCCCGCCAACGCACCTGCCGATGAAGCAATCGACATTTTCAGGATACCGTCGTTTCTCGGGAAGATGATTGAGAACAAGTGGCTGGGCGATAAAACCGGGCAGGGATTTTATAAAAAGGTGAAAGGCCCCTCCTCCGCTGAAGCTTCTGCGGGCAAGGAAAAAGGGAAGTCAGAAATACTGACACTGAACCTCGACACTATGGAGTATGGCCCCAAACAGAAGGCGAAATTTGCAACGCTGGAGGAGGCCAAACCGGTCGATGACCTGGCTCAACGACTGAAGGTGCTGTATAATGGCAGTGACAAAGCCGGCGACTTCTACCGGATGTTTCACCATCTGCTGTTTGCTTATGTGTCGCACCGCATACCGGAAATAAGTGAGGAGCTTTATAAAATAGATGATGCCATCAAGGCCGGCTTTGGATGGGAGATCGGGGCATTTGAGAGCTGGGATGCACTGGGTGTAGCGAGAGTAATGGAGCAAATGGCGGCTACCGGCTACACAGTCGCACCCTGGGTGCAGCTGATGCTCGATAAAGGTATTACGAGGTTTTATAAAACAGAAAACGGACAACGCAAGTATTATGATATCCGCTCCGGCGCCTACCAGCCTGTACCCGGTACGGGCTCGTTTGTCCTCCTGGAGCACCTGGATGAAAAAGTGGTATGGAGAAACAGCGTATGCAAGCTTTACGACATCGGGGATGACGTGGTGGCGCTGCGGTGGAATACCAAAATGAACACGATAGGTGGCGAAGTGCTGGAAGGGGTGCAGAAATCGGTAGCTATAGCTGAGGACCAATATAAAGGGCTCATACTGGCCAATGGCGGTGCCAATTTCAGCGCCGGCGCCAATGTAGGGCTGATATTCATGTTTGCAGTCGAGCAGGAGTATGACGAGCTCGATATGGCCGTAAGGCAATTCCAGGCTACAACCATGCGGCTGCGGTATAGCAGTGTCCCGGTTATAGTGGCGCCGCACGGCATGACGCTGGGCGGTGGTTGTGAAATGTGCCTGCATGCCGACTCGGTGCAGGCAGCTGCCGAAACCTATATAGGGCTGGTGGAAGTAGGAGTGGGCCTGATACCTGGCGGCGGTGGCACCAAGGAGCTAGCCGTGCGTGCATCAGCCCGCAATATCAAGGAAGACATCGAAACCAATTTCCTGCAGCAACTGTTTATCAACGTAGGCACAGCCAGGGTTTCCACATCGGCGCACGAAGCATTTGAGCATTTCATTTTACGCCCGGGTTACGACCACATATCCCTAAACCCCGATGCCCGGATTGCAGACGCCAAGAGAAACCTGCTCGTAATGTATGAACGGGGATATACACAGCCTGCCCCGAAGCACGATATCAAGGTGCAGGGTAGGGGTGGCCTGGGCGGACTCATCTCCGGAATCCATGGCATGTGGCGGGGCAACTACATTTCCGGGCACGACAAACTGATTGCTGAGAAACTGGCCTGGGTAATGTGTGGCGGAGACCTGTCGCAGCCCACCATCGTGAGCGAACAATACCTGCTGGACCTGGAGCGCGAGGCCTTCCTGAGCCTGTGCGGCCAGAAGAAGACACTGGAGCGGATTCAGAGCATATTGACAACCGGCAAGCCACTCAGGAACTAATAGCGCCAAAAAGGATCCTGCATTAAGATACCCGGGAACAGACTTGCCTCGCTGTCCTTGGCTGCCCAACGATGCTGTGACGGACTATCCAGGCATTATCAGGGATGGCTGGCTACCATCCTGGAGTCTGGCGCTCGTGAGGCCATAATAACTCCAATAGCCATAATCCGCGTGCCAGGTGCTGGCTCTAAAGGTCCTAGCCAGGTTGGGCCTGGGGCTACCCTTAGGTCAATACCTCACCGGATCTTTTTTCCCGAATATGTAATACAAGGTAAGCCGGTAAGCAGCGTCTGTACCTATAACGCCGCTGCCTTTGGAGCTAAGGCCGTAATCACTGGCGGGCAAAGTACACTGGTAAGTATTTACATAAATATTGGGCATCAAATGCAGATTGGGGAAAGGAGTATAATCAAAACCGCAGGTAATAAATTGCTCCTTAGTGGTAGGGTCGTAGTTACTATTGATCGCCGTATAGGATATGATTGCCGGGTTATTGGTTATCTGGTCGATGTTGTGACCCGGGTTGTAGTTGTCGTAGCGGGCAAAAAAGCCCCACTTGTCCTTGTAAAGCCGCCCCCTGACATACAGAGATACAGCTGTAGCCTTGGTAGAAATATAGTAGGTGCGGTTAGTAAGGGTCGATGCTTCCACATCGCCCATAAGAGTGGTCGTGAACGCCTCGACTCCGACTGTAAACTTCGGTACTGACCAGGCCACAAATACCTTGGTCATCCTGCGGTCGTGGTGAAAATGCCCCGTCAGCGTATCGACATTGGTCCAGTCCAGCTTGGCATAATCCTGGTAAAAGTCGAGGATCAGTCTTTTGTCCAGCAGCTTGGCCCATATATCACCATAGAACATCTGAAAGTTGTTGGTGGCCGGTTTAGCTCCGTTGTTATTGCCTATCATCAGGTTATAACCATAGCTATCGTCCTTTCCGTAACGGCCCTGCAATGCTACACCTTCATCATACGAATTAGTCCTGCGCATATCGGATACGGTTCTTTCGATGGAGCGGTATCCCCACACTACTTCAGACAGAAGAGGGAATGATGGGGTGTACATTTGCCCCATTACCAGGTCTGATCCTTTGAAGATATTTTTCCATCTTACATTAGCCAACTTTACATAGGGGGCAAATTTGCCATCAGACAACACATCGCCGGTGGAACTCTGGTCACCGACAGATCCGTTGTTGAAATCATCTTCTGCAGCAAGCAGTATCTCAGCCGAAAGCCTGGGCGTGATATCATAGTTATAGCCGAGATAGATACGGCGGAACTGGAAAAAACGAGAACTGGCGGGTATTTTGCTATACTGGTTGTTTCCCCTTCCTAGTCCGCCCCCTACCGTGTCAGCGCTGCCCTTGTACATGTAGTCGCCAAACGCGTAACCCCAGAGGTTGCCATGCGGCTTAAACTTTTCGATCGAGTCGGTTGTCTGCCCATAAACGACACACTGAGCTGAGCATACGAGTAATAGAAAAGAGCAAAAGCAGATTTTGTAGATTTGTTTCATCCGGATAATTTTTGACATAAGTGTAATAAAGATCGCAACACAGCCAGGCGAGCGTGTTCTCAACGCACCAATACCGCCCGTCTGTAAGGGCAGCAAAGTTAGATGGCAGATTTGATGATTTATATTATTTTAACGTTACGAATGATCCCAGGCCTGCTTGATCACGTTTACCGGCTTCTCGAGGCCAGTGAGTCTGCCACTTTGAAATCGGCCTTTGCCGACAACGAATCTCCCAGTGCCTGGTAGTCATTGCCCCGGCTACGATAAGCATCTGTATAGGCCGGGCTGAGTTCGATGGCTTTGGAGTAATTGATGATCGCGCTGCTGTTGTCTTTCAGTGCGTCATAAGTTTGTCCCCGGTCCTGCCAGGCCTCTGCATAGCCCGGGTACAGGTCTATCGCCTTATCAAAATCCTGTAGGGCACCCTTGTAATTCTTCAGCATTTTTCGCGCCAGCCCCCTGTTGCAATAAGCCTTCGCATAGTCTGCGCGGATTTCTATGGCTTTGTCAAGGTCTTTAATGGCCTTGTCATATTCCTTGGTTTCTATTTCTGCATAACCCCGGTTCATATAGCCCACAGGGTCGGCTGGCGCCAGGCGGATGGCTTCTGAAAAATCCTTTATTGACGCCGGATAATCTTTTTTATAGCAACGGGCCATACCGCGGTTACTATAAGCGTCCGCATTGGCGGGCTTGAGTTTTATTGCGGCTGTATTATCGGCTATAGAGCCATCATAATCGCCGGTCTGATAGCGGTATATACCCCGCTTCATGTAGTCTTCCACGCTTGTGGGGTCCATCTTCAGCAGGAAAGTTTCATCTTCGATCCTGGCGCGCAGCATCTTTACCAGGGTGCTGTCGCTAACAGGGGCTTGCGCGCGGCTTCTGGCACTATGCAGCGATACCACTATGATACCGGCAAACAGGTAAGAAAACGTTTTGCTACAGTCGGTGTACTTAAGATTCATCCATACCAAAGGTACTTCTATGCCGCGACTCTGCCGTCCGGAACTTGTTAACTGAACGCTAAGATATTTTTGAATATGTCAGGTCTGTGACGTACTTTTGAAAGACTAAAATGACGCAGCATGAAACCATTTACCACCAGGCGGCTCACCTTTATCGGTAAATCTTTGTTATGGTCATTGGTCCTGTATATGGCTTTTATGGTAGCCGTCAACTGGGACGATGTGCGTAATTCAATCAGTGATAAGCGTAACACAATACTCATCCGAACTGCTATGCCTGATGCCCGGCAGCCTGTCACTGTTCAGACTCCCGCTGCACGTACTATGGAAGAGCATTCAGGAGCCGTTAACAGTATCATGAGTTTAGTGAAAGCAATCGCTGGATTTTCAGGCCGGTCAGCCTCCCATTAGTTAGCCTTTTTGCCTCCCGCCTGGTTCACTGCCCGTCCAGGTGGCTCCAGGCCATGCGCAGCGATACCTGCTCCCCCTTCCGGTACTGAATTACTGACGCATAAATTCCGCTCCTGTCGTCGAAACAGGCGCCTTCTATAAAACAACTTTTATATTCTGCCTTTTGAGGCGCGCCAAACAGGTAGTGCTTTACCACTTCCTTCTTACTGCTGATGCTGTAGAAGATTGCATTGGTATGGGCAAATGAGTATACCGTATCGCAGGGCTTATCGAAATTCTTATGGAAGTTCATATCGTCGTCGTTAAACACCACGTAGTAATCTTTCTTGTATGGGAATGCATTCAGTGATAGAAACTGCCTGTTGTAAACCTGCTCCGGGATATCGCCAAACAGCAGGTAATCATGCCATTTCGCCGCAAGATGGCCTGAATAATAATAGTGTACGTAGCTTTTATAATACTGGGATCTCGGCAGCACTATCCCCCACAGTTCATTGCCATCGTCATCAAATTGAGTCACGGCAATATCTCCCAGCCAGGTCTCGAATAGCCTGGGCCTGGATGGCGACTCCACATTGGCGTACCGTGTGAATGACTCAGATACCAGGGTACTCAATCCGTTTTCGTTGGTATAAAGCCCTACCGTGGCTCCCAGGAACACCTTGCCGGTGTCTGTTTTCTCTTTCAGGTATTTATTGGCAAGTTTATGATCAATGTTGTTGAATTTTACATCCAGGTCGTTGTCGTCAAGTTTCAGTAGTATATTGTTCATGACCGCGGCGGGCAACCGCTCCATCCCGTACTGCACATATCCGTCCTTGTAACCGAAAAGCAATGTGTTGATAGCTCCCGAGAAATTGTTGTGCGTGTGGAATGCGTGGAACGGATATACATCGGGAGAAACATCGGCCATCCTGGACCGCGCTACCGACGAGTTTTCGCCTATGTAGTATATGGCAACGTAATGATTGAACCGGGTGGCAACAGGGTCCAGTTCATCATAGTTATTACTCCTGGGATCTATAAAATTGTTGCTGAAGGACGATGAATTGGAAAAACCGGGACCACCCGAATTATGCGATCTCGTATCAACTGAGGGCCCATAAACATAGCTGTTGGTGTCATACGTGTTTCCGTGGCTGATCGTGCCATTCTGCAGGATAGCAGACAGGCCAAGCGTGACAACCACGCCTCTGTTAAGATAGTCGGCTCCCATAACATCCAGGTAGTCAAATTTATTGCGGTCTGCATCGAGGTGCACCGTTTTAATGGTTTCGTGGCGGCTGTTGTAGTATTCCACTGTTAGGTCGGCTGTCCGGGGGTAGTTGGTTACCAGGCTGTACAGTATCGCATAGGTGTCATCCTCCTGCTTTTTCATTACATAAAAGCGTATTTGCTTTTCTTTGTTTTTCGATTCGGCCATTATTTTTTCTTCTATCAGGCTTCCGTCTCTGGCCTGAAACCGCAGCCTGATGAGCCTGTGTTTACTCAGCAGATTCTGCTGATCGAAAAACAGCACGGCTTCACCGCCAATATCATACAGTCCCTTGAACCGTGCGTCCTGTATTGTATAAACGTCCAGGTAATGGCACAGTTCTTCCCGCGACGCAATCTCTTTCCGGTTGGCGTCAAACACTTTGATGGTAATAGCTTTGGAGGGTTCAAAATGAAACAGGAGGGTATTCCCGTTGCGCATCAGCAGCACCTTGTTTACCCCAACCATGCTCATATCCAGGGGCTTGCTCATTTCATAGCGGCTTTCCTGGCCCTTGCTGATCAATGCTGCCGCCAGGCAGATCGGGAAGATGAGGATAGGAATGATTTTGTTCATAGACTGAGTGTTTAAAAAGAACCATAAAACAAGAAAATGCCATTACGGGCTAAGTTGGCTCCAGGCCATACGAATACTGACCTTGCCTCTTTTTTTGTAACTTATAAGCGCCGCATAAACCCCTGTCTCTTCATCAAAACTGGCTGCGTCTGTGAAACAGCTTCGGTACTCTTTTTTGGCAGGGGTGCCAAAAACATATTGCCGCGTCACTTGCCTGGAGCCGTCGATTTTGTAACAAAAAGCGTTGGTATTTTCAAACGAGTTGATGATGTAGCCCGGCGTGCGTAGTGAGTTGTTGAAGTTTTCGTCATAGTCGTTAAAGATCACGAAGAAATCTGTGCCTTTCCGACAGGTGACGAGGTTGTTGAAATGATAGCTGTAACTGTTAAGCGGCATCTGTTGGTAGGCCTGGTTGCAAGGGAGTACGACGCCCCACAGCTCCCTGCCCTGTTCGTCTAGCTGGGTTATGCCCGCAAGGGTGCTGGTATAAGATGCGTCATACCTGGAAAGCGACTGCTGATCCTGGTGCTCTGTAACACCCCGCGAAATAAGGGTCGTTATGCCATGTGCCTCGGTCGCCATGCGCACGGGAATCCCCGTATAATACCGGGAAGTGTCGGTTTGGGTCTTCAGAAATTGATTGGCTATGCTGTTTTTGATCGTGCGGAACTTAGCTGCCATCGATGCCTCATCAATTTTTACAAACAGGGTACTGGTGATCTCGGCAGAGACATTGTCGAGGCCATATTTATAGGTGATGGCATGCGAATTATGGACGACCGAATTCAACCCTTTGACTGAGGCATTGCCAGTGTACCAGGCGATGCTCGGGTATACCGACTCCGATACATCGATCATACAAGTCGCTGGGCCAGACGAATCCTTGGCCAGGTAAAAGTATTTTATGAAGTGATCATACACAGCACCGCCTTCCACAATGGGTGAATTGTGGTCGGGGCGGGCATATAGTTTGGTTTTATCGAGTCCAAGGGTGATCAGTATCCCCTTCGGGTCCGCCTCTGCGCCCAGAACTTTGAGGAAATCAAATTTTTTCCTGTCTAGCTCCAGCTGCACTTCCCTGCTCGAATTGTGGAGCTCATCGAAATATACAACGTACAGATCGCTTTCCCTGGGGTGGCTCAGGTCGGTGCAGAAGAATATGGCATAATTGTCTTCATGCCTGTTCTTCATAACATAAAACTCCATCCGCTTATTCGCGTTTTTCGATTCGGCCACCAGCTTTTCCTCTATCAGCCGCCCGGATGCAGCGCTGTACCGCAACCTGATGAGGCAGTGCTTCGTCATGAGCTCCTGGTCAAGAAACAATACGGCCTCACCGTTGAGTTCAAACAATCCCTTGATGTCGGGCTTTACCAGCGAAAACCTGTCCAGTACCCGGTAATGATCGTCCTGGGTGGCCGTTGCTTTTCCGGCAGAATCAAAAGCGATGACAGAAATAAGATGGGAAGGCTCAAAGTGAAACAGGAGCGTGGAGCCGCTGCGCATCAGCAGGACCCTGTTCCACCCCCTGAGGCTGATGTCGACGGGCTTGCTCAGCAACTCATGGGCGGGTTGAGCCCAACCAGCGCCGGCCATAACTAGGCATGCCAAGGCAACGAGTAACTTCATGAGCGCTAATAGGTTTAACAATTTCAGGAGCCCTCCCTGCACAGTTTCCCCCGATTACTTTCGCATCTTTGCAGGCCCCGATGATCAATATAGACGATAAAAAGCGTATGAATCTTGGGTGCAGGGCGGCAAAAACTTTTTGAAACCCCGAAGGAACCATCTGCTTTGAAACCGGTTGCCCGGCCAGATGCTAGTCGAGCCAGCACCAGGCCATGCGCAACGATATGTTGTCGCCCTTCTTATACCTGACGAGCGATGCATACAAGCCAGACTGTTCGGTGAAATCTGCCCCCTCGGTAAAGCAGCTGAAGTATTCGCCGGCACCGGGCTCTCCGAAAAGATGTTTTTTGGTAACTTCCTTTTTCCTGTCCATTTGGTAGTAGCAGGCATTGGTGTTTTCATACCCCGCCACAGTATCTCCGGGGTTTTTCAGTGTATTGTTGAAATTTTTGGTGTAGTCGTTAAAGATCATGTAGAAGTTCCTGTGCCTCGTATACGAATTTACTGATAAAAACTGCCTTGCATAAACGAGCTCAGGCTGATCGCCAAACATGGTCTGACTTTGGTTTTTTTGCAGAAACAGACCCATATCGTAGAAATCTGTCGTTCCCTTGCCCGATTGCATTCTTGGAAGTACAGTGCCCCAGATTTCCTTTCCATCATCATCATACTGGGTAATGGCTATATTGCCCAGGTAGCTCTGCAGTCTTGTCTTGGAAGCCTGGTCCGGGTCTACGTGCCTGGTGAACGACTCCTGGATGATTGTCGTAAGGCCATTGTCATTCGTGTACACCAGTAAAGGAATACCCGCAAACACCTGGTTGGAGTCTGTATTCTTGCGCAGGTAGTCATTGGCCATGCTATTTTTTATCCAGCTTGAGCTCAGTTTCAAATCTCCCTGGTCAAAGCGGAGAAAGAGATCCCCGATTTTGGCGGCGGGTTGCATTTCCTGCCCCACCTGGTATACTACGTCCTTAAAGCTCAGCAACAGGATATTCAGCGTATTGGCAAACGGATTGTAGGTATAAGCAGGAATAGCCGGAAATGCTTCGGTTGTGAGGTCTACTACCTGGGTTCCCACTGCGAAACTGCTGTCTTTGGGAATAAAGTACGCCTGGAAAAAACTATGGATTGCCTGCGCCGGCATTCCATTTGCGCCCTTTGTACCGCCGGTTTCCATGTTGAACATGCCCAGGCAGACACAGATGCCATTGTCTCTTTGTTCTGCGTCCAGCACAGCTAGTTTATCATAACTCTTGCGGTCGGCATTGATGATGATGTCTTTGCCGGGCTCGTGTTTGTTATCATACCAGGTGAGGTGCAAGTCGCATTTCTTGAAAGCCGGTTTGTCAGTACAGTACACGATCGCATATTTGTCCTCATTGCGGCTGTGAACGATCGTAAAATCGGTGGGCGTACTCATGGTGGGCGATTCTGCCAGGCGCTTCTCTTCGGTCATCACGCCATCAGTGGCCCGGAAGCGCAATCTAAGCAGGCCGCGCTTGCTCTGGTGGTCCTGGTCCAGGAAAAAGACAACTTCATTGTTGATCTCAAACAAACCTTCAAAAGTCGACTCTTTCAGCAGGCTGATATCCAGCACATTACACGTAATATGCTGAAAAGCCACCTGCTTGCGCAGGCTGTCGAAGATCACGATGCTTAAGGGCTTGCCATTTTCGAGGTGCAACAGGAACGTATTTCCGTTCCGAAGCAGCACAACCCGGTTCCAACCGGTTTCCTTGATATCAATAGGATCACTCAGCGTGTATTTTTTGTCCTGTGCCATGCCGGTAAAAGCGGCCAGGCAAAAAAGCAGTAGTAAAATGTTACGGTTGCACATGAATCTTAGCTTGTTAATCCGGGGGTAAAGCATTACCACAAAATAAATAATTGCAGTCCAGATATTCTCATAAACCCCAAAAAAAAGCCTGCGGAAGACCGCAGGCAATATATTGTACCTATATGATTTTGCGATCAGGCTACTTCTGCCGCCACGAGGTTCATGTGTTCAGAACTGACCATCTGCAGCGCCAGGCTCTTGATAGACGGATACACCAGCTCATAAACGCCTTTCTTGCTGGGCGGTACGTCAGCCTCCTGCATGGCCACGATATAAATTATGGACTCTGGTATATCAAGCACCATACAAACTTTCGTAATTGTGCGCTGGCTGGGCCTCTTAACCCCTGTTTCAATCTGGGAAAGAGAGGTTTGCGAAAGATCACATTTTTCTGCCAGTTCGTACTGGGTAATGGATAATTTCTTCCTGATCGACTTGATAGCTAGTCCTATGTTCATTATTTGTGATTTTAAATATGTTTCAAATAAATAGCCAGGTTTCTTGGTTAGTCTGTTAATTTTATTGCTGCTGTCTGCTATATAAGACGGCTATAAATGGGAAAACGTTTGGTGAAATTCAAATTTTCATTTTATTAAAATATTCCCGGCCGGTTAATTTAAGAATTGCCACTACCTTTGGGCAGTGGCAAACAACTTTTCAAAGCAGGTAGTTTACAACCGGAAGAATCACCTGGCAGTCATAGTTCCTCAATTGCGCCAGGATGGCATGCATTACGAAGTGAATATCAAAGGTTTTCCGCGTTTTCATATGGCCTGGTCGCCACTGGGCCGTTTCGACATCCTTCCGGAGGAAGGTACTGAGCTGCCCTATGAGCTGGTACTGGCCGTAAGTGACGTGATTGAAAAGCACCGTAAGAACCGCTGATGGGCCTGTAAACGCGAGATAGTCATAGTCGAGCCCACCTGGTTACCTACTCCGTGCCCCACGTGAGGTTAACGCTTCATACCGTTTGCAAATGGTTATGGTTTTCATTTCCCCGTCCTGGCAGTTGTGCCCTTGCTCTTCCGGATCCTGATCAGCGCCTGGTCACCCTTTTTGTTATAGGCAAGAATATTGTAGTGTATGGCCCCATCCGTAAGCCGCACATCAGCGGTATTGGGCGGATCAGTGCCTTCATTTTCGGCCACAATGGCAAGTGTGTCGGTTTGGTGGACAGAGACCGGCAGTTTGATGATTTTCCGCTCTTTCTGCAGGCAGTAATTGGATAGATAATTCTGGCCATTGTACCGCACGGTCACCCGGTCGCCATCCACATTGCCGCCATCCCAGAGCTCCAGCATCACAGAGTCACTGTTCCAGTCGTAAGTCTTTACCTGGCCCGCGGTAATCGTAACCCGGGCATGTTCCGCCAGCTCTGCCGATGTTGCCATCGCAACAGTAGCTGCTTGCCGGGAGTGTATCTTTGTCCTCATCGTAATTACGGTGTCGAAAGAATCGTGGTAGCTAAACAGGTTTTGGATTTCGCTGTCGTTCCTGAAAGTGATGAATCCGCCGGTGCAAAGGGTCTTATCGGCCTCCCGGGTCGTAAGCGGACCATTCAGCACATTCCCCTTGCCGTCCTGCAGATAATCCAGCCTGGCATCTACGAGGCACATATAGGCCCGGCTATGGTATCCGCCGGAATAGACTATACTGGTTTCGCGAAAGCTAATGGTCCTGTTCTTCTTGTCCACCTCGCCGGTAATGATAGATTTCGTATCCCTGGGCTCTTCGTAGGTATAGGAGAACCCTTGCAGCTTACCATCTGCCTCGGTAAATGCGAGCCGGTAAGGGAACTTTTCACCGGTCGACATTTCCATCACACCTGTAAGCACGCCGCTATACTGCGCCCCTGAATGAAACCGCAAAAGGAGGAGCAAGGTGGTAAGCAAGAATTTATTCAAAATGGGAATTTGTAGTAAAAATACAGGGAAATGCATTCAGGATAAAAGTGAGCTCTGAAAATTGTAGCGTGCCCATCCTGCTTCTGAACCGTTAAGCCACAAATGGGAGGTCGACAGGCGACCAGGATTGGTATTGATCTGCACTTCGAAAATGTGCCACAGCTCCCGCCCGCAAAAAAGCCCCGGCACATTGCCAGGGCTCTTCAGTAGTATTATCCCGCTTCCCGTTAGGGCCGGCCTGCCGGGCAGACCGGTTGAGGATTATTAATAGTCCATGCCTCCCATTCCGCCTGGCATTCCGCCGCCGGCTGGAGCCGATGATTTAGGTTCTGGCTTGTCAGCGATCACACACTCTGTAGTGAGGAACATGCTGGCAATAGAAGCTGCATTTTCGAGGGCTACTCGTCCTACCTTGGTAGGATCGATAACGCCGGCCGCAAGCAGGTTTTCGTAGACTTCAGTGCGGGCATTGAAACCATAATCACCACTTCCTTCGCGCACTTTCTGTACAATGATAGATGCTTCCAGGCCTGCATTATTCACGATCTGGCGCAGTGGCTCTTCCAGCGCACGGCGAACGATTGCGATACCGGTCTTCTCATCAGCATTTTCGGTGCTTACGCCTGCCAGAGAGTCTATGGCACGGATGTAGGCTACGCCGCCACCGGGCACAATACCTTCTTCCACAGCGGCGCGGGTAGCATGCAATGCGTCATCTACACGGTCTTTCTTTTCTTTCATTTCCACTTCCGATGCAGCGCCTATGTACAGTACTGCTACACCACCGCTCAGCTTGGCGAGGCGCTCCTGGAGCTTCTCGCGGTCGTAGTCGCTGGTAGTCGTTTCTATCTGCGATTTGATCTGTCCTACACGGGCAGCAATGTTCGTTTTATCACCTTTACCGCCTACTACAGTTGTGTTGTCCTTGTCTATAGTAATGCTTTCTGCCTGTCCCAGGGAATTGATCGTGGCATTTTCCAGTTTGTAACCCTGGTCTTCGCTGATCACGGTACCACCGGTGAGTGCGGCAATGTCCTGCAGCATTTCCTTGCGGCGGTCGCCGAAACCCGGAGCTTTCACAGCTGCGATCTTCAGTGAACCACGGAGCTTGTTGACCACCAGGGTAGCAAGCGCTTCGCCATCTACATCTTCAGCTATGATCAGCAGCGGACGGCCGCTTTGTACCACACTTTCCAGTATCGGAAGAATGTCTTTCAGGGTACTTACCTTCTTTTCATAGATCAGAATGTAAGGGTTCTGCAATTCCACCTGCATCTTCTCTGCATTGGTTACAAAGTAGGGGCTCAGGTAGCCGCGGTCAAACTGCATGCCTTCTACCACTTCAACGGTTGTTTCAGTGCCTTTTGCTTCTTCTACTGTGATCACGCCTTCGTTACCAACCTTCGCCATAGCCTGGGCGATCAGGGCACCGATGGTATTGTCGTTATTCGCAGAGATCGATGCAACCTGCTCGATCTTCTTATTATCGTTACCTACTTTTTCCGATTGTTTTTTCAGGTTCTCAACTACCGCAGCAACCGCCTTGTCAATACCCCTTTTCAGGTCCATCGGGTTAGCACCTGCAGCTACGTTTTTAAGCCCTTCGCTGATGATAGACTGAGCCAGAACAGTAGCAGTAGTAGTACCATCGCCTGCCAGGTCAGCAGTTTTGGAAGCTACTTCCTTCACCATTTGCGCGCCAATGTTTTCGATAGAATCTTCCAGTTCTATTTCTTTGGCTACGGTTACGCCATCCTTGGTTACAGAGGGAGCGCCGAATTTCTTTTCAATGACCACATTGCGGCCTTTCGGACCAAGGGTAACCTTTACTGCATCTGCCAGTATGTCTACACCACGCTTCATCCTGTTGCGTGCATCAATATTGAAGAAAAGTTGTTTTGACATAAAATTGATTTTTAACCCCCTGCCCCTGAAGGGGAGTGCTGTATGTACAGGCACTCATCTTAAAAGGAAGCATTGGGCAGTGTTAATAATTGTTTTTAATTTTTGATATTTATTTAGTTTAATAGGGAAGCCCCTTCAGGGGTTTGGGGTCTAAATAACCGCCAGAATATCGCTTTCACGCATGATCAGGTAGTCATTGCCTTCAAATGATACTTCCGTACCTGCATATTTGCCATACAGGATGCTATCACCCGATTTTACGGTCATCGGCTCGTCTTTCTTAC
>Ga0364866_10718_pt1 | contig 17197 bp, 17 predicted proteins | sample ExccelAu500001D3_3_FD_206913 | JGI IMG/M metagenome (GOLD analysis project Ga0364866, IMG submission 206913) | Enriched cells from Trout Bog Lake Hypolimnion, Wisconsin, USA - BchlTB.Aug13.5000.01.D3 | ecosystem: Environmental > Aquatic > Freshwater > Lake > Hypolimnion/Profundal zone | place... | reverse complement strand
ATTGCAGGGTGGCAACAGGTTTCGATAGATCGGCCGCTGTGTGCGGATTGGCCCTGCCTCATGGCGGCGGGTCATGTCCACGGGCGGGCTCATGTCTTTCATGCGAGTGCCTTTACCAATAACAGCGGGCGGGTCGCGCTTCCGGTCTCCCGCAAGAAGAAGGACAGAATGATCGCCAGCACGATCCCGGCGATGCCGATCGAACTGGCATCCTGGAAGACGCCCAGCGTCAATTTGCCGCCACCGGAAAGGCGGGTCAGCAACCAACCATAAGCGGGAGCCAATAATGCGCTGAGAGTGAAGACAAGGAAGTTGATCGCGCCCGTGGCACTGCCTTTGACTTCGTCCGGATTGACTTCCTTGATGATCGAATAGGGGATCATCGCCGCACCGGAACCAATGCCCAGCAGCAGTCCGAGCATGTAAGGAGGCATAACGCCGGGCAGGTAAACGAACGTTGCGGAAGCAACCAACATCACCAATGCCCCGCCAATCAACACCGGTTTGCGGCGGCCGATCCGGTCAGCAAGATAGCCCAGCAACGGGCAACCGATCACCCAACCCAGCGGCACCATCGTCGCTCTGTTCACGGCGTCCGCATAATCCACGCCCATGCCGTCGCGCAGGAACGGGACGCCCCAGATCATGTCGCCGATCGTTGTTGGCAGAAACAGAAGGCCGGCGGAGAAGCCGCACAGCCAGGATTGCGGGTTGCTCAGCACCACTCCGTACGGTTTGAACATCGACAGCAGCGACCCACTGCTACCGGCCGGTCGTGCATCGTGACCGGACGGCGTTGCGATCAGGACCACGACCGCGACAACAGCCAAGGCAATGCCTGCGAAAATCCAGAATTGTTGCCAGGTGATCAGACCGTGGATCATCGGTCCGACGGCGAACTGGCCGGCCGACCCGCCCAACATGCCGAAACACTGGGTGAAGCCAACGGCTGTGGCGAGCCAGGCGGCTGAAAAGCCGTGGCTGGCGAGGTAAACCGCACCGGTGAAAGCGAACGCGGCGCCGGCGCCTTGCAGCAGACGACCGGCCTCGGCCCCTCCGGCGGACCCAAGGCCAAACATCACCGTACCGATAGCGGTTACCAGAATGCCGGTTGGGATCACATATTTCGGACCGAGGCGATCAAGTGCCGCGCCGGCCACGATCGCGAATGTGGAGTAGGTATAGTAGTATAGACCCAGCAAAGAGCTGACACCGAGGGTCGTCAGTCCGAAGGCGGTTGTCAGTTCGGGAACCATCACACCGGGCGCCGAGCGGATCGCGTACTGGCCGAAATAAAACAACAGACAGAAACCCCAGGCGATAACGTACCCTGTTTTCGCGTTCCGGACGGCTAGGACACTTGCCGACATCGACGATTTCCCCCCTGTGTTCATTGACCGTAATCGACCGCGTATCGCCAAGGGCAGACTCGGAAAATACTCAGAGTGTCGGGCTGTGTCGTTTGGTGAATTCCCTAAGTACTTTCCGGTACTCACAGTATGGTTCGCAGGGGTCCAAACTGATTTTCGCCCGTGGACATTGCCGAAACGACACAAGGATTCCGCATGAACGTTGCTGATGACCCCAAAATTTTTATCGGCCTGACAAGCCAGGAGGCCGCAAAGCGTCTGACAGAGGGCGGTCACAATGCGATGGCAGACGTAACGACACATCCTGTGCAACGCGCCTTGGGTAAACTGTGGGCGCCGGTTCCTTGGATGTTGGAGGCCGCAATCCTGCTCCAGTTGATCCTGGGGGACTATGTCGAGGCCGGGGTCGTGGCGTTGTTGCTGGTGTTCAATGCGGGCCTGGGATTCATCCAGGAAGGACGCGCACAGGCGACGCTGGATGCGCTCCGTTCTCGTCTCGCGTTGGTTGCCGCGGTAAGGCGCGACGGCGCATGGATGACGGTTCCGGCGGACACGCTGGTACCCGGCGATTTGGTCAAGCTGTCGCTTGGGTCCGTGGTCGCGGCGGATGTGCGACTGGCAACGGGTTCGGTCCTGCTTGACCAATCGATGCTAACCGGCGAATCCCTGCCGATCGAAGCTGGCAGCGGCGCCGATGCCTGTGCGGGTGCACTGGTCAGGCGCGGTGAAGCGGTCGGTGAAGTCACCGCGACGGGTGAGCGTACCAAATTCGGCCGCACCGCCGAACTGGTGCGCAGTGCGAAGGTGGAGAGTTCGCAGCAGCAGGCCATTCTGCGGGTGGTGCGGAATCTTGCGTTGTTCAACGGTGGCGTGACGGTCCTGTTAACTGTTTACGCCGTATCGATTCGACTACCGTTCAGCGAGATCGCTCCTCTTGTTCTGGTCGCCGTTTTGTCATCGATTCCAGTGGCCCTGCCGTCGATGTTTACCCTGGCGGCAGCGGTTGGTGCGCGCGCGCTCGGCCGCGTGGGTGTCCTGCCAACCAGATTGTCGGCGGTGGATGAGGCCGGCGGCATCGACGTGCTGTGTTGTGACAAGACCGGGACGCTGACGCGTAACGAACTCGCGGTTATGTCGGTGCGGGCGATGCCGGGATTCGATAACGGTCACGTCCTGGCCCTGGCGGCGTTGGCGAGTTCCGAGGGCGGACAGGACCCGGTCGATGCGGCGATACGGGCCGAGGCTGCTCGTCATCCGGTCTCCGACGGGCCGTCATTGGTGGACTTCACCGCGTTCGATCCGACACTGAAGCGGGCCGAGGCGAGCATTCGTCTGGCCGATGGCACCGCCGGTCGGGTCATCAAGGGTGCCTTCACAGTGGTCCAGTCACTATCGCAATCATTGGCTGCCGCTTCGGTGCTGGTGGATGAATTGCAGGCGAAAGGCTACCGGGTCCTCGCGATATCGACCGGTTCCGCGACAGCCCTGCGACTGGCGGGGTTGATTGCGCTGAGTGATCCACCACGCGAAGATTCGGCTGATTTGGTCAAGGAACTTGACGCCCTGGGCGTCCGCACGGTGATGGTGACGGGGGATGCGGAAGTCACCGCCAAGGTCGTTGCTGGTTCAATCGGAATAACCGGTGATAGTTGGGCGCAAACGCCGCTGCCTGACGCACTTCAGGCCGATAAATATTCGTTGTTCGCCGGTGTCTTGCCGGAAGACAAGTATCGTCTGGTCAAAGCACTGCAAAACGAGGGGCACCTCGTTGGCATGTGCGGCGACGGTGCGAACGACGCCCCCGCTTTGAGGCAGGCACAGATGGGAATCGCGGTATCCACCGCAACCGACGTGGCGAAGTCGTCGGCTGGTATCGTGTTGACGGAACCCGGTCTGGCCGGTGTGGTCGCGGCGGTTAAGGTGGGACGCGCGACTTTCCAGCGAATACTGACCTATACGCTGCGGACCATCATCCACAAGACTGTTCAGGTGCTGTTTCTGACGTTTGGCCTGATCCTCACCGGCCAGGCTATCCTGACGCCGATGCTGATGGTAATGATGATGGTTCTGGGCGACTTTCTCGCGATGTCGTCTTCGACGGATAATGTTCGGCCTTCAGACAGACCCAGTGTCTGGAAGATCGGGCATCTCACGGTGGCCGGCGTACTATTGGGACTGATTGATCTGCTGTTTTGCATTGCGTCTCTGTCCGCTGGCCGTTTCCTACTGATGCTGGATAACCCGAGTTTGCGGACGTTGACCGTTGTGACCCTTGTCTTCAGTGGCCAGGCCGTTTTCTACGTGGCACGCGAACGCAAGCACCTCTGGAGTTCCCGCCCTGGACGCTGGTTGGTGTTGTCGTCGGTTATCGATCTGGCAATCGTCTGGGTACTGGCGTCGAACGGCATCTTGATGGCCGCCCTGCCCGTCACTATCGTCGGCGGTCTATTCGCGGCCGCGATCGTCTTTGCGTTCCTTCTGGATACAGTGAAAGTGATCTTGTTCGACAGATTTCAGATCGGGTAGTCCAGGCCGCCCGTCCGCCACAACGACTTCCCCGGCGCACCTGTGCCAATCAACAATTTCGGCCGTGAGTAGTTTCCGAGGCTGATCATCAGCCATCGTCATCTCATGTATTATTTGATTGTTTTATCTGTTTTGGTTTACAACAATAATGGAGATTGCATTGTCCCTGGACACACAACTGCAAGAAGCGGTTTTGGCCGAATTGGGCTGGGATCCGAGCGTCACCGCGGCGCATATTGGTGTTGCGGCGAACGCGGGCGTTGTAACGCTGACCGGTCACGTGGAGACCTTTGCCGAGAAACATGCAGCGGAAACAGCGGCGCACCGGGTCAGAGGCGTGCTGGCGGTTGCTGAGGAAATTGAGGTTCAATTGCCATTCGAGCGTGTCCGGGGCGATGAGGAAATCGCGGCGGCCGCGCTGGAGCGTTTGGCGTGGGATAGTTCGGTTCCGGGCGACGCGGTCTCGGTGAAGGTCGAGCAGGGCTGGGTCACACTGACCGGGCAGGTAGAATGGTATTACCAACGGCAAGCGGCCGGCGAGAATGTGGCCCGACTTCATGGCGTGGTCGGCGTTTCGAATCACATCGGCGTAAAGCCAGTGGTTAACGTGAGCGATATCGGCAGTAAAATTCGGCACGCCCTGAATCGTTCCTGGCTGACCGATGACCAGACTATCACAGTAGCCGCTGACGGGGGTCAAATCCACCTTACCGGGACCGTTCGGTCTCCTTATGACCGTCAGGTTGCCTTCGCGGCGGCATGGTCCGCTCCCGGGGCCATTGAGGTCCAAAACGATCTTGCCATCGTCTGACCTTTGGCCCAGCCGATACCATGGCAGCGCTCAGCGTCCTTGTCGTCGAGACGACGTTTTCGCATCTTCGCGCATTGTCGCAGACGAAATGACAGCTTTGATACAGTAGGTATTTTCCGACACTGGCGTCAAAATCTACCCGGGATTAGTTCCTTATCCATGACCCCGCCCGGCCGGGAACCGGCATCCAATCAATCAGCGTGCGCTACCGGAAGAGTCTCTGTTCGGCGCCCATAACGAGGAATGTAGCCATGCAAGCGTTTATCTATCAGGGTCCTGGCCAGAAGGCCCTCGAAGACCGTCAAAAGCCGGAAATCCTGGCACCAACCGATGCGATTGTACGCGTAACGAGAACCACAATCTGCGGGACCGATCTGCATATCCTGAAAGGCGATGTTCCGACTTGCAAGCCGGGGCGCATTCTCGGCCATGAAGGGGTCGGAGTCGTAGATCAGATCGGTGCTGGCGTCAGTTCCTTCAAACGCGGCGACAGTGTCCTGATTTCCTGCATCAGCGCCTGTGGAAAATGTGTTTACTGCCGAAAGCTGATGTATTCGCACTGCACCACCGGCGGCTGGATCCTTGGCAACACCATCGACGGCACTCAGGCCGAGTTCGTCAGGATCCCCTATGCGGATAACAGCCTCTATCCGATTCCCGACGGTGCGGACCAAGAGGCACTGGTGATGCTCAGCGATATCCTGCCAACAGGTTTCGAATGCGGGGTCCTGAACGGGCGTGTCCAACCCGGCGCCACTGTGGCGATCGTCGGCTCCGGGCCGATCGGGCTCGCCGCTCTATTGACCGCGCAGTTCTACTCGCCGGCGGAAATCATCATGATCGATCTGGATGACAACCGCCTGGAGGTGGCAACCCGCTTGGGCGCCACGTCGACCGTCAATAGTGCGGACGGCAAGGCCGTCGAAAAAGTCATGAAGCTTACTGGCGGTCACGGCGTCGATACGGCGATCGAGGCAGTCGGCATTCCCGCAACGTTCGAGCTTTGCCAGGGCCTGATTGGACCCGGCGGTGTGATAGCCAACATCGGCGTGCATGGCACGAAGGTGGACTTGCATCTGGAGGCTCTTTGGGACCGCAACATCACTATCACGACGCGGCTGGTCGATACGGTCAGCACGCCGATGCTGTTGAAAAGTCTGCAGGCCAGAAAGATAGATCCAACATTGCTCATCACCCATCGTTTCAAGCTGCCGCGTATCCTTGATGCCTACGAAACATTCGGCCATGCCGCCGATACACGTGCTTTGAAGGTATTGATCGAAGCGTAAAGGAGTTTGTCATGTTGCAGGTTGCTTCGGCGCTTGAAGGATATGCAATCGAAGCCAGCGACGGCTTGATTGGCACAGTCAGCGACTTCCTGTTCGACGACCGAACCTGGAAGATACGCTGGCTGGTTGTCGACACCGGCAATTGGCTGGCGGGCCGTCTGGTGCTTATCCACCCTTCTGCGATCGGGCAACCAGACTACCTCAGACGCGTACTACACGTGGCTCTTACGAAGGCGCGGGTGGAGGCAAGTCCCGACGCCGCCGAACACCAACCAGTGTCCCGGCAGATGGAATTCAACCTGTATCAATACTATGGTTGGGATCCCGCCCGGGGCAGCAGTTTTTTTGGAGCGGATGCAACGACCTCCGCGATGCTGCCGTCACCGATGTTTACAGGATCGGCTGAGGGGGATCGGGAAAACAAGGACCCGCACCTGCGCGGCATCACCGAGGTGACGGGCTATGGGATTCATGCAACCGACGGGATGATCGGGCACGTTGAAAACTTCCTGCTTGAGGATGACAACTGGGCCATTCGCTACCTGGTTGTGGATACAAAAGATTGGTGGTTCGGCCAGCACGTCCTGATCTCACCGTATGCCGTGCGAGGCATAAATCTCGCCAGGTGCGAGGTTACGCTGGACCTGTCCCGCGTTCGGGTAAAATCGAGTCCCCCCTGGACCCCACTGGATTTAATCGATCAGGCTTATGAGAAGCGGCTTCACAGCCACTACGCGTGGCCCGGCTACGGATGGTGATCGAAAATGACCACGTCGGACGCGTTCGCCCTGAAGAATTCCGGCCTCAACCAATTCCTTTTCTCCGAGGTCGGTACGGAGGAGAATGGATCGTCGCTGACGATCCTATCAATGCTTGCCCGTCTCGGACGTGACCCCTGGGCCGAGACCGCGCGGTGGACCGAACTGCCGAGGGCAGCGATTATCGACCGTCTGGCGGACAGTATTTCTCAGATGCCGCTTCGCCCGCAGGCGCTGAAGGATGCCAGGGGCACCGCGACCCGGCTTATACTCCTGCTGCCGGCCCGGATGGAGGGAATTCGCCAGGACGTCGATTCATGGGACCAGAACACATCCAATCCAACGTGGCTGCCTTACGCGGTATTGGTCGTGACTGTCGGATTCTGGATTTTGACCGCAATGATTCCCGCGGCGGCACCGCTCCATACCGTTGCTCCCTCCGCCATCACTGAGGCATCGCCAGGAACAAAGTAACGAATGTCTCTCTTTCTGACTTTTTGAGTAGTTTTCGAGGCTACCGGCGGGTCCCGACCGGCATCACAAACTTGTCGCCGACACATTCGGCTGAGGGAAGCTCTTTCGTGAAGGTTTTCAGCTAAGTGATCACCATCGCGATCGGATCGATTATCGGAAGAGCTCTTGCGCAGACCGATGCGCCCCAGCCGACGAGAATCACCAACAGTCCTGCTGGCAGCGTTGACGCGTCCCACGCGGGGATCGTTGTCGATCCGGCCGAGATCTTGGCCGCGACAACGGTCAGTCCACGCTGCCGGGTTGACGACGTCGTTTGCCCCGATCACGAACGCAACATCCGTCGTGGCGAACGGATCGTTGATGTCTACCAGTTGGAAGATCATGTCGTAGGGAACTCCGGCTTCAGCAAAGGCACATCCATCTGACCCGGATCGTCAACATTATGGAGACACCGTTGACGATCTGCTGTCCGGGAAACCGCGGTGGCCACTTGAGTTCCCCGTCCAGCTTTGCCCGGGCGATGACCGATCCCGACCCGGCAAAGTAACCATTAGCTTCGTTGCTCCATGCGTTTTGTTGCCGAACAGCTCCACCGCGGCTATCGCACCGGCCGCGCCGCCGCCCATTCCGTTATAGATCGCAACCATTCGCGGCATCGCCGGCATGGCCTGTCGTCGCATGGTAAGCGCCACCGCTGCCGCGAGCGAGTAGCGGAATCGACGTAGACGAGCGCCTCTGAGTATTCTCCGACTCTATCATCGGTTTTGTTTCGCGCGTTAAAGTCATACACATGAACACGAGGGCCGCATGTCAGACCAAAGTAACGCGAAGATCTATCTTGTCGGCGGTGGGATCGCATCGCTGGCTGCCGCTGCGTTCATGATCAGGGATGGCAACATTTCTGGCCACAACATCACAATTTTTGAAGAGTTGGAAAAGCTTGGTGGCAGCCTGGATGGTTCAGGCACACCCGAGACCGGCTATATTTTGCGCGGCGGCCGGATGATCGAGAGCAAATACCTTTGCACCTTTGACTTATTTTCATCAATTCCAACCCTGGATGGCAGCAGGTCAGTGACGAAGGAGATCTTCGATTGGAACGAGACGTTAAAGACCTCGTCTCGATCACGGCTTTTCCGGGACGGTCATCGGCAGACGGCGCCGGCCTTCGGGCTGAGCGAGCGGCACATCCTGACAATTGAGCGTCTGGCGCTGGAGCCGCAAGTTTTCCTCGGCCGGACCAGTATTGCCGACCAGTTCGATCCGAGCTTCTTCAAGACCGACTTCTGGTTCATGTGGTGTTCGACGTTCGCCTTCCAACCGTGGCACAGCGCGGTTGAGCTCAAACGCTATCTGGTTCGGTTCGCGCACATGGTCGACGGGTTCAACCGGCTGCAAGGAATCATGCGAACCGTCTATAACCAATATGACTCGATGGTGCGGCCATTGACCAAATGGTTGCAGGATCGTGGGGTCACATTCGAACTCAATACAAGCGTTACCGATTTGGGCATGACAGAACGCGACGGCAAACTGACGGTGACCCACATCGCCTATAACCGGGGCGGCAAGGATGGCCGGATTGCAGTGGAACCGCACGATTACGTTCTGGTGACGCTGGGATCGATGACCGAGGCATCCAGCTTGGGCGGCATGGACTCGGCACCCGTCCTGAACAGCAAACCGGATGCCGGGTCCTGGGCACTATGGACGAAAATCGCGGCTGGTAGACCCCAGTTCGGGCGCCCGCCGGTGTTTGCCGATCACATCGATCAGTCCAAATGGGTGTCGTTCACCGTTACGCTGGACGATCCGTTGCTATTAAACCTGGTCCATGATCTGACCGGCAATGCGCCTGGAGAGGGCGGGCTGATTACGTTCCCTGACTCCAATTGGCTGGCGTCGATCGTTATTCCGTTTCAGCCGCATTTTATTGGCCAGCCGGAGGGAACCAGCGTTTTCTGGGGCTACGGGCTGTCGGTCGACCAACCCGGGAACTTCGTTAATAAGCCAATGTCGATCTGTACTGGTCGCGAAATCCTGACTGAGGTGCTTGGGCATCTACGGATTGAGGCCGATCGGATTCTGGGTTCGGCGATTTGTATCCCCTGCATGATGCCTTTCATTACCAGTCAATTCCTGCCCCGGGAGCACGGAGACCGGCCGCAGGTCATTCCTGCCGGCGCGCATAACCTGGGATTCGTGGGCCAGTTCTGCGAACAACCTGACGACGTCGTGTTTACAGTTGAATACTCCATTCGATCCGCTCAGGCGGCGGTTTATGGATTGCTTGGTTTGGACCGCGAACCACCGGCGGTGTATCACGGGGCCTCCGACCCGCGTGTTTTGTTCAAGGCGTTCATGGCGTTGCACGACATCGGTTCGTAAGTGTGAGTATTTTCCGAGTCTGTCGCGCCGAATGTGCGGGCGCATAATAGGCAACCGATATGGAGGCTTTTATGCGTTTTAGTCTGGTTACTATACTAACTGGCTCGCTCGTGTTCGGCGGTCATGCGTTCGCCCAGTCGCATGCATCTAATGCCCCGGCCCAAATGACCGCGCCCGCGGACCGCGCGACCTATATCCAAAAGGCTCGGAGCGACCTGGCAGGATGGCAGCAGAAGATGGATGATTTCGGTGCCAGGGCGAAGGCAAAGGGCCATGAGGCAAGCACCGCTGCCGGTAAGGACCTCGACGCCGCCTGGACCGCTACGAAAGCGGGTGCCGGCAAGTTGCAGACCGTGGGTGCGGAAGGCTGGATGGACGCCAAGACTTCTTATGAATCGGCGTCACGCGACTTAGCGCGCACCTGGGCCAAGATTCGGCCCGAGGATAAGTAGATTTTGCACCCTGTCGAAAGCAAGTATTTCGCGATCACCGCCGTGGTCGGGTTTCTGCTGGCACTGCTGTTGACCGGCGGCAGCCTGATCGCTGCCTTCGGTGCCTTTGCGGCTATTGCCGGAACCGGCTGGGCCGTTTACCGCGTTCGGTGCAGATCACGCTAGCTTAATATTGTCCAGAGCAGAGCGTATCTCGGACAGGATAAGCCTGTCTGCGGCGTGCTGGTCGATGTCCGGCACATCCCAATCCAGTGCGGCATGCTGTTACTCGAGTCGCCAGGCCGTATAGCAGGGCGAAGAAATCCGCCCCGCTCATGCCCCGAACCGCCCGTGCCCGCCGTAAGCGAGCCTCCGCCACGCGCAAGTCCAGATTGGTGCGCGTTCTCCAGCGGACCGTAATGACCCTATACCCGAAAGGAAAGCCTCTGAAATTACTTGACTATGGCTGAAGCACGGCCGCTCCCTCGAACCGCCCGGCGCGCAGATCCGCCAGCGCCTGATTGGCCTGCTGTAGCGGATAAACAGTAGTCCTGGTAACGATGTTAACCTTCGGCGCCAGCGCCAGAAAATCCAGACCATCCTGGCGGGTCAGGTTGGCAACCGACAGAAGCTGGCGCTCTTCCCACAGCAGTTCGTACGGGAATCCGGGAATATCGCTCATGTGGATGCCGGCGCAAACGACGCGACCGCCCTTTCGAACCGCTTTCAGCGCGACCGGGACCAGGTTACCGGGGGTTGCGAAGATGATCGCCGCATCAAGCGGTTCGGGCGGCGGTTCATCCGATCCCCCCGCCCAGACCGCGCCAAGCCCGCGGGCAAATTGCTGAGCGGCGCCATCGCCCGGCCGGGTGAAGGCGAAAACCGATCGGCCTTGCCATCTGGCGACCTGAGCCAGGATGTGTGCGGCGGCGCCAAAGCCATACAGACCCAATTTGTGGCCGTCACCCGCGATCACCAGAGACCGCCAGCCAATCAGGCCCGCACACAGCAGCGGGGCCAGCGACACGTCACTACCCGCTTCGTCCAGTGGGAATGCGAACCGGGCATCGGCGATCGCCGCGGTTGCGAAGCCGCCGTCACGCGTGAAACCCGTGAATCCCGGATGATCGCACAGGTTCTCGCGCTGCATCTTGCAATACGGACAGACGCCGCATGTGTGACCCAGCCAGGGAATGCCGACACGCTGCTGCATTTGGACGCCTTGCACGCCCGGGCCAATAGCGTCGATCCGGCCCACGATCTCGTGCCCCGGAATCACGGGAAAGCGCGGGTTGGGTAATTCACCATCCAAAACATGAAGATCCGTGCGGCAGACGCCGCAAGCGCCGATTTTTATGCGGATCTCGCCCGGTCCGGGCCGCCGGTCAGGCAGTTCCGTCCATTCCAGAGGGCCACCGATGGCCTTCAGCACCATGGCGTGCATCGAGGTCAGCCGATCGTTGCTGCTATGGCATCATCGACTGTTTCCAGCCAGATGAATGTCAGACGGTCCCTGGCGCTGGGCGGGATATCGTCATAGTCGCGGCGATTGCGCGCCGGCAGCATAACCGTTTTGATACCGGCGCGCGCCGCGGCGATGATCTTCTCCCTGATTCCGCCCACTGGAAGCACCAGGCCACGCAGGCTGATCTCGCCCGTCATCGCTGTCGTCGGCGATACCGCGCGGCCAGTCATCAAAGAGGCGAGCGAGACGAACATCGCCACGCCGGCCGACGGGCCATCCTTGGGTGTGGCACCGGCGGGTACATGCACATGGATATCATTCTTGGCGAAAAGCTCCGCGTCGATCCCCATCCGTTCGGCCCTGGTCTTCAGCAGGCTCAGCGCCGCCCGAGCACTTTCTTTCATGACGTCACCCAACTGTCCGGTGAGAATCAGTTGGCCGTTGCCGGGCATGCGGGTGGCCTCAATGAACAAAATATCGCCGCCGACCGATGTCCAGGCCAAGCCGGTGGCGATGCCGGCAATCGACGCATGCTGGGCCACATCCGCATCGAACATGCGGGCGCCAAGGATGGTGGCGACTTCGTCCACATCGATACGCACATGACTGGCGTTGCCCTCGGCGACCCGAACCGCGACGCTGCGAAATACCGAACCGATTTCGCGTTCCAGGTTTCGCACGCCAGCTTCGCGGGTGTAGCCGTCAATGATCAGGTTCAGGGCGGCATCGTCCAGATCCAGCGCGGTATCCGCCAATCCGTTCTGGCGCAACTGGCGGGGTATCAGGTGGCCGCGGGCGATCGCGACTTTCTCCTCGGCCGTGTAGCCGGACAGACGGACCAGTTCCATCCGATCTCGCAACGGGCCGGGAATCGTATCCAACACGTTGGCGGTGGCGATGAACAAGACCCGGCTGAGATCGAACGGTACGCCCAGGTAGGCATCGCGGAACGTTCCGTTCTGCTCTGGATCCAGCACCTCCAGCAGGGCCGAGGCCGGGTCGCCCTGAAAGCCACCCGCACCGAGTTTATCGATCTCATCCAGCATCATCACACAATTCCGTTCGCCAGCGCGACGAATGGCCTGGATGATGTTGCCGGGCATGGCACCGACATAGGTGCGGCGATGTCCCCTGATCTCGGCCTCGTCATGCACGCCGCCCAGGCTGACACGAATGAATTTGCGTCCGACTGCTCGGGCGATAGACTGACCAAGCGAGGTCTTGCCGACGCCCGGCGGTCCGACAAAGCACAGGATGGGACCTTTGCCGTCAGGGTTCAGTTTGCGCACGGCGAGGAATTCAAGAATACGGCGTTTGATTTTATCCAGATCGAAATGATCATCATCCAGCACGCGGCGCGCCTCGCCGATATCGATCGCCGGCTCTTCCTTTATCTGCCAGGGAAGTTCGGTCAGCCATTCCAGATAGGATCGCACCATTCCGGCTTCGGCGGCACCGTCCGGCATTTTTTCCAGGCGTCGCAGTTCCCGCCGTGCCTGCGTCTCCACTTCGGCGGGCATGCCGGATTCTTCCAGCTTTCGCTTCAGATCGTCCAGTTCCGGAGAGGCATCGTCCGAATCACCAAGCTCCTTCTGGATGGATTTCAGCTGTTCGCGCAGCATGAACTCGCGCTGGCGTCCCGCCATGGCGGTTCGGGTTTGCTGTCCGATATCGTGTGACAGCCGCAGCACCTCATGCCGGTAGGCCAAACGGGTGATGACAAGGTCCAGACGGGGCAGCAGTTCGACGGTGTCGAGGATTTCCTGCTTTTCGGCCGATGGCAGATCCAGCAGACCGGTGATGAAATCGGCAAGCGCGCCGGGCTGTTCGACCGATTGCAGCGTTGCCGACAGTTCGGGCGGTGCCTGCTCGATCAACGCCAGGACTGCCTGCCCGCGCTCCCGCAATTGGTGAAAGCGGGCGTCGATCTCCGCATTACGCTCCAACGGCTCAGCGATCCGCTCCACCGTAACGACCGGGCGCGGACCCGTGTGGGCAACATCGATCAGACGGACCCGGCCGATACCCTGCACGATGGCATTATGCGAGCCGTCGCGCCCGGTGAAGTAGCGCAACAGACGCGCTTCCGTGCCGATCTCATGCAACTGGTCCAACTCAGGGGGTTCGGCGGCCGATTCGCGTTGCAGCACAAAGGCGACATGCTGCTCAGAGCGCGCGGCTTCCTGCAGAGCGGCGGCGGCACCCGCTCGGCCAATCGTCAGCGGCATCACCATTCCGGGCATCAGAACAGTGTCCGTGACGGTGACAAGAATCAGGGTGTTGTCCGGATTGATCGTTTCGTCAACCGCGTGTTCAGACGAATTCATCGATCGAGCCTTCGCAAAGTTAGCAGCAAACAGCCATCCTGATGGTCCTGGCCAAGAAGCTGGTAAGCGCCGAAGGGCAGTGGCAATCGTCGTTCGAAACGCCCGTGCGGCAGCTCTATTCGATGCACGCGGGTCAGGCGCCGGCCGGTCGGCCAGCGCCTGGTACCCCGCACCAGCAACTCGCCGTGGCCGATGACGACTTCCATTTCGTCGGATTTGATGCCCGGAAGTGCGACGACGACAAGCAACCCGTCCTCGGTTTCCAGCACGTCAACGGGTGGCTCCCAGCCGATCGCGGTTGGCCAGAACGAATCCCGCTGCGGACGGTCGGCGTGTGCCAGACGCGCCAGAGCCTCCGACCACATGGCGTCTCTGGCTGAACGTGGCATTGTAGTTACCCCTCGGATGCGTTGACTTGGGCCGTGACTGGAAATCCAGACTCTACAATGGTGCCCTCACCGTCCCGTTTACAGTGGGCGACCTCGACTTCGGGAAGTTTGGCTAGATCGACCGCGGCACTAGATGTTGCACATACCCTCATGAGTAGTTTCCGAGGGCTGACGAGCGATCGTGTCGAGGCTCTGATCCGCAAGGCCGGCATAAGCGGCGGTGATTTGGGCATCCAGGATGATTGCCTCTAACCTACCCGGGATCACTTCGTGTCGTGGCTTAGTCAAATCCGATGTAGATTTGTTCGCCGAAGCGCCTAGCCGCCGCGAATGTCATTCATGCGCTCCCAGCGCTATGATTCCTGGAGAATATCAGGGCGTTTTGGAAGTATTGACCACTTTTGGGATCTTTAATTATATCGACACCCTAAATTGTCCCACATCCCTCACTCCCACTCAATAAGCCCCTTAGATTTTTCTTTCGTAAATTCAGTGGGATATACCATGAAAAAGTCCTCGTGTAAGTTATGCGCAACATGGACGGAGCTATGATAAACCTACTCATATACGATCTACGTGCGAAGCTACACACTGCGCGGTCACTATCCAATCCCCGAGCGCGTCCGGCTCAGCCGCACTCGGCCCGCACTCAACGGACGTTCATGCATGCATCGAACGCCTAACAAAGCTAGGGCGCATCAGAACTCTCCACGATCGTTGTGCCGCGGCTCGAAGCCCATGCACGAACGAAGCAAAGAAAGTCTCGGAAATAGGAACCTGGAACATCTATAATATATTTGTTATTACTATCGTCGTGCAGAGATATGCTAAACATTTTTTCAGGATTATCAGCTATATTCTCAACAGAATCCATTGGAATGACGATGGTTCGCTCCTCACTGTACTCAGCCCAAGATGTATATCGATCTCTACGAAGGACTGATTCTTTTGAGACTTTAGCAACTTTATATGACACAAAGTCACTATCACTGGCCTTATTGAGAGTTTTCTTCTCGCGGCTATATTCTGTTGTGACGTAGATTTGGATATAATCGGGAATTTCGTATGTTTTCTTACTTACGTGGCATCGCAAAAAAACGGTGTGAGTTGTTGTGGAAAGCAATCCACTACCTGTCTTGTACGAAATTTCATTTGTATATATTTGAACAAACTCTTTATATGGATCGTCCTCTGTTTGGATTTTTATCTTCTCAAGCGTGGAGGTCTTATCAGCTTGGTTAGCCTCTTTGCCTTTGGATTTGCCAAATGCGAACCGCCCTTCGCCGCGCTCCATCCGGCCGAACACGCCGGGGCCATTTTTAATTCGATCTAAAATCATCATCACTATTAAAATTGCAACAAGAGTTAGACCAAGTGGCCAAAGTACGATCAAAATAATAAGCCCAAGCCATCGCATAATTGTTCCTTTCTCACAACATTTCCATCACAAGCCTGTGAGATTTTGGGCATGAGATCAAGCCCATTAAGGCCGTTCACATCAGGGCCTAGGCTTGAGCGATCTCGGAGTTAATGACTACCACTCCCGACTAAGAGCTATTACTTATCCTCCTAATTCAACGGCTGCGCGCATCATGGCATCGTTCACATCAATGTAGGCTTGGGTCACGCGGATGTCTCTGTGGCCTGCGATGGCAGCCAGCACGCGCACCCCGACGCCCTTGCTCGCCAGCGATGTAATAAGCGACCGGCGACCACTGTGGCTGGTCGCACCTTCCAGCCCGGCGCGGGCATAGATGAGGTTAACCGTTTGGCAGAGGCTATTGCCCGAAAACGCAGTGCGCTTCTGCGTGGAGAACAGCGGCGCGTCTACGCATGTGTCAATTGGCAACTGCTTCACGTAGGCAGCCAGCTCCTTGCGCAGCCTATCGCTAACGTAAACGGTGCGCGCGTGCTTGCCCTTCGTTCGCGCAGCGTCCAACCGTATCTCGCTCTTCACGCTGCCATCCTTGCCCAACACGTCGTCAACGCGCAGCGCTGCAACCTCGCCAATGCGCATCGCTGCCCAGTGCGTCAGCAGCAGCATTGCCCGATTGCGCGCGGCATGTGGCCGCGTCGCTACATGGTCCAAAACCCTGCGCAGTTCCTTGCTGGACAGCACTTTTGCCTGCGGCATTTTCGTCGTCCTCAAACATCACGTTTCAACGCATGCAGCGTAATTGCCGATGTTTGGGGCGGACAACCGGAAAGACCTCGCACGATTTCAAATGGTTAGCGGACAGCGAAAGCAGCCCGGAACATCACTTTATCCGTGAAAGATTATGTTTCGCGTTCCTGCCGCGCTGCGCTGCGCGGCTGCGCTTCCTGTTGCTCCCGCTGCTGCATGCGCTCCAGCTTGCGCAGCGCGCGCATCATGTGCGTGGTGATCCGCCGGAGGATGGCATCGCGCTCATCGCGCCCGACGTTGGTGGTGATGGTATAGGATTTCATGTACATATTTAGCGCAGCCGGTGCCAAATGGCGGCCGATAGGAAAAGGGCGCTGCCGGCTGCCCAGCAACGCCCTTCAGTAGTCCGCTGTCAGCGCTGTCAGCGCTGATGCAGGTTCATCACGCGGCCTTGCCCATACTGCAATTCAAGCAGCTTGCGCGCATGGTCGCCGTTGTCGGCTTGCACGCTTACGCGTTGCAGTCCGCCGGATGGCAGCTGGATGGTGGCATCGTAGGTGTTCATGGCCATCATGCTTTGCCCGGCCGCACCTTGCTGGTGCCGGCAACGGCTTCAATCGCCAAATCCAATTCCCCTGACTGTGCAGCGGAAATCAGCGTGAGGATCACCTCCGGCAGCGCTGCGATGTTCGGCACGCTGACCGCGCGCTTGCCCTTGGCCAGTTCCAGCGGCTTCGCCCCGTAGCGGACAACAAGGCTGATCGCACCACCATCCTGCCACCACCACGCACTCAGCTTCTTGTCGCGCTGGATGCGCACGCGGTTGCCCTCCGCGTCCTTGCCC
>Ga0364866_10083_pt2 | contig 17328 bp, 18 predicted proteins | sample ExccelAu500001D3_3_FD_206913 | JGI IMG/M metagenome (GOLD analysis project Ga0364866, IMG submission 206913) | Enriched cells from Trout Bog Lake Hypolimnion, Wisconsin, USA - BchlTB.Aug13.5000.01.D3 | ecosystem: Environmental > Aquatic > Freshwater > Lake > Hypolimnion/Profundal zone | place... | reverse complement strand
CGTCCATATCGAATCGGTTGAATACCGTTGTGATTGACCAGGCACGCTACTTCAACGCATCCATCTGCCGGAAGGTTTTCGATACAGCCGTTATTCAGAACGTTTCCGTGGATTTTGAACGGCTGATTCTTCTCGATCGCCTCGATAATCCAAGCTCCATACTCCCAACTGCGTTCCAACTTGATCGGATCCTCGCCGGACAGTTGCTTGGCCCTCGACTCGTCTTGACCTTTGCGCCAATTCGGCCAGTTGTCCGCGTAGAAGCTCTCCTGCCCGCGATAGCCAGTGTCCGTGTACTTGTCGAGGAGGTCCTTGCGCTTCCGGTAGTAGGGCAGGTACTCGCTGAGGTGTCCGCTCGATTCGGTGATGAACGCGCCAAAGTGGAGCATCATGTCGCTTCGAACCGGTTCGTTCTTGGCGAATTCGCTTGCGCGGTCGCGGGCTTTCTCCATCAGGATCGGATACAGGCTCTCGCCTCCGGGACCGTTGAACTCCGTGAACCAGGCGAGGTGGTTGATACCCGCGCATTTCCACTGGACCTGCTCATAGGGCGTTTCGGCATAATCTGCCAACATGTGAGAAGTCCCCTGGACCGAGTGGCATAGTCCGACCGTGTGAAGAGAGGATGTGCGCGCGGCGGCAAGGCACATCATATTCATCGGGTTCGTGTAGTTCAGCACGACCGCTCTTGGGCAGAGGCGTTGGACGTCCTTCAGGATCTCGATATAGACGGGAAGCGTTCGCATCGCCTTCATCAACCCACCTGGGCCGATCGTGTCGCCGATGTTCTGGCTGACGCCGAACTCGAGCGGAATGTCGTTGTCGTACCGGACGCAAGCGACGCCGCTCACTTCGATCGCATTGACGATGTAATCCGTACCGGGAAGCAGTTCTGTGCGGTCGGTGCTTGCACGGACCACCCACTTCGAGCCATCTCCTGCCTCCTCGACGATCTTCTTCATCAGCCTCTCGGCGAGTTCGAGACGTGTTGCGTCGATATCGATGAGCCGGAGTTCGCCGCCTAAGTTGTTCGGAGTCAGGATGACGTCCTTAAGGATGGAATTGGTGAAGAAACTTCCAGCTCCCATCATCGTAACGTTGATTTTTCTGGGCATAAAGCCCGGAAGCCCAAGTTGCGTGTCAGCTTTGGTGTGATCGGCATGAGAGGTCGCGAGTGCCATGCTTTGAACTTAGCAGATGAACGGGGCGTACTGCGACGGTAAAGGCAGATTTGATCGAACAGGTAATCTAAGCGATAACCTCAGGTTCGCTCGACTATAATCAAATAGCGTTGCGGGCAACTATCAAAATCAGGTGTGAGCCTCATTCGATAGGGGGTTAGCCTGCCGGTACGGCCGCCACGGAGAAAGATGTCTAAGGTGCAAGCGTCCAGCCTCGATAGCAAACTAATCCTTCTTATCGAGGACAACATCGACGACGAGCGTTTGACGCTCCGAGCCCTTCGACGCAACAACATCATGAACGAGGTTGTCGTTGCGTGCGATGGTCAAGAAGCGATCGATTACCTTTTCGGATCGGGAAGTTTCACCGGTCGCGACATGTCTGTCATGCCGGCCGTAGTCATCCTCGACCTCAAGCTACCGAGGCTCAGTGGCCTAGAAGTGTTGAAGCGAATTCGAGCTAACGAACAGACTCGGCGAATTCCCGTCGTCGTCCTCACCGCTTCGGAAGATGAGAATCAAGTTCAAGCAAGCTACGAGCTTGGCGCCAACTCATATATTCACAAACCGACCGATCCGAGCGACTTCTCGGAGATGATCCTCCAGGTCGCGATGTATTGGCTGCTGTTGAATCGCACAATGCCCGAGCGAATGCTCAAGTAGGCAAACCATTCAAATCTCCATTTCGGGCCCCAATACGCCAGGTTCAATCGACTTCGGGAATGCCGCGGCATTGAAATACCGGAATACCTTGCCGCAGCCGCTTAACCCCTTGCAATTCGGCCTTTGCGATGCCATACTTCATGACTGTTCGCGGGAGTAGCTCAGTGGTTAGAGCGCCGGCCTGTCACGCCGGAGGCCGCGGGTTCAAGTCCCGTCTTCCGCGCCATTACCGCCGCGTGCCGCGATAGCTCAGTTGGTAGAGCATAGCACTGAAAATGCTAGGGTCCCCGGTTCAAGTCCGGGTTGCGGCACCACGAAATTTTCAAATCGAATTCGCCTCGGATGCAATGGCATTCGGGGCGAATTTTGTTTTTGGGTCAAAGTTTTTGAAGATCAATTGAGACTACGGCGTTGAAGTCACCGAGGTTTTCGTGCAGTGTTCCACGCAGCCGACCTGTGGAGTCAGGCCTAAGCGCGCCGACGTACACATCGGAGATCGGCACTGGGGATCCTGAAGCGTTGTAGGTCAGCACCAACTGGAACCGTCCTCCGGTTGAGACGAAGCTGCCGCTGCTGTCTACAATTCCGTTCCCGCGGACGCTGTTCGTAGAGGTTCCATTAACGACTCCGTTGGTTGCCACCGTCATTGCGATCGTTCCGTTCTGAGTTGCCCAGTTAGGCGAGATCCGATTCCATTCACCTGAGTAGTTCCCGACAAATGCCGACACCGGTAATCCTGGGCTAGAGGCAGTTCCACCACATCCGGTGAGCAGAAGCCAGCCGAGCAAAGAAGTGCGAAGCGGCGTGAGCCCCGTACAGCCAATGCAAATCGTGGGTCGTGATTTCACCAAGTCCCCAAAAGGATATCCGCATCGGGCAGGATCCTATTGCTCCAGCCAGCACTAGGTTTTGGCAATAGCCCTTTCGTGACGCGTATAATCCCCGCATGCGATATTTGCCGTTAACTCTCATGACTTGCGTTTGTCTCGCGGTGTGCGGCTGCGGCAAGAAGGCGCCCGAAATCGTTGGAAAATGGAAGCTCAACACTCCCGTGGCACTGCCGGGTGGGACTTCGACCGACGTGACGTTTGGTGCGGACCATACGTTGAGCGGAATCTACGCCGGCACATGGTCGTCGACGGGAGATATGGTTACGCTGAAGATTACAGCAATGGGCGGTATGCAGATCGATGCGCTCAAGAAGATGATGGCCAGTCAACCGAACGGAGCGGAAGCGGCCAAAATGTTCGACAGCATGCCCCTCAAAGTCGACGCCGACGGGAAGAACATGTCCGTTTCCGACGGCAACGGCAAGACTTCCGGAATGCCGATGTTTACTAAAGAGTGAACGAGAAGCGGGTCGAAAACCAATTCGCATCGAATCCTCTACGCAACTCGTCCCTAGGAAAATAGGTGGACTACGAACGCAGCCGGCATCCAGGCATGGCGTGCTTGGACTTTGATCGTCGCTAGGACGTCATCGGAATGGGACCCCAGAAGGTATTGGATTAGACGGAGTAGTTTCACCTCATGGGATTGGACAACTTATGAGAACAACTTTCCAACATCATGGACATCCTCACATTGAGGAACGCAAGAAAACGGGTCCAGTCAAGGTTAAGGATGGGTCCGTTGGCATTAACGGCGTGATCGCCATTTGGCTTACCCGGATTGTCGGAACCATGTGGTGCGCCTATGCCTTTGCAGTGCTTGCCCTCCTCGTGCTTCCAGACGCAATTCACGGAGGCCTTCTAACCCTTATTCAATGGATAAGTCAGACCTTCATCCAACTTGTGATGCTCTCTGTAATCATGGTTGGCCAGAACCTGCTCGGAAAGGCGTCGGACAAGCGAGCGGACATGACGTACAAAGACGCGGAAGCGACGTTTCATGAGGCCCAGCAAATCCAGGCACATCTCATGCAGCAAGATGAAACCATTGCTGCGATCCTCGACCGCCTCGAGAAGAGAGAGGCTGAACTCGATAAGCGGACCGAAGCCGATCAGAAATAGCTGAATTGACAACGGTGGCCAAAACCCGAGAGCGGACCTGGCCACCATTGTTGAAGTTAGCGAACCTCTTAACTTGTCCTAATCGATGCTAGTGGCGTCGGAACTGGTAGTTCTGAGAGCCGCCGACGGTAACGACGATTCTGTCGTAACGTACGCCTTCGCGCCAGAAGTAGGGTCGGGCGAAGTAGGCGGCTCTTAGGCGGATTTCGCCGTTCGAGCTGTGCTGGTCGATCTGATACTCGTCGAACGAGAGCAGTGCGCCTGCAGTTCCGATGAACACGAGCGTCGGGTCGTCGGCAAGAAGACCGACGAAAGCGACACCACCGGCCAGAGCGGCGATACCGCCCCATTCATTGGTTGCAATCGCAGGGTAGGAGTAACCCGAGTCGTAGTAATAGGCGCCGCTGTGGAAGTAATACCCGCCGTTCCAGCTGGGGTTGCTGGCTCGCCATGTCGTCGCGCTAATCCCTCGTCCAGTGGAACCATACTGCATGCGCATCGGACGGGTGGTCGTCGATCGCCGGACAGTCGACTGACGTTGGTTGTAGGACCTCTGAGGATTGCGGTTTTGTTGTACTGCGACGTTTGTGGACGATCGCGTCGTCGTTTGGCGGCTTTGCGTTCGATTTACGGGATTGGAGCGCGTCTGCTGCTGCTTTTGTGGCGCCGCTTTGCGTTGAGGCGATGCACTTCGAGACTGGGACTTCTGTTGCCCGCCGCCTCGCTTTTCCTGAGCGCTCGCCGAACCGGAAAGCATTGCTGTACTCACTAAAAGTAAGCCGCCTAGAAACCCACCGATTAGGTTGGTTTTGAATGTCATCTGAATCTCCTTCGGCCCAAAGCACTGATGCTTTGCCGATTCTGCGTATCAGACGAGATCGCGAGTTTAATGCTCCATCAATCGGCGAAAGATGATGGAGCGAGGAGTAACCTTGACCGAGGCGATTAACCCAAGTACGAACTGTTGTGAATCGGCGCCAAAACGATGCCGTCGAAGCGCTCGATGATCTCCCAGGCTTGTACGTCACCAACTGGGCCGGAAGGGACCCTTACGATGAGGAGAGCAGCACCTTCTAGCATCGATGTTTCAGCATCTCTCGCAACTTCCTCTTTGAATCCAAGTTTCTTGAGACACTCAGTCAGGTCCCCAGGATAGGCAAGGTTCTCCAGCAATCTGATTCCACCGATCTCATCTTCGAAAGGATTTCGGCATGTCGGCATTTCGGCTTTATCGTTGGGATCTCGCGGAGTTGAAACTGCTGTGAGGCAGCCATGTTCCAATTGTCCGATCTCAGCGACGTCGAGACGCCCGTCGCTTTCTCCGAGAGGTTGGTCTTTGTAGGCTTTCCGAGTGATTACCACCATATCCAGTAGGCTCACACCTTGCTCAAGCAACATCAGGAACGCCTCGTCTGCTTTGTAGGGCGTCTCGAAAGTCGCGTAAATAGTGGTCTGCATATCGGTATCTCTCCTCTGGCGAGCCTCTCGGTCCGCATGACTGAAGGCGACATTCGACGGCTAACTGTTCCTTATAGGTATAAAAACTCCTGGTCAGCCCAAGTAGGGGTTACCTTTTGGCACGGGGAGAACCGCTCCTTCGTGTCGTTGAAGAATCTTCGAGCCAAATTCTTCGTCAACGGGTCCAGACGGCATCCTGACGACCACGATCGCTCCACCTGCCAAAAGACCGGTCTCCGTTTCGTGCGCAAGCTCGGGCGAGAACCCCAACTCCTTGAAGCACTCCGTCAAATCGCCGGGATAGCGCATGTTTTCAATGAGCCACATTCCACCTTTGGAGTCTCGAAATGGGTCAGAATCGGCCGGCGTGGGGGGCTCGGCGACAACCTGGGCTTCTTCGCCGAGCGTGTCTGGTGGAGCTAAGCGACCGTCCGTGGCATCGCCGGTTGAGTCTCGATACGTCTTCCTCGTCAAGACCACTGCATCCATATAGCTAACGCCCTGCTGGATAAGGTCGATAAAAGCCTCGTTGGCTCGCTTCGGATTCTCGAATGTCGCAAATACGGTCTGTCGCATCGAAGTGACCTCCTACTTCCTGGTGGGTTCCCAACCTTACTGGCGAACGACTGGCCAATACTGTTCCAAATCGCCCAATTCAGTAGGTCCAAGAAGTGACATCAAAATTCCGAATTGACCCGAACACCGAAACGGAGACCTTCGTCAGTAACGAACCCTGAGTGCAAAGAGGCGGGGGCTCGTCAGATTCAATCCGGGGGTTGGAATTCTACCTATCCGGACGTTTCGACGATGGACTCAGCGCATCCGCGTTGTCCGAGGAGAGAACAAATGCAGCTTCACGAAGTGATTACGAAGAACCCGGAAACGATTCGCCCCGACGATTCGATCCGGAACGCAACCAAGATCATGCGCGACTATCAGATCGGGTTCCTCCCCGTGATAGACGACGGCAAGGTTTTGGGTGTTTTGACCGATCGCGACATCATCATTCGCGCGATTGCGAGCGGATACGACCCTCAAACGACCTGCGTTCGGCACGTCATGACCATGAATCCGATTCAGCTAAGGGAAACCGATCCACTTGAAAGCGCGCTTGAGGCCATGTCGCTGAACTCGATTGCAAGGCTCGTTATCATCGATCAAGAGGGGAACCTGGTTGGAGTGCTGACTTCGGGCGACGCGGCATTGGCATGCGATGGAGATAACCGCGCAGGGAAGCTAAGGGTCGCGATACACCGAAGAACCAACCGCGAACTGACGCCACCGCCACCAGGCGCCCAATTCGTGAGCGACTAAGCGCGTCAGTCGGATTCAGGGGGTCTGGCGAATCGGAAAAGCCGATCGCCAGGCCAATTTGGCTTGGAAGCGCCACCGAACTCCGGAAATATGGCAACGTCTGAAACGAAGAATGGCGTTCGGAACTCTGATTCGAATTACCTACAAAGCGGCGCTGCTCGTTTGCTGCCTCGCACCTTGTCTCGCCCTGTCTGGCCCCGCGCCGGTGGAACAGTGGCGCGTTCAAGAGATTGAGCTTCATAGCTCCAAGGTCTATCCCGATCCGTTCTTCGCGATCGAGGTAAATGTGAGGTTTGTCGGTCCCGCCGGACAGGTTCTTGTGCGTCCGGCATTCTGGGACGGGGGAGATATTTGGAGAGTTCGATTTGCACCACCGGCAATCGGACACTGGAGCTACAAGACCGAATGTTCCGATCTTTCCAACAACGGGCTGATTGGTCAGCGTGGCGGCTTCGAATGTGTTTCATACAAAGGCGCACTATCCGTTTACCGACACGGGTTTCTCCAGGTAGCCCAGGGCCAACGCTACGTGGAACACAGGGACGGTACTCCGTTCTTTTGGCTTGCGGACACCCATTGGCTTTGGGAGAAAGAGCGCCTTGGCGAATCCAACAAGCCCGGTTGGACCTCTCAATTCAAAGGGATGGTCGATCGTCGGATTCAGCAGGGGTTTTCCGTTTACCAAGTCGAACTTTTCGGCCGATGGAGAGACGCCCTGTTAGGCGGCAGCGTTGGCAATAGGCAAACGACGCTCGACCTCGACCATTTCCGAAAGGACGTCGACCCTAAATGGAAGTATCTGGCCGACCAGGGAATGGTTGTGGCTACAACCTTGGGAATCCTCCCAAAGGACGTCTCCGAGGCCCAAGGACGTAATGAAGCGCGAATGGCGCGGTATGTCTGCGCACGCTACGGAGCCTATCCTGCCGTGTGGCTGATGTACCAGGAGTGCACGGCGAACCTCCACCAGCAGTTCACCGGCGAAGCGCAGCGCGCTGCCTACATGAACGTCGTTCGCACAATCGGACATGCCTTCAAGAACGCTGACTGCTACCATCATCCTCGCACCGCGCACAGCGACTCATCGATCGTAACTGCGTACCGGGGAGAGGATTGGCTGGACATGACGATGTTTCAAGGTGGCCATGGCAAAACGTTCTACAACGATCGGTACTACGGGTTCTACTTTGACGCCAATTTTACGTTGCCACAAATCGAGGGTGAAGCAAATTACGAACGCCTTTTCGATGGTAGCGACGAAAATCAGTCGATGCTGGTGACCACCGATGCGATGCGCTCGAAGGCGTACCGCGCTATTCAATGCGGATGCTGCGGCTACACCTACGGCGCGGGAGGAGTTTGGCAGGCGACTTGGGATAACGAACGAACAGGTAACCAAACCGTCTACGGAACGACGCCTTGGCGAGACGGAATCGACCTCCCAGGCGGAGAGCAACTCAAACACCTTAAGAAGTTCTACTCTTCGCTACCTTGGGAGACCTTGCTACCGCGCCCCGAGTGCGACGGTTTCCTGGATGGCATCCCAAACCTACCTTCGAGTCAGCGGCCGGCAGTTTCGAGCGATCGAAGCTGCAGCATCGTGGTTGTTTACTTTGACTCTGGTACTCCATATCCGTTTGCGGTCAACCACCTTTTGAACTCGGTGTATACGGTCCAATGGATGAATCCAAGATCGGGCGAGTATTCAACAATTCCAGGCCATATCTCGCCGCTTGCAGGAGCGTGGCAATGCATGGGCAAGCCGGACGGAGAAGACTGGGTGCTTCTACTCAGATCTTCTGGACCTCCCGAGAAAGGCGTCCCATTGGTCGGCTCGAGATGGTGGGAGATCCAAGCTGAACGAGCAACCGACAGGATCAAGAACTTGGCGATCAAGGCTAAGATCGTTGCCAGCAGTACCGACACAGCCAACAAGGTCTATTCCGCACAAAGCGCGATCGATGGGAATATCGATACCACCGAATGGAGGCACTGGTCGAACGATGCCGCAAGCGACCCAGCCAAGGCAGACAAGCCGTGTTGGCTCGAACTGGAGTGGCCCAGCGAGGTTACGATCCAAAAGCTAGTGCTCTACACGATGGAAGGTTACGAGGTCAGCGATTTTCGATTCGAATATGCTGACCAGCAGGGTTGGAAGACGGTTCCTGAAACCAGCATTTCCGGGAATCGAGCTACAAGATGGGCTCGGCTTCTTGCCAAGCCCATCACCACACGGAAAATCCGATTCGTAGGCATGCGGGGACCGGCCATCCAGCCAGAGATCGTTCGCGTCGTTGAAGTTCAGGCGATATCTAAATGAAGCAGTTCGTATCGGTTCTTCTCACCCTACTTATTGTCGGATGCACGCATGCGCCTTCGGGCTATTCATTCCTGAAGGGATCCGAACACGTAACGACGAATTCCAGCCTTAGCGACGGAAAACAACGAGAGTCGTCGCTTTACAACTTACAAGGCGCACTTTCTTCCGTCGACGAGAAGATCTCGCTCGAGCTTTCGCCCCAGTCCGGATGGGGAAGGCGCGAAGTGGGAGATTTGGTGGAGTTCGAAAAGAATCTGATTCGCGTCGTACTTACGACGGGCAAGGTCGATCCAACTTCCATGAAGCCGATCCGAGGATCGGAGAAGGATTGGACAACCGTATCGATCACCACTTTTCACTAGGTTCACCGCCTTGTGAAAACAATGATGTGCTGGCGGGGCAGAATCTCGATCGTCTCTTTGTAGTCGAGCGGAAAGATCGACATCTCCTTACGAACCTGGGCCACCGACATTTTGTGGACCAGCTTAATAGGCACGTTAGGGTCTTCCTTCCGGTATTCGACGAATACCAGGCGCCCCCCTTTCTTCAATCCCTTGACCATATTGGTGACCATCTCGAACGGTTGATCGAACTCGTGGTAAACGTCGACCATGATCATCAGGTCGATTGAAGCCGGCGGCAGCTTCGGATCAGTGGTTGTTCCAAGCCACGGCAAGACGTTCTTCTGGCCGTTCTCGCCAGCTTTCTTTCGAACGATCTCCAGCATTTCGGGCTGAATGTCCTCCGCATATACCTTTCCGCTTGGTGCAACCGGTTTTGCCATCATAAACGACAGATAGCCGCTTCCTGCGCCGATGTCGGCGATGTTCATTCCAGGCTTCAACTTCAGAGACCTAACGAGCATGGATGGGGCTTCTTCTGTCTCCCGCTCGGGGCGATCCAGCCAATCCGCGGCTTCGTGCCCCATGACCTGTGCGATCTCACGTCCCATGTAAGAGATGCCTATCCCATCCGAGTCGTGTTCGCGCATCTTGACGTACGGCGGATGGGAACCGACTTGGATGGTTGCCAAATATATGGCAAAGTTAAATAGACCGACTAGGGAGGGGATGGTTTTGGTCATGGCTAGTTCGATGGGAGCGTGTATTTCGAAGGTGACACCATTGATAACCTTTCCCAGCGAAAATTGCTAGGCCATTCAATGGACAAAAAGAGCCGGAAGGGCCCAGTGGGTGACCTGCCGGCTCTTTTTGACTCGGAGACTGGTTAGAATCCCTGAATGATGTCGGGGGACGTTTCGACCTGGGTTAAGGTCCACAACCCGCCGATATCTTGCAAAACGTAGCTGACATATACCGTCCGCTGTCGCCCCTGCTTATCAAGATACGTCTGGTGGCCGGATGCACAGAACACCGTCGCCGAACGCTGATGGAGGTAGTCCAACGAGAACTCAACCGTCTGAGTCGATTGGATCGCATCACGGGTCAGGTCGATGTAGTCGTTCGCCTGCATCGAATACTGATACTGCCCCTTCAAGAAGATCGCCACTCGCAGATTCGGATTGATGAGCGAAACGATTCCGTCGATGTTTCCACCTTGGAAGGTTTCGGCGATCTCGTTAAGTGCATTATTCAGCCCCGGCTCGTTCTGGTCGAGATTTGGGTCGTTGATGATGTTGTCGGAGTCGACATTCTGATAACCGCTCCAACTGTTCCCGTTATAGATCGGCTCGTCGATGAAGACGACGGACGGCGGGAACACCTCACATGCTGAAATGTCGATAAACGGAACGCAAACTCCGAAATAGAAGCTAAACGGAGAGTAGAAACTTCGATTTCGATCATAAGTCGGGTGATAGTAAGGGAAGTGAACGTATCCGCGGGGGAAGTACTCCTTCTGCCAACCGACACCAACCTTCACGCCCTTTCGGAGCTTAATTCCGTTATCGTATTGGCGACCGTTCGGGGTTTTTGTGAATTTCCGTTGATTCTGGACGATCGAAGGAATTGTTCCGACTCGCTGCCTGGGCTGAGTCGTCTGCAGCGGCGGCTGAGTACGATTGGTTCCTCTGGTTGGCGCTGTGCGGGGTGGAATTTGCTGACGAACCGGCGGCAAAGGTTGGAATGTTCCTCCTTGCGTACGCCCCACATAGCTTGGCGTACGAACCCCCTCACGTCGAGCATGGGCCTGCTGGCCTCCTGCATTCCCGACGGCGCCACCACCTGTGGCTCGCCCGCCGCCAGCGCCACCGCCTGCCTTCTGGCGCTGATTCGCCTGCGGCAGCGGATCCGAATAGGCCGTACTGATCACCCCGAATAGCCCGGTAGCAATCAGCAAAGCAAACGAAATCCTGAAGTTGTCTTTTTGAGTCATAACATTTCCCTCGCTTTGACATACGTTTCGCGAGGGCATGTTCCACCTGAGAAGATTATCAGGAGGGAAGACGGGTGTTGGAGCATTCGAATGCCTTCGCGACCATCATCCCCAAGGGATTGGGATGGCAAAGCGAAGGGTTGGCGCTCCGGCGCCTACCCTGGTGAAAGCGTAACCCAATCCCCTATCCCGAAGGGATTAGAATGGCAAAGCAAAGGGTTGGCGCTCCTGCGCCTACACTGGTAAACGTGCAAGCCAACCCCTATCCCGAAGGGAATAGAATGGCAAAGCAAAGGGTTGGCGCTCCTGCGCGTACCCTGGTAAACGTGCAAGCCAACCCCTATCCCGAAGGGATTAGAATGGTAAAGCGAAGGGTTGGCGCTCCGGCGCCTACCCTGGTGTGGGGAGGGCACAGAAACGTATCCCGAAGGGATTCTGGACTCGACCTGCGTCCCGATCCGCCGTTCGTCTTCAGAACCCTTTCAGGGTAGGCACCCTGGCGCCTACCCTGGTGTGAAATGGGCATAAAAACGTATCCCGAAGAGATTCTGGAATCGACCTGCGTCCCGATCCGCCGTTCGTCTTCAGAACCCTTTCAGGGTAGGGACTTGGCGTCTATCGAAATTCCAGGGTAGGCGCTCCGGCTCCTACCCTGGTGTGTGGCGGGCATAAAATCGTATCCCGCAGGGATTCTGGACTCGACCTACGTCCCGATCCGCCGTTCGTTTTCGGAACCCCTTCAGGGTAGGGATTTGGCGTCTATCCAAGTTCCAGGGTAAGCGCCGGAGCGCCAACCCTTCGCTTTGAAATTCTAGTCCCTTCGGGACATTGGATTCGTATCAACCGACGTTCGGATCCGACCACCCTTATTCTTTGAACGCTTCAACGCTAAGCCCCCACCCTGATCGTCTGCGGTCTGGCTTGAAGGGGAAAACGGTAATAGGCTAGATGCTGGGATTCGTCGTAGGACGATATCGCTAGGATCTGACCGTCGATGGTGGCTGAGGTCGGACGCTTGGGCATTCGGAGGACGAGGACGCCTTGGGTATCGGCGATACCCTCGATAGTTCCGCTCCAGGTATTTGAGTCGAATTTCGTCGGAATAACCTGCCCCGAAGCCGCAACGACTCGCCCCTTGAACTTCTCAAGGTCGACGAAGAGGTGGCGAGAACCTGGCTCTACCGTTACGGAATCGGTCACCTTCAGGCTCGCGTCGAACAGATCGATCAAGTGACCCTTGAGTTTTACCGGCGCTGCGTCGGTCTCGTCCAAGCCGGCAGCGACGATGTATGGTCCGCGCCTCAAGACTAGGGAACCGCTTTCAACCCATTTGAAACCCTGCGTGTTCTTACGTACCTTGTCAAAGAGCCAACTGGCCCCATGGACGTCATGGGCGATCGCGGTTGGGCTCCTTCGCAGATAGACGAGGCGCCCCTTTTCAATGTCGACTTCTTCAATTTCCTGCAAGCCCGAAACACCCAGCTTCTCAAAAAGGTGCTGTCGAGGCGTCGAGTATCTCTGGCCATCGGAATTCCACCATTCACGCGCTTTCAAAAACGGATCAGAATCGTCGTCGACGAAGACCAAGGTGCCACCGGACCGAACCCATTTCGAGATCGCCTCATGAACGTCCGGGGTAAGCGGCTTCATCCCCTCGTACGTCATCAAAATGACTTTCAAACCATCAAGATATCCCGGAAGAGTTACGTTCTCAAGCTGAACGGGCTGAACGGGCATGCCGCGCTTCACGAAGGGAAGTGCCAAACCATAAATGTGGCTCAAGTCACCGTCGCTGGCGGATGGTCCACCCCGCTGGAACATAAGGGAATCTCCGATCATCACGCCGACACCGTGCGAACCGCTGTCCCACCGAATAGTGCGCTGGTTCATATCCTTGAGCGCGTTGATCACAACCTGAAGTTCGGTTGCGTACGCCTCTGGAATCGGCACCCGTGTGTTTCGATCCTCTTCCGACGGGTACTTCCCGTTGAAGATCCGCTCCGGCCATGGCATCACTTCATATTGCGAAACCTCTGGTTGGAGAAGGGAAGCCGTGAGCGTCGAGTGCCAGTTTCGGCGGTAATCGCCCCAGTCGTGATTCGGGTCGTCTTCGATCGGATCGGCCAGATACCAAACACCGCGACCGGTCGAGCGAACCAGGTTTTGCATCGATCCATACTCGAGAAAGCCGGTTTCAAACGTTCGCTCCTTCTTCAACCCTTGGTAGAAATTCGGAGTTCGAGACGTACCCGTCCAAACCTGAGCGATGTACCCGTCGCATCCGTTGAGTCTTGCCAGGCTCGACTCCGGACTTACGATGTTCCAATGTGCGTAATTCAGAAGGCTATGGGTTGGAACGTAGCAGCGGACATGGGTTCCATGAGCCTTGTTGTAATCCTGGATCGACGTGAAAACCTGCTGCAGAGCGCGCCGATACAGGTAGTACATGAGCTTTGCCGCTCTCCAGCGAGCATCGGGCGAACTCTCCGGGTCTTGCCATGCTTCCCGATAGAACAGGTTCCACTCCCGCTTGAACCCATCGCCGTATCCTCCGAACGTCCAGAACTCCGGCTCCTCCAAGTGGACCGCTTCAACGCCGACTTCAAGCGCCTTCCGGACGCCGTCGGCAAGGTATTTCCCGTAGTTAGCCCCGGGTGACATGTAGTAGACATCGCCGCCGTGTCCGACTTTTTCGCCGTTCTTGCGCGTCTGCGCCTCATCCTCGTGTTTGATTCCATCCCAGCGTCCGTAATAGTAGTCCTGATATTCGCCCCAAGCGACACCGGTCATCAGGTGGACTCGATACCCACGCGCTCGCCATGCCTTAACTCGATCCTGCATCGAGTTGCCAAAGCCATAGACAATGGCCACGTCGGCACGAAGGTTAATCCGGTCGCTGTAGTTGGCGCCAGTTTGGAAGACGGTGCGTTCTTTGCCCTGAGTTGTCATTGAAACCGGAACCTGAGCGGAATTGGTTGAAGTTACGGCGCAATGGGCCAGAACGAACGGAATAAGGGAGAGCATCATTTTTGGAGCCTCGATGGCTGATTCGGAATCTAATGGCGACGTGCCGCCGAATGGTTGGGTCAGGTTCGATCTAGTCTGCGCTTATCAGTCGAAATGCGCCTACACCGCCAATCGTAACGAGGTCGCCAGGGTGTAGCTTTCTGCCTCGCCGGTTTTCAGCTTCGTCGTTGACGAGGATTCTGTGATCTGCAAGAAACTCTTTGACCTCGGCGCCGGATGAGATTAGATTCAGGAGCTTGATTAATTGGCCGAGGGTGATTAGGTCGCCTCGGATCGATTGCTGGGTCTCTTTGGAGTTCATTGAATTCTTCACCATAGGTGGGGAACGTATTTTGGAGTGACAAGGCCGAAGGCCTTGTAAAAGGCGGGTTGATCGCTAGCCGCGCCGACAACCCGGACGGGTTCCGGAGAATACGGATCGGTCGAGACGATGACTTTTGCGACATCCGGCCGATAGTGGGACCGATAGTTTTGGGCAAAGGCGACGAAGAATCGCTGATCTCCAGCTAGCCCATCCCTCACCGGCGGCGACGCAGATCCGAGTGCCCGGTGATAGGCCAGGTAAGCCAACGTAAGGCCACCGATATCGGCAATGTTCTCGTCGAGAGTCAGCCTTCCGTTGACTGGAATATCTTCTGGGCTCTTATATGCGTTGTACTGCCGCTCGATATTTGCCGCCGACTCGCCGTAGAGTTCGCGATCGTCCTTCGTCCACCAGTTAGCTAAGTTGCCCTGATAGTCGAACTGACTCCCATTCAAGTCAAAGCCGTGGGTCATCTCATGACCGATCAAGGCTCCCACTGCGCCATAGTTTGAAGCATCGTCAGCTTGAATATCGAACAACCCCGGCTGCAGCAAACCGGCAGGAACGATCAGTTCATTCCTATGCGGATCGTAGAATGGTTTTAGGCTTGCAGCGCTGATGGTCCACTCCGAACGATCGACCGGTTCTGCAAGTTTCGCAATTTGGCGTCGCCAGCGGAATCCGGTTGCTTTGAGGACCGACTGCAGGTAGGAATTACCCCTGAAAGATAGTCCCGAATAGTCATCTGGTTGGTCGGGATATCCGACTCGGATCGCCATGGCATCGAGCTTCTTGATCGCTTGAGCTTGAGTTTCGGTCGACATCCAGTCCAGGTCTCGAATACGGTCGCGGTAGGCGGCCTTGATCGTTCTGACGAGCTTAAGCGCTGTTGCCTTGGCATCGGGCGAGAACGCTTTTGCGACAAAGATCTGGCCCATTGCTCCACCCAAAACAGAATCGATCGTCTGGAGTGCGCGTTTCCACCTGGGAGGCATTTGAGTCGAACCTGTGATGTCTCCGGCTAAGCTTGCCTGCGTCTTCACAAATCGATTTGAAAGGAAAGGCGACCAGGCGTAGAGCACGGCAGCTCTTAAGTAGCTCCGCCACATCGAGATCGGCGCCTGATCAAGTGCCTTCGAAAATGCTTCCACAAACTTGGGTTGAGCTACATCGACAGATGGCGGAATCGTTGTTCCGAGACCTTTGAAATAGGAAGTCCACCTGACCGAAGGAGCAAGTCTCGCAAGTTCGTCCGATGATGTTAAGTGATAATTCGCTGCGGCACTTCGCAGTTCGACAGCAGTTGAGGATGCTTTGGCAAGAATGATCTCCAGATCAAGCGCCTCCTTTGCCTTTTCCGCTGCGCCTGGCACCTTCGCCAGTTCCATCAACCGACCGATCGTTATCAGGTACTGAGCCCGGATTGCCTTGGAACGCTCATCGTCATCCAAGTACAAACCGCGTTCAGGAAGGATCAATCTTCCTTGAGAAAGAGTCAACAGCATTCGTGAAGCGTTCTTTCCATCTGGCTGAACCGAAACTTGAAAAGAGGCAGAGACGGAAAGGGCGTTAAGACGACCGATTTCGCTTACTAGCGAAGTGCGATTCTCGATCAGATCGATGCGATGGAGTTCAGCAAGAATCGGTGCGGCGTCCGTGGCCTCAAGCCGTTTGTCGTCCATCGCCAATCCATACAAGCCGCCAACGAGTGCGGTCGGCGTGCTTGAGAGCGAGGAACTCCGATGGGATGCCTTCTCAGCTATCGATTTGAGGGTTGCCAGATTCCGCTCTTCAACCTCTTCGAAGGTTCCAACGTAGGACTTGTCAGCCGGAATTCCGGTCCGATCGAACCATGTGCCGTTAGCAAAATTGTAAAGGTCGAAGGGCGACTTAACTGGAACCGTTCTGTCCATCCCAGCAATGTCGATTCCATGTCCGGAACGTTGGTTACTTGCCTGTGAAATGCAAAGAGCCACCAGGCTTAGCCCGAGTGCCGCCAACTTCCAGTTCGGTGACGGGTCCATCCGAAAGAGAATATCTCACTTTGGGGTTATTCGTCCGCGCATGGGCGCCCTATCCAAACTCTAGAGCTTGATGTTCCAAAGCCCGAACAGCTCAAGTAGCGTCCGTTGGTTATCGCGAATGAGTGCTTTGCCAGTCGTTTGAGAGGTCCAAGGCATTCCGAGACGAGTCGGATAGTTAGCCACCCAGAAACTCATTGCAGCCAAAAGCGCAGTGTTATCCGTCAGATTCTTCTTGTCGACCTTGTCGAGGGTATCTGCCGCCGAGTGTCCGACCAAGGCGTAGTTCGGCGAGTTCTGGAGGGGAGCGATCCCAGGAACTCCGGCAAGCGTAAACGCATACCCATCCGTAAACGACAAGTAGGTGTGATCGACTTGGATTTGACCGAGATCGCCAACGAGTTGGGTGAAGTGTGTGAAGGCAGATTCAAGTTCGTCGTGGCCAGCCAACGGGAGTTTGGTGATCGGTCCGGTCCCCCAATCCATCACAAAGGCACAAACCGTGTTCTTCATCTCCACTTTGTGCGTTCGGACATAGGCCAAAGACCCGAGAAGTCCCTCTTCCTCCCCGGTGAAGAAGACGAAACGGATCGTTCGACGAGGTTTTGCGACAAGTGCTTGAAGCGACTCAGCGACGGCTAGCACGCTCCCAACCCCAACGCCGTCGTCAATAGAACCGGTGCCCAGATCCCAA
>Ga0364866_10639_pt2 | contig 17493 bp, 8 predicted proteins | sample ExccelAu500001D3_3_FD_206913 | JGI IMG/M metagenome (GOLD analysis project Ga0364866, IMG submission 206913) | Enriched cells from Trout Bog Lake Hypolimnion, Wisconsin, USA - BchlTB.Aug13.5000.01.D3 | ecosystem: Environmental > Aquatic > Freshwater > Lake > Hypolimnion/Profundal zone | place: USA... | reverse complement strand
GCAGCGAAATGCACTGGCAGGCCGCAGCCCTTCCGTCTTCACCCACAGACTCACCCGGTAGCAGCGATGCGGCGTAACATGGACCGTCTGCATCACCCGGCCGTGACCATGCGGTTCGGAAGCAAAATTTTCCAATCGCAGCGACGCACGTCCGCTGTGCTTCACCGTGGTGTCTGCAAAACTGATTTCGCCGGGCTGATCACAGAAACCGAAGCCGGGAAACTTGTTGCCAGAAAAATTCTCAAAACCGCCGTCTACGAGGCGCGCGGCAGGGTCAGGCACGAACTTGGCTTGAACACCGGCCACGACAAACGGAGCATCCGTTACCGGCAGACCTTCGGCCAAATTGGGATTATGCGCGAGAATGCCCCCGCCGTAGCCGATGGAAAAAACGGCCGGTATCAGCTCCAGCCCATCCCGGGCGCAGGTTTGCTGCACCGCTTCCAGCCGGCGAAAATAAGCGGCATCCTGCTTGCATAATGTGTCCAAGCCGAAAGAAACCACCGCCCCATTGAGACCGTGTTGAGCTGCGCTGCCCAACACCCGGTTGATGTTGGTTACGTCGCTGTCGTTGCCCAAGCCCCAGCCAAACACCCACACAAACCGGTCGGAATACCCCGCCGCAAACGCCTGTAGGGAAAGCAACAGCAGCAAAAGCCGGGCGCACCAAGCCAGCGCTGACCCGGATAATTCATAGGCCAACCCGTACCGCAGACTTCCAAGTCTGCTGTATCGCGGGTTTCCAAACCCGCAGACGCCTCGCACTTTAGCATTTTCCCAGGGTAGCTCGTTCCTCGCAATCCTGGGCTTTGCGCCGGAATCCCGTTGGGATTCGGTTCTGGAATTCGCGGCAGGCATTAAATCCCCAATTTCCTAAACCGGTTGTTCACTTCCTTGAAGTGAAAATCCAGGGAGCAAAGATTCTCCAATTCGCCCGGCTGGAAATGCTTCGCCACTGCAGGGTCGGCCTGCAATTGCTCGACGAAATTGGCGTCGTCGCGTCCGGCATGTTTGACTTCCCAGGTTTTCATGGCGGCATCCTGCACGAGTTTGTAGGCGGCTTCGCGCGTCAGGCCTTTGCGGATGAGGGCGAGCAGCACCGTCTGGCTATTCCACATGCCCAGGCTCAAACCGAGGTTGCGCTTCATGTTTTCCGGATACACGTTCAAGCCGTCCATCAATCGCGTGAGCAGGCCAAACATGTAATCCAGCAGCGTGCAGGAATCCGGGAAAATAATCCGCTCGACCGATGAATGCGAAATATCGCGCTCGTGCCAGAGCGCCACGTTTTCCAGGGCGGCCATGGCATTGCCGCGCAGCACCCGCGCCAGTCCCGTCAGACGCTCCCACGTGATGGGATTGCGTTTGTGCGGCATGGCGCTGGAACCCTTTTGTCCCTTGGTAAACGGCTCCTCCGCTTCCAGAACTTCCGTGCGCTGCAAATGGCGGAATTCCACCGCCCAGCGTTCGATGCTGGCGCCGACCAGCGCCAGCGCCAACTGAAACTCCGCGTGAATATCCCGCTGCACCACCTGCGTGGCAATGGGTGCGGCACGCAGGCCGAGCTGCTTGCAGACATACGCCTCGACGCGCGGCGACAGGTGCGCGCTCGTTCCCACCGCCCCGGAAATCTTGCCCACCGACACCACGTCGCGCACGCGTTGCAAACGCCCCAGCACCCGGACGAATTCATCGTGCATCAGGGCGAGCTTGAGGCCAAACGTCGTTGGCTCGGCATGAATGCCGTGACTGCGGCCGATGCAGGGCGTGAACTTGTGTTCGTTCGCGCGCCGCCGGATGACGGGCAGGAGTTTTTGGGCGTCGGCAATCAGCACGTCGGCGCTCTGTTGCATCTGCACCGCGTAGCAGGTGTCGCCCACGTCGCTGCTGGTCAGGCCAAAGTGAAACCAGCGGCTGGCATCGTCATTGATCTTCTCCGCCACCGCGGTGGTGAACGCGATGACATCGTGATTCAGCACTTTTTCCAACTCCCGCTGGCGGGCCACCAGTCCGGGCAAATCGGCGAACCATTGCCCGCATCCGGCCTTGATTCTCGCGAAATCCCGCGCGGGAACAATCTTGTCCTTCACGAGCGCCTCGCTGGCGAGGAGTTCAATTTGCAGCCAAAGCTTGAGTTTGTTCTCGTCCGTCCAAATCGCCCGCATTTCCGGGCGCGAGTAGCGCGTAATCATGGCTCCATTAAATGCCAAAAACGGCAAATTAAAAAGGCGGAAATGATGGGGAAATGATGTGTGCTGCGTAATACGTGAAGAAAAGGTTGGTCACGCATCACGCATCACGCATCACGTATCACGCCTCAACGGCTGCTGCGTCCAGCCAGGACGATTGCAGCAACACGTTGGCCGCAGTGACCAGACCGCCGCCCAACAGCAAACGGACGGTGACGTGTTCGTTGGCGTAGTCCACCCCGGCCGCTTGCGACAGCCAGCCAGGTAAAAACAGGGCCAGCAAACTAACCAACACCGGCTCCGCGCAATACACCAGGCCTGCTTCGGTCGCGGTGACCTCCCGCTGCCAACGGTTCATCAGGAGAAACGGGCCGAGACTGCATACCAGCACGAGAATGGCCAGCAATCCCCCCACGGGAACCGAGCGGTACACCTGAAAACATTCGGCCGCGCCCGGAGCGGTCGCCACCACCAGCGGCACGGCGAACAGGCCCATGCCCAGCAACATGATGGTGGTGAAGCACGCCGGCCGGTTCGCGGCGTAGCGCGGATTATCCAGGCAAAGGATTTGGGCCGTAAACATCACCGACGAAGCCAGGGTTTCAAGTTCGCCGCGGCCCAGCCGGATGGCGAAGACATTCAAATGCACCAGCAACCCCATGCCGGCCAGCACCAAGGCGCTGCAAAAGAGAATCTTCACCGTCGGAAACCGACGCCGCGTCACCGCCACCCAGAAGGGAACCAACACGCAATATAATTGGGTGAGAAAGGCCGACGTTGAGGCGGAAACATAGGCCAGTCCGTCCATTTGCAAACAGATGCCAGCCGACGCAAAGAACGCCAGCCAGAGCCCCTGCTCCAATTCGCGCCGCGAAGCGGTTTTGATCTTGGCGGGAGAAAACAGCAGCAGCAAGATTCCCGCAATCAGAAACCGGACCATGACGCACAGGGAACTGAAAAACCAGCTTCCGCCCGCCGGCAGAATCCGCTGCTGCGTCAGCGCCAGCGCCTTCATCACCGGAAAGCTCAAAGCCCAAAAGGACGTACACAACAGAAGCATCTGCAGCGCCTGACGGCGGAGTTGGCTGGACGACATGAGCGGTAGGTGCGCCGTCAGCGCCGGACAATTTTCTTGCGGGCGGCTTCGAGAATGCCCCGTTCCCGCGCGGTGAGACTGTTGATGCCGCGCGCGGAAATCTTGTCCAGGACGGCATCCACATCGCCCTCCTCAAATTCATCGGCTGGTCTCTCCACCCGCTTCACTGGCGGCGGCTGGTAATACCGCTCCTCCTCGGCCGCGCCCAACAGGGCCGGATTTTTCAGAATCATTTTAACGTAAAACCAGCCCATCGCCATGCCGCCCAAATGCGCGGCATTGGCGATATTGCCCATGGGAAAAAGGATACCCACAACTGCGAGCGCCAGGGAAATGAGCAACAAAGTCCGGGCGCGGAGATGCAGCGGGATGATGAAAAAGATGAACATGGTCAGTTCACGTTCCGGAAAGATCATGGCAAAGGCGGCCACCAGACCGAAGGCGCCAGCCGACGCGCCGACGACTTCGCCGCCAAAATGGGCCGGCCAGGCCATCGCCATCAGCACTTGAAATACGCCGCCCACGATGCCGCTGGAAAACATCAACGCCAGATAACGGCGAGCGCCCAGCAGATGTTCCAACTCCGTGCCAAAAACGATGATGACCCACGAGTTTAGAATCAAATGCAACCAGCCCGCGTGCAAAAACTGATATGTCAGCAATTGCCAGACCCAACCGCTCTCGATGCCGTCCTTGCTCAAGGCCAGCCAACTCGGGGTCAATCGGATGCCCTCGTGCCCCGGAGTGTTGTCCAAGATCATGCCGCCAAAAAACAGATGGCTATGGGGGAAGAATTTCGCCGTGATTTCTTCGGCCAACAGCACCACCACGTAGGTTGCCACCAGCGTCAGGGTCCACGACCAGCGCAGGCGAAAAACCGACCGCCACCGTGGTTCCCCGAACTCCGGTTGGCGCATGTAGTCGCGATCCTCAAGCATGTCGTTTATTATAATAGTCTGCCGTTTGGTGTTTATCAACCTTGGCCGTGGACGGCACCCAACCGGACCGCAGGCGGCCCGCCCGCAGGTTGCTGGCATTTCATCGCTCGAACATTTGGCGAAACTCGCGGGCGAGCCGCCCGCGCTCCGTCGGCAGTTCCCGGAGCGCGGCGCTGTGAGCCGCAGGGACGTCCGTATTTCTCAGCGCTGTCAGGCTATTTCAAACGCGTGCGGATTGCCGAAATTGCGGCGGGTCACAGACCCGCGCTCCGGAGCCGCGACCACCAGAATATCCGTTCCTTGCCCCCGCGGTTGGGATACGAGCGCGGCGACCACTCCGCCTGCAATTCAAAATGCGGCGAGAACCGTTCGAGCTGTTCCGCGCGGGTCGTCGGCCACGGCGGCCCGTCCGGCCCGCAATCGAAATAATTCACGGCCAAATAGGTACCCCCGGGCCGCAGCCACCGCAAAACCGCGCGCACATAATCGTCCCGCTCCGAAGGTTGGATGGCGCAAAAGAGCGTATGTTCAAACAGCCAATCAAATTTCTGCGGCGGTTCGTCGCGAAGAAAATCAGCGAGCTGGAAATCCGCTGTCAAACCGGCGGCTAGCGTGGCTTCCCGCGCCTGGGCAATGGCACTGGGCGCCAGATCGAAGCCACTGGCGGCAAACCCGGCCTTGGCAAATTCCCGTACATCGTGGCCGGTGCCGCAGCCGGGCACCGCCACGGTTCCCCGCGGCAAATCCGGATGCGCCGCGAGAAAATCCACCAAGCCGGGCGACGGCGCGCCCTTTTCCCAAGGCATGTCATGGGTTTGATAGCGCCGTTCCCAGTAATCAGAAGACATTTATGATTTATGATTCACGTTTGAATCAGCCCATCCACCAACTCGATCACGCGGGGGGCGGAGGCGGCGACTTTCGCATCGTGCGTGGCGATGATGAGCGTCATCTGCTTCTCCGGGCGCAGGCTTTTGAGCAATTCGATGATTTCGCCGCCCGTGTGCGAATCCAAATTTCCGGTTGGCTCATCGGCCAGCAGCAGCTCCGGTTCGTTGATCAGCGCCCGGGCAATGGCCACCCGCTGCTGCTCCCCGCCGGATAGCTCGGACGGTTTGTGGTCCAGCCGGCCCTGCAGACCGACGCGCGCCAGCAATTCCTCCGCGCGCCGCGCCGCCGTGCGCGCGCCAATCCGGGCCACCCGGGCCGGCAGGCAGACATTTTCCAGCGCCGTCAGCTCCGGCAGCAAATGATAGGCTTGAAACACAAAACCGACCCGGCGATTGCGAAAATGTGTGAGTTCGCGGTCGGAAAAGTGCGAAACGTTCTGGCCGGCGAAAAAAATTTCGCCGTCGTTGGGGGTATCCAAGCCGCCGAGCAGATGCAGCAGCGTGCTTTTGCCGGTGCCCGAGGCGCCGCGCAACGCCACGAAATCGCCGCGCGCGATTTCCACGTCCACCCCGCGCAACACCTCGAGCGTACGCTTGCCCAGCACGTAGGTCTTTTTGAGTCCGCGGGCGGATAATAGTATTTCGCTCACGACGGGCCTCCATTTGAGCAGAAACAAACATTCAACATCCAACATTCAACATTCAATGTCGAAGGCCACACCTTCATGCAACGCGTTGGACGTTGGGCGTTGAATGTTGAATGTTGAATGTTTCCCATTTGCTTACTCATACCGCAGCGCCTCCACGGGTTTCAATCGGCCGGCGCGCACCGCGGGCAGCAAGCCGCCCAGAACGCAGATCACGAACGAACTGACGCAGATGATCGTCACATCGTTGGGCACGATGAGCGCGGGCAGTTCGTCGAAGCCATAGACCGAATTCGGAAACAACTCCCAGCCTGTAGCCTTGCGCATGAAATGCAGGAACTCGTTGCGATAGACCACCGCCAGCATGCCCAGACCGTAACCTGCCGCCACTCCTATGACGCCGATAATGGCACTCTGCACGAGAAAAATGCCGGAAATCTGGAACTGGGTCGCGCCCAATGCTTTCAACATGCCGATCTCACGGGTCTTTTGAATGACAAACGTGATTTGCGAGCTCAAGATGCACAGGGCCGCCACCAACACGATGAAAAATAGCAGGTAAAACATCACCTTCTTTTCCACCACCAGCGCGCTTAGGAGGCCGGAGTTGTCGTCCATCCACGATTGCCCATAAAACGTGCCGCCCTTCAGTTTGCCATTCAAGGCCTGCTCCAACTGCCGCTTCACCACGTCCGCCTGATACGGATCGTCGAGCATCACGAACAGGCCGTGGACGGAATCTTCCAGATCATACAATTCCTGGGCATTGGCCAGCGAAGTCACAATCACGCGGGAATTGTATTCGTAGTAGCCGGTGTCGAAAATGCCGCGCACCTCGTAATCGTCCGGCATAATCGTCAATTCCCGCTTGTGCTCGCGGGCCTCTTTCATTTTCTTGATTTCGCGGATGGAATAGATCGAGAGCGTGTCACCGACCTGCAATTGCAAATTATTCGCGAATTCCACCCCCACGAGCACGCCCCGGCCGCTTAAGTCAAAGACGCCCCGCTTGATTTGTTCCGGCAATTTGCTCACCTTGCCTTCTGTGGCCATGTCCACTCCGCGCAACATCGGCGCTTCCGGCATGGACGGGCGGTTGGAATCGCCCTGCGTCTCCACCAGCACGGGGCCCAGCACAAAGGGAGAGACGCCACGGACCTTCGAGTTCGATCTGATCACGGCCGCAACCAGTGGATAATTCGTCATCGCGGGTCCCGACTGCCGCACAGTCAAATGCGCCTGGAAACCCATGATCTTATCGCGTAGCTCATGACCGAAGCCGCTCATGACGCTGATGACGATGATGAGCACGGCCACGCCCAAGGCGACGCCGACGATCGAGATCAAAGTGATGATCGAGACGAAAGTCCGTTTGGGCCGCAGATAACGCAGCGCCAGGAACAGTTCAAACGGCAATCGAGACATGCGGAGAGGCTAAAGATGCGGGGCGGCGGTGTCAATTTTCTCTCACCGTCCGGGAGGAGGCGATGATGCGTGATGCGTGATGCGTGAGAACCGGATTGGTGGATTCATGGATGTTTGGATTCATGGATTGGTGGGGAAGGCGCCGCGTGAAGGCACGCGGCCTACAGGGGGGGCTGCATGGATGGATTCATTCTCAAAGGCCTGACTTGGGCGGACTTCGGCGGACAGAAGACAGAGAACGAAGAACGGAAAGCACGGTTTCCGATGGAAGCGGCGTGCGAGCGGGAAATTTTGTTAGGGTCGGATTTACTTGGATTTACCCGGATTTTACCCGGATTGGGGTGGATTGCGGCCCTGAAACGCTGAAAACCTGACATGCCGAAACCTGAAATTTGGGTTCGTTGGGGGCCGGCGGGAGGGAGAGAACTTACGGAAGCTGCTGTGAATAAGCAGCTTAGGGAAATGTGGAATGGGTTCGTTTGGAAAAAAGACCAGAGAAAAGCAAAAAGACAGAGGACATACAGCAAAACCACAACACCAGACGACGAGACCACCGGGAACCTGAACCACAGAGGAACAGAGGCACAGAGCAGAAATCGGAGGTCGGAGATCGGAGATCGGAGGCAAGACTGCAGTAGGAGCAGAAGACGGGAATGTGGCAATGCAGAAACTGGAAGGCAGAAACACACGGGCGGGACGCCCGTGCCACTACGTTTGGCCCGGCGCTCTGGCAATGCTGCCCCGATTTCCCGCTGCATATTTGTCGCAGTCACGGAGCGAGTATGGCACAGGTTGGGAAAACAGGTTTGTTAGCGGCTAACACGAAATGCACATTTTTTCACCACGGATTACGCGGATGGCACGGATGTTGGACTGGCCGCGAAGATGCGCAGAAGTCACAAAAAACCGCCTTTGCGACAAGGAACATCCACCCTCCGCAGTAGCGCTACGAAGGACGGGCACAGAACACAAGGAACTCTGGCGCACACGAGAGAGGAAGAGCCGCCAGAAGTCGCAAACAAGCCATTCTGGTCAGGGGAATGATGGTCAGGGGAATGCGGCAATCGGGAATGTTTTGCTGCCAGTTCCGTCGCCGGGCGGGACGACCGGCGAACCCGCAGACACGAATGTCTGCGCTACGTCAGAAGGCGGGACGCGGGTCCAAGGCGTCGCCCTGGACTGTCATGTTTAGCGCCTTCAGCGCGGCGATCAGGGATGATAGAGGCGGAAGAATTGATTGGTGCGGGTCACCGGGATGGGGATGGTGATGGTGCTGCCATTCGTGGTTGGAGCATTTGACACGGTGGACCAGGTTGCCGGCAAAGCTAGATTGGTGGTCTGTTGCACCCCAAAATTGCCGGCGCTGGATGGCCAGGAGAGCAAAACTTGATGGTTCGTCAGCGCAATGTTCAACAAAACCGGCGGCAATACGCCGATGTAGAGAATCTGAACCGCGCTGGCTGAGGCCGCGCCTTGGGAATCAGCCACGGAAAATGAGTTCGTCCAGATGCCATTCGCCGCCGTGTCGGCGGTGACGTTCATCGAGGCGGCGACGTTGGTGTTCATGTTGCCCAAGGACCAATAATATCCAGAATCCCCAATTGTCATAGAGCCGCGACCATATGAAATGTAATCCAAATTGACTCCCGCCGGAATGGAATTGCTCATCACGACGTTGCTCAGGCTCAGGGACCCGATGTTTTTGACCGTGACCGTGTAGTTGAACGTGGCGGTGCTGTTCAGGTTTGTGGTCGTTGGGCTGACGGTAAGTTGGAACAGCGGATTGGCCACAACGGTGGTCGTGGCATCGGCGCTGGAATGCGCCACCTCGACGTTGCCGGCGTTGTCATGGGCCGTGCAGTAGAAACCGTAGGTGTGATGGGGCTGACCATGGAACGTCGCGCTGGTGCTGGTGGCGGCGGTCAGCCAGTTGGTCCATGCGCCGCCGTTGTCGGAAACATGGATGTCATAGCTGGCGATGCCGGGACCATTTGTCTCCTGGCCGCTCCACGAGACGGGCCATTGCAGCGTCTGCGTCTGTGCGGGCAGCGGCAGGATGGAACTTGTGGGATAAACCGAATCAATGGTGATCAAGGCTTGCTTGGTCGGATCAATGCCGGCGGCCGGGTTGGAATCATCAATCTGGTCCGTGGCGATGGAGAGCTGGCCGTCAAAAGAAATGAGCGCCACGTTAATCAGTTGGGTACCATTGGGCACACCGGCCTTCGCATGGACCGTATAGGTCACGTGGCCTTGACCGCGTCCGGTGCCGTCTTCCGGCGGCAGGAAGCCGATGTTGACCGGCGGGGGTAAGCTGGACGTCGGATCAATGGAATTGAATTTGGCGAAAACCTGACCGGATGAGAGGCTGATTCCGATTTGAACCTGAACCTGGAAGTTCGTGCCCAGATAACTGTATGGCACGTTCGTTTGGAACTGCTGGACGCCGGGCGGCAACGAAACCAGCAGGTTGCCGAAACCAAATTCCGACAGATTGAAAGTGGTCCAATCAAAGTTCGTGCTCAATTGGTCCGAAATGACGACCTGCTGCGCCGGGGCGGTGGCATTGGTCACATTCTCAAAGTCAATACGATAAGCCAGTGTACTTGACGAGGAAATAAATCCATTGGCTCCGTAGCCAGCGGGGCCGGTCATCTCATTTGGGTCCGAAGGGCCTCTTGGAAAGTCATTTGGACCCGGCACCAAGTTACACATCGGAAGGGCCAAGTAGCACATAGGCGGCTGTGGAATTGTAGTCGGCGTCTGGTTGGGTTGAGGACGAGTGGGATCAGGCACTGGAATACAATGGACACTTTCAATCACAAAAGCACCCACGCCAACTATAAGAAGAAGGTGTTCTATCTCTGGGCGAGCTACTGTACCCGCGAGGCTGGACAGTTCTTGAACTGTAGGACCCAGCGAAGCCAAATCTTTCTGAATTATAATTACGACGTGAAGATTTAGTTCAAGAGCAGCTTGAATTGTCTCGTGCCACATGCAAGAGCGCCATTTGTCAAACCCTGAAGCAAGCGCGTCCGGATCGTTCAACGAAACCGAGTCATTCAAAGCATATCGGTAGTAATTGACGTCACCACCCGAAAGTCTTATTGGATCCTGTGACAAAAATCTACCGACACTCGGCGAGTAAAGCCTGTTACGCATGAAATTTAATCCACTATCATCCGCCACCACTCCAAATTGCCCATTGAACTGAAATGGATTAGGCACAGCATTAACGTTACGCAGCAACCCGCCAAACGGCATAAACGCATAACCATTCAATATCGCACCGTTCGACGAGACCACCTGTTGAACATTCCCAACCGCATCAAAAGTATATCCCGCCCAATTCCCTGCCGCGCTAGTGCGCGAGAGCAACTCCCTTGCATGGTCATAGTGCGTAACGAGATTCCCACTCGAATCATATTTACCTACTACATTACCAAATCCGATCGGATCAATGACATCCCGAATCGTTGTGCCATTAGCCGTAATCACCGTCCGGCTACCCAATCCGTCATAAGTGTATTGCCAGTTACCCTGCGGCGAGGTCATTGACACAAGCCGGTTCTCATCGTTGTAGGAATAGGTAATCGTGCCGAGCGGGGACGATTCCTTGATCAAGTTTCCATCTGCGTCAAACGTGTAATTTGTCTGGCCTACCGAGAAATATTCGTTGAGATTATTGACGGTGTAGGAATTGGTCACACCATTCTCAATCGTCTGCGTGCGGTTGCCAACTGAATCATAAATGTACGTCAAGTCTTGGTTAGGAACGTTGGTGGTAATTGCGCTATAAACCGCGCGTATCAATTGCCCGATGTCGTCGTAGGTGTAGGTCCAATTGCCATCAAGCGTGTTCATAGTTGTCCGCCGGCCACGACTGTCGTACGAGTAATTGAAACTCGAAAGCAAGGAGCCGTTGGCCAGGGCGTTGGCCAGGGTGAGCAACTGGCCGGCAGGGTCGTATTGATAAAGGGTACACATGCCGTTGGCCAATGTTTTGGTGACGACACGTCCGGCGGGGTCGTATTGATAGGCCACCACGAGCGCGTTTAATTCATTCGTCATGCTTTCCAGCCGGCCGGCCACATCGTAATAATAATCCAGTTGGTGCCCCAACTGATCAACACTGGACGTGCGACGGCCATTTGCATCGTATGTGAAATTTAAATATTTGCTACCGGGATAAGTGATTTGAACAAGACGGTTGCTTCCATCGTACGACATGCTCGACGATTCCAGCAGGTTTAACTCCGAGTCAAACGTCGAGGCATTTGTCAGATTGCCAAGAGTGTCGTAGGTATAATCGGTTTCGGAACCATCGGCAAAGTATTTGCCAGTGACTTGTCCGTTGCTGTTGAAGGTGTAAAAAGTCTGGTGTCCTCGCCGGTTGTTCCACGTTTCTGGATTCCCATACGAATCATAATTCCAATCTTCCACGCTCCCGTCCGCGTAGATAGTTGACTGAAGATTGCCGTAAGGGTCGTACTTGTAGTTTGTGAGGTTGCCTTTGGCATCTGTGACGGATGCGAGCCGGCTATAGGTCGTAATACTAAATTGCGTTAGATTTGCCAATGGGTCAGTGCTACTTATTACGTTTCCATCGCTGTCGTATTCAAATTTGTATGAACGCCCGGCCGGATCCATGATGGAAATGAGGTTGTAATTGTTGTCAAACAAACGGTGAATCGCATTGCCCAGACCGTCCACCGTCTTGATCAGCAAACCATTATTGTCATAGTAAAACTGGGTGTGGTTGCCGAGGGCATCGGTCAGGTTGACTTGTCCGCTGTTGGGATAGCTGAACGTCAGGGCTTCGGAGTTTCCACCAAGATAGGTTCCCGTCAGCCGACCCCAATTGTCATAGTTAAAATAGCGCCAGTTGCAGCAGGAGTTGGCAACACCAGTCAGTTCATGAATTTGAGGGGCAGAACCACTGGTGTTGTAGGTGTAGGTTGTCGTGCGGCCATCGAAGTATTGCGCGCCTATGAGGTGTTGATTCGCCGCATCGTAGGTGAGGATCGTTTGGTGTCCGTAATTGTCTGTGACGGTCTGGATAAGACCGGCTGCGTTGTAGCCAAGTTGAATCCTTTGGCCAGAGGAATGGTTCACACTGGTGAGCAGACCTCCGGTGTAGCCCAACGTGATGGTGTTGCCGTTGAGATCTTGAAGGTAGCTCAATGTTCCGTTCGCCGCATAATAGTAAGCCAGCCCGGATTTTTCGGTGAGCCTAAACGCGCCGCCGCCCGCCGAAGCCAGCGTGCCATAATCGCCGGTTTGCGCCCAATATCCGCCACTTTGCGTGTTGGGTTGAAACACACGCTGCGAGCCACCGGGACCCAAAATCGTAACGGTGCCATCCGATCCTTGTGAGAGCGAGTATTGCCAGTTGTGCGACCATCCACGACCGAAAGCACCTAGAGCATACCGTTGGGAGATGCGTTCTCCAAATGTCCTGCTGAAGGTCAGGGGCAAGCCCGGCGTTGGAATCGAGGCGTCAACCGAACTGGCAAGCGTGTATAGTGGATTCAACGCGTCGGCCTGCATGAATTGGAAGGTCAGCAGTTTACCGATATCCGACACATTTAATCCCAAACGGCCAAGGTATGAGGCGTCGTTATCAAGCATCGACACGTAGCCACCTAAGGTTGTGCCGGCCTGATTTGAAAAAACACTAAAAATGGCGTCCCACGCGTCGGCGGGAATGGTGGAGGGTTGCATCGAAGATTCCACCGATGACCAGTCCACCGGTGTCGGGTCGCTGGCTTGAATGACCCCTAGATGCCAATAGACGGGCGGATAGCTGAAATCCCACGGTTGCTGCCAGCCGGCGTAAAAGATGGGGGTTTGATCACATTCGCCCGCCTGCAAAATGCCGGGCGTTTGGCCACTGCCCAAGAACTGAACTGAATGACTGAAACCGGCGGGTTCCGCTGAAGTCCATAGCCCCTGTTTAACCAAAGTGGAATCCAAGGTCAGAAATGCCCCCTGATTTTCAGTTTGACTGGCGGACGGAGTTCCATTTCCAGTTTGAGGGGAAAGCGGACCCCCAGTCGGATATTGATATGCGGTTAAAACCAAAAGGGGCGCAGGCATGGAGGCATCCCCGTTATTGCAGTATTCAGGGTAAATTGTGGCAGGAATGTGATAGCCGATTGAATTTGGCAGGGTGAGCGAAGTGACCAGATTGGGCGCCGCGTTAGACAACAACTGGAAAGAGTTGGGCAAGGTTCCTGAAGCGCCCGATCCAAGCGTAGCGCTGATGGAATAAAGGCCCGGCGGCAGAGCACCTGCCGCCTCGGTCACGGTGAGTTGCGTGAACGAATCCACCGATACGGACGTGGCCTGATAAACGTTGTTTGCCGCATCAATAAACTGAACCGAGGTTGTTCCGTCGAATCCGGCTCCCCTCAAAGTCAGCGTGCTGGGGGCGTTGACGCCGGTGGTGGCGGGGGTGCAGGAGGAAAGCAGGATGGAGCTTGCGGAAGCTTGTATCGTGAAACCTCCGGGCGTTTGGATATTATCGCCATAGACCAACACATACCAGTTGCCGGCGGTGGCGAACGGAATCAGAACGCTTTGATTAGGCGTTGAGGGGGTGGTGGAACTGTAAGTGTAGCTCGAAGGTGTGGGCGGCTTGCCGTATCCGACATAAATATTGGCATGGTTGTTGGCCGCCAAATTGTTCAACACGATTTGCATTGGCGAACCCGCAGGCAAATTGAATTGGAACAAAGCCGCCTGGCCGTTGCCGGCCCATTGACCTTGATACGCCGTCCCCAGGATCAAGTTGGTTTGAACGGTCTCCAACAGTTCAAAGGCATAAACGACGCCATACTGGCCGTTCAGACTGTGGGCCGTGATCGAGTAGTTGCCTGATGTTGGCAGGGTGATGAAGCTTGAATCCGTGGTCAGATTTGTGAAACCCAGTGGACCGCCCGGACCCGAGAGGTCAAAACCAATTCCGGAGCCGGAGACATTGACCAAATGGAACCGAATTTGATCTCCGGCGGATGCGGCAAAATTCCACTGGTCCACGCTGTAAGGAGACTGGATGTCGCCCGTCACGATTTGATTGAGCACCACCGAGCCCACATTTGGAGTCGTTTGCCAGACCGTCACCAGGTAGTGACCGGTGCTGCTGGGAAAGGCTGGCGGAGCGTGAATTTGCACGCTGTAAGTGCCATCGTTGGTGACGGCGATGCTGGACAACAAAATCTCAGCGCCGCCAGGCGAATTTACGGCCGTGGCAATCACTTGCCCATTCGTGTTCAGCACCTGCACTTGCACATTGCCCAGAGCAGGCGAGACGCCGATGTCGCTGCCAGGGTCAACCAGCACCGTGTAGTATTGGCCGGCGCGGGCGAAGAAAGTCCATTGATCCAATTGCCCCACGCCGGCCAGGTTGCCGAGGGATTGGTCGCCGAACCCAATCGGCCCGCTATTGGGCACCTGGGACACCGTGCCATTGACCACCGTACCCCCAAGCTGCAACGCCCGCGCATAAAGATGCAGTCCATTCAAATCCAAAGTGGTTCCAGCAGGCACGACGAGGGAATTCACGTACAGCGCCTCCGAACCGGTTCCCGAGGAATTGTGATATTGGTCAATCAGCCGGACATAGGTATGATTTGCCAGAATAATGGTGCCGTAGGTGAAGTTGTGGATAAAACCCACAGGCGAAATGCCAAAGTCCCGCCCCATCACTTCAAAGAACTGGGGCGCGGCGCCTGTGCCGGAACCATTCAAAATGAGGGTGCCCAAGGCGCTGAACCCACCGGCATTCACTGTGCTGCCCGAAAGGTTGCCCGCCACCTGGATTGTGCCACCCGATTGAATGCTGAACAGACCCAGGCCGGTCAGGAAGATGGAACCTTGCACGTTCACCACGTTGCCGCTCGCCACCGAGAGGATGCCCTGCTGCGTATAGCCCTGCGCGGCGACCGTGATGGTTCCCGGTGTCACATTGCCCGAAATCGTGCCGTTGTTGATGACGCTGACACGCGGCGAGCCGCCATACGCGCTACTATACCCAATGGTGCCGTTCTGGCCCTCAATCGTGATTCCGGAGGCAATCGTCAGGGTGGAGCCGGCGTTCGCCAGGCGTAGTGCGTTGTAACCGCTGCTGGGGGCTTCGCCGAACAACACGCTTGCGTTGCCACCCAGCGTCTGGCTGCCCACAAAATTGAGCGCGCCAAAATTGGAATTGGTCGGATTGCCCACCAAGGCCGTTCCGTTCAAGGTCAGCCCATTTTGAACGGTCAGAACCACGCCGCTACCACTGTAAATACTGTCGCCAACATCCAGCGTGCCATTGAGGGTCACCCCGTTCAGCGTGCCTCCACTGCTGCCAACCAACAGCGACGTTCCGTTGGTGGTGGTCACGATTCCACCCTCAATCGAGCCGCCGTTCATGATCCAAGAGCCGACCGATGAGCCCAGCAAGAGAGCCGTGCCCGTGTTTTTGAAAGTGCCGGTCAGATATTCCGTGATGCCGGCCGTGTTGAATATCCCGTAAGTGCTGAGGGAAAACGTGCCGCCCAAATTGATCACAGCATTGGTGGCGTTGACGGTCTGGGTGTTGGCCCAGGCCCCACCGAGTGTCAGAGTGATCCCATTCACAGAAAGCGCCTGATTGTTTTGCACCCCATCGTTGAAAATGACCGCGCCATTTCCGCTGAGCGAACCGGTGTTAAAAACAACTGGTTCGTTGAACGCAACGGCGCCTTGAAGCAATCCAATGGACCCACTATTACTATAAAATGGCACCCCGACTGTGGTTGTCCCCGCGCTGTATGATTTAAGAACTGTGCCCGCATTGGCCCAATATGAATTGGTGTTGGCGCAAGACAGGCTGATGATTTGATCACACCAAATGTCCCAGAACCCATTGCTTGCATTGACAACCGAACCAACCTCCGCCGCGCAATTGCTCAGAACCAGATTGCCGCCGCCCCAAATTGCCGTTCCGCTGTTGGTCAAAGCCGTTTGCAAAATCTTGACGTTGCCACCGCCAATGCTTAAAGCACCGTTGGTTGCGATAGTCAGCGGATTCCCGGTCAGCGCGCCGCCCAGCCAGTTGAAGAGTCCGTTGATGGTGATAGGCGTGGACACGTTGATCGTTCCGTTTGAGAAAGTGATCGCTTGCCCAAGGCTACCGTCTGGCACTCCAACGGGATTCCAGTTGTTCGGATTGGACCAGTCGGAACTCACCGTGCCGGTCCAGGTGTAAGCATTCGTGATCGGTTGTGAACTGACTGCGACAATGATAAAAGCGGTTGGGTCATAAACGGTCTGCCATTGGGTTTGCGGAGGCAGGTTGAAATCGGTGAAATTTCCCGTGGCGGAAGGATAACTCAACAGCGGAAATCCATCGCCCGGTCTTGGTGAATAGCCGTTGGCGGTGTGTGCTTGCAAGGTGCCGGCTGAAGCCAGCGCCAAAGGACTCGCGAAGCTCATGCTACCGTAAGAAGTAGCGCCGTTGAGAGCGAAACTCAAGCCCCCGCCAGTGCCGGTGAACTGGCCTTGCATAGCCACCGTGCCACTCTGCACATTGACTATGCCGGTGTTGTTGAAGGCCACGTTGATTGTGGTCGTGCCGGTCGTTGGCGACTTGACGAAGCTGCCCGCGTTGTTGAAATAACCGCTGTAGCCGTTGAGAATCGTCTGGTCGTTTTGGGCATTGAAAACAGCGCCCGCCAGATTGACGATGCCGCCCGTGTAGCCATTGCCATTGACCACCGACAAGTTTCCAGTGCCCGTCCAGTTCACCGTTCCCGCGTTGGTCAATACACCAAACAAGTTCAAAGTACTGTTCCCACTCAGGTTCAGCACCGCATTGCTCGCCACCGTCAGACAGCTCCCGTACAACAGGGCTCCTCCTGTCCACGTTATGCTTCCGGCATCCAACACCGTCCCTTCCAGCGTGCCGCCGCTCCAAGTCAAATTGGTGATGCTTCCAAAAACAGTAAGCACGCCCCCAGTCAACACCGCGTTCTGTAAACTGTTGTTCACGATCACTGTACCTCCGCTCACCGTATAGGTGCCCGCCCCAGCGAACACATTGCCGCTGGCATTGTTGCCAAATGTGACATCTGCCCCCGCCAAAACGTTATAATTGCCAGTGCCTGTACCCACGCCGTTGAAAGTCAGCGTCCCAGTGTCCACTTCAACAGTGCCGGTGTTGTTAAAGGCCACGTTGACCATCGTTGTGCCGGTCGTTGGCGACTTGACGAAGCTGCCCGCGTTGTTGAAATAACCGCTGTAGCCGTTGAGAATCGTCTGGTCGTTTTGGGCATTGAAAAC
>Ga0364866_10701_pt1 | contig 17661 bp, 6 predicted proteins | sample ExccelAu500001D3_3_FD_206913 | JGI IMG/M metagenome (GOLD analysis project Ga0364866, IMG submission 206913) | Enriched cells from Trout Bog Lake Hypolimnion, Wisconsin, USA - BchlTB.Aug13.5000.01.D3 | ecosystem: Environmental > Aquatic > Freshwater > Lake > Hypolimnion/Profundal zone | place: USA... | reverse complement strand
TCACATTGAACGGCACCTGGATCGGGGGCGCGGTTTTCACGTTGGTGGCGCAGGGAGTCTGGTTCATGTAGGCCAAATTAAAGGTCACCTTCCCGGTGCCGCCGTTGGTCGGGGTAAACGTCGCAGTCAGGCCCGCGCCGCTGTTGGTGTAGCTCCCGGGTCCGCTCACCGTCCACCAGTTGGAAACCACCATTGGCGCGATGCTGTTGGTGACGAAGGTGGGCGGGCAATTGGTGGTCACCGCCCCCGCCGCGTTGGTGTAGGTCGTGGTGATAATGATCTGGGAGTTGGTGGCGGGCAGATTGGCCACCGAGGCGGTGACGGCGTTGCCGAAGCAGTAATTGGTGCCTGCGGTGGTGTTGGTCAGCGAAATGGAGCCAGCGACGGCGCAATTGGTGGACAAGCCGGCGACCAGACAATTCGTGGGACAATTCACTTTGAATGCGGCGGTGGCAAACGTGGTGCTCTGACCGGCGTCACACACATGCTGCCAGGTGGTGGTAAATTCGATCGTCCCGACACCACAAGTGGTCGGCGTGAAGACTGCGTTCAGGCCGGAACCGCTGGCGGTGAAGCCGCCGGGACCTTGCACGATCCAACTATTGGAGAGGACGGTGGGTGAAACCATATTGGTTACAAAGGTGTCCGGGCAGTTGGCGCTGTAACCTGTGCTGTTGGTGTAATAACTGACCACCGCCACCAATCCAGGTGTGGTATTGAGCGTGGCAGTCAGGCTTTCGGGACTGCCCTCATTCACAGCCGGGATGCTGCCTGGAGCGGCGAGTGTCACCGATTCGGGCTGATCGCAGTTGGTCAACGTCAGGCTCACGATACATGGAGAAGTGTTGCTGGACGGCGAGGTCAGGCGGAAGAAGCTTTGCAGGTTGCTCAACACCAGAACCAACTGGTTCGAACTTCCCACCACCGTCGGCTGGTTGGACAGCGTCGTCCAATTCGTTCCGCCCAGCGACGAGATTTGCGCGATGGAGTAAGTCAGGGCCGTATTGGTCGGCCACGCGAGCAGGATGTGGTTCGTGCCCGTCAACCGGATGCTGAGTTTGGGTCCGCTGGCCGCCGCATTGGTGCTGGTGACCGTCACGGTGAAACTGCAATTGGTGAAGCCGTCGCAGCCGTCCGCAGCCGTGGTGTACACCGTGGTAACGCCAGCCGGGAACGTGCTGCCGCTCGGCGGATAAGCCCTGACGGTGGGGGTGCTACAGCCGCCGCTAGCCGTTACATTGAAGAAGACCGTGGCGCCGTTCGTACTGGTCGCCGCCACGGTGAGATTGGAAGAGCAATTCAGCACAATCGCAGGCCGCGACACAGTTACCACGAAGCTGCAATTGGTGCTGTCGCCACAGGCGTCACTAGCCGTCGTGTACACGATGGTGGTGCCAACCGGGAATGTGCTTCCGCTCGGCGGATAAGCGCTCACGGTGGGGGTGCCACAGCCGCCGCTGGCCGTCACGTTGAAGAAGACCGGGGCCCCGCCCGGTCCGGTCGCCGTGACCGCCAGATTGGAGGAACAATTCAGCACAATCGCAGGCCGCGACACGGTGACGATGAAGCTGCAATTGGTGCTCGTGCCGCAACCGTCGCTGGCCGTGACATACACGATTGTGGAGCCAGGCGGGAAAGTGCTGCCACTTGGCGGATAAGCACTCACGGACGGCGTGCTGCAGCCGCCGCTGGCGGTCACGTTGAAGAAGACCGTGGCCCCGCCCGGTCTGGTCGCCGTGACCGTCAGGTTGGAGGAACAATTAAGGACGATGGGCGGCGCAACCACCGTGACGACAAAGCTGCAATTGGTGGTGGTGCCACAGGAGTCGCTGGCCGTGACGTACACGACGGTGGGGCCAGGCGGGAAGGTGCTGCCGCTGGGCGGAAAAGCGGTGATGGTGGGCGCACTACAGCCGCCGCTGGCGGTCACGCTGTAGAAGACCGTGGCCCCGCCCGATCCGGTCGCCGTGACCGTCAGATTGGAGGAACAATTCAGCACAATGGGCGGAGGCGGATTGACCGTGACCGTGAAACTGCAATTGGTGGAGGCGCCACAAGTGTCACTCGCCGTGCTGCTCACAATCGTCGTTCCCAGCGGGAAGAAGCCGCCACTCGGCGGGTAGGACTGCACGCTTGGCGCCCCGTCGCAGCCGCCAGTGGCGGTCACGTTGAAGAACACCTCCGCTCCGCCAGGCATATTGGCGGTCACGACCAGATTGGAGGAGCAAGTCAACAGGATCGCCGGATCATACACGGTGACGGTGAAGCTGCAGGAGTTGCTGTTGCCGCAACCATCGCTCGCCACGACATAAACGGTGTTGGTGCCAAGCGGAAAGAAGTCTCCGCTCCCGGGGGAGGAATTGATGGTCAGCGAGCCGCAGCCGCCACTGGCGGTGACGGTGAAGGAAACATAGGCGCCACCATTATCCTCGCTGCTGGCTATCACCAAGTTCGTCGAGCAAGTCAATACGATCGGCGAATTCGACCTGACCACCGTGACGGTGAAGCTGCAAATATTGGTTCCGTTGGCGTCGTAGGCGGTGCTGGTCACCGTGGTGGTGCCAATCGGAAAGGTGCTGCCGCTCGGCGGGGTCGAGTACACAATGGGTATGCCGCCGCAGGAATCACTGGCGGTCACGGTGAAGAACACGTTGGTGGCGCTGCTGGAGGTCACGATGATGTTCGATGGACAATAGACGGACACCGTGCAGTTCGTCGGCGGATTCACCGTGACGGTGAAGCTGCAATTGGTGCTGTTGCCGCACGAATCGCTGGCGGTAGTGTACACCGTGGTGGTACCAATCGAGAACGTGCTGCCGCTCGCCGGATAGGCATTCACATACGGCGGCGGACTACAGCCACCCGTGGCTGTCGCGTTAAAGAAGACCAAAGTCCCGCTGGGACCGGTCGCGGTAACCGTGATATTCGACGGGCAATTCAGGACAATGGGGGGATTGGTTTCCGCATTCACGGTCACCGTGAAACTGCAATTGGTGTAGGTACCGCAATTATCGCTGGCGGTGGCGGTCACCGTCGTGGTGCCCACCGGGAAGGTGCTGCCGCTCGCCGGATAGGCTGAGACAAACGGCGGCGGACTGCAGCCGCCCGTGGCCGTGACATTGAAGTAAACGGTCGCTCCGTACGGACCGGACGCGGTTGCGGTCAGGTTCGACGAGCAATTGATCCCAATGGGCGGCGCAACCACGGTCACCGTAAAGCTGCAATTGGTGCTGTTGCCGCAGGTATCGCTGGCGGTGGTGGTCACTGTGGTGGTGCCAATCGGGAACGAACTTCCGCTGGGCGGATTGACGGTGACGTACGGCGGCGGCGTGCAGCCGCCGCTGGCGGTGACATTGTAATACACAGTTGCCCCGCTGGAGCTGGTCGCGTTGACCGTGATATTGGACGGACAGTTCAGCAGAATGGCCGCCGAGGCATTGGTGTTCACGCCAGGCGACATGGTTGCCGGCCCGGTGGTGGAAGGCGACCAGGTATTGCCGCCATCCAGGCTGATTTCGGTGAATATGTCAAAGAAACTGCTGATGTGGAAGCCGCCGTTGGTGTCGGTGCGCTCGCTCGTGCGGCCTACGGACGGCAAGGTCGGACTTTGACGGATCATGACACCGCTGGGCAACGAACCGCCCGACGCAGTCAACTGCAAGATTTGCGTATCGAAGTAGCGCGTGCTGCCGTTGTCCAAATTCGACTGGCTGTTCACCTGCACGGTCACATTGGCCGGGGCCGAGAACGGCAGGAAGCTCGCCCCGCCATTCTCTGAAATCAGTCCGTTTACCATCGAGCCAAAGTTCTCCGTGCTCGTGCCGCCCGAGGCCGGCGGCGGCTGTGTCTTGGTGAATTGGTTGTGGCTCACATTGGTGAGGATGATGCCGTTGGCATAGAGGGCGTGCCATTGCGCCGGGCTGACATACGGCTGGCTGGTCAGCGGCAGCTTCGGCGTGGTGGCCGTCACTTCCGGCGCCTGCGGCGTCAACTGCATCCGCACCGGTCCGTTGCTGCCCGGTGACCAAGTGTTCCCGCCATCCAAGCTCAATTCCGTGAAGATGTCAAAGAAGCTGGTGATCCGGAACGTGCCGTCGGACTGCGCGTCAATTTCGGTCTCCCCGCGTGATGGTTCGGTCTGGCTGGCACGAATCATCATGCCGTTCGGCAACGTCGCGTTGAGCGACGTCATGGTCGTGTCATAGAACGTGTTGTCGCTGGAGGAACTGGCATTGTCCACCGTGATCTGCACCGGGGCATCGGTCACATCCATGAAGGTGAACGTGTTTCCGCCGTCGGTGGAAACTTGCATATCCAAGGTGGAGTTAAACGACTCCGTGTTGGTGGTACCCGAGGTTGGCGGCAACAGCGAACCGGCGAACAACTTGTGGCTGACATTCTTGATCACAATGCCTTGGGCGAAGAGCGCGTGCCATTGCTGCGGGCTTACATAATGGTCGTTCGGCGGCGGCAGCAGTGGTGTCGGCTCCGGTGTCGGCTCCACCTGCGCGGGATCGGGCCGCATTTCCACGTGCCCTGGACCGCTCGCTGGCGTCCACGTATTCCCGCCATCTGTGCTCAACTCCGTGAAGATGTCGAAGAAACTGCTGATCATGTAGCCGCCCGCCACCGGTCGCACCGTGGTCTGGCCGGTGGATTGCTGCGTTGGTTCTACCTGGAGCAGGAAGCCGTTGCCGGTCAAATTCAGTTGCGTCATCTGCGTGTTGAAGAAGCTGAGGCCGTTGTTGTCAAAACTATGCGTCACCTGCACGGTCACGTTGGCGGTGCCCGTGGCCGGGTGGAACGTGGTGCCATTGTCGTTGGAAAGCTCATATTCCAATTCCGAACTGAACGTTTCCGTCTGCGTATTGCCCAGCGTTGGCAGCGTATAGTTCTGCGTGAAGAAGTGGTGCCGCACGTTGCGGATGACGATGCCCTGAGAAAAGAGCACGTGCCATTGCGCCGGACTGATATAGACCGAGTTCGCGGGCGGCAGGAGCGGCTGCGGCGAGAAATACTCATTCACCGCCGAGTTCGTCGGCAGATTCACGGTCACCGTGAAGTCGCAATAATTCGAGTAATAACCCAGACAAGTGTCATAGACATACAGGTATTCAGTCGTGGTGCCGACCGGGAAGGTGCTGCCGCTGACATACGGCGAAGTGTAGGCATATTGGGGCGGGCAGCCGCCGCTGATCCCGTACGTGAAATTCACGACGGCTCCGCTCGAACTGCTCGCCATCACGGTGATATTGGACGGGCAGGTGACCACCAGCGGGACCGTTTTCGTGTCCGTGACGGTGACGGTGAAGCTGCAATATCCTTCGTAGCCGTTGCAATCATAGAAGTAAATTGATTCATAGGTCGTGCCCAATGGGAAGGTGGCGCCGCTGCTATACGGCGACGCATACATTGTGGTCGGCGCGCAGCCGCCGGTGAGGCCCGCCGTGAAATTCACCACGGCTCCGTTGGTGCTGCCGGTCGTCACCACGATGTTCGTCGAACAATTGATGACTGGCGGCGGGGTGACCATCACCGTGAAGCTGCAACTGGCGCTGTCGCCGCACGTATCCGTGGCGATGCAACTAACCGTCGTCGTGCCGACCGGCAAGTAACTGCCGCTGGGCGGATTGTACGTGATGACCGGAGTGCTACAGCCGCCGGTGGCGGAACTGCTGTAATACGCGTAAGCCCCGCTCGCTCCGTCAGTGGCGGCCACGGTGAGGTTGGACGAGCAGGTCAGCGAGATGGAGTTGGTGGCGGTGGGCGCATTGGTGTTCAGATTCGGGGCCCAAGTAACATATTGTGGCGCCACCGGCTGCTCGGGTAATTGCGCGACCTGTTGCTGGAACTGGGCTACGTCGTTGGTGTTATTCTGGTTATAACCGACGCCGTGTCCGGCCAGCAGGAGGATGCCGAACGTTTCACCGGCAGTAACGCCAAGGGTCGGGTAGTTGCTCGCGAACAGAACCGGCACCGCCGTGGAGTTGCCGTGGACGTAAATGACCTTTGGCGGAAACACCGTGAGATCGCTGTTTTGCACGATCAGCGGTGTCCCGTTGCTCACCGTGACCGTTGGCAACGAACCGCCCAACGGAATGTCCACGTCCACAAAGATGTCGAAGAAACTTTTCGCCGGAAAATCCCAATAGGGATCGCCGCTGTTGCCGGAGAGGGATTGCACTTCGCCAAAACTGCCGGGGATGCCGGGTGCCGCAGTGCCGGCGCGCACGGCCGCGCCGCTGCCAGCCAGATCCAGCGAGCGGATTTGGGTATGCACTTCCCGCGCGCCGTTTGGACCCGAAAAGAACGGTGGTATCAGTGTCAGGTTGCTGCTGGCCACGATGGTGCCTACCGAGCCGACCGACACGCCGTTTGAGTCCGCCGCCGAGCCGTTCGTCAGCGGCGAACTTCGCCCGATGATCGTGCCGGGGTCGTACAGCAGCGGGCTGGTCAGCCGCTTGGTGTTCGTATTCCAATTTGGGTTGCCAGTCAACCACGCTTGGTAAGCGGGATTCACGGCCAGCCTAAACGTGCCCAGTGAAGTCGTGGTGTCGTCGGATTTGCCCGGGAAGATCATGGTGTTGCTGTTGGCCACCGTCAGACCTGTGGCCCAAGTGGCATATTGCGGTTCCACGGGGGCCAGTGGCGTTGCGGCCAGCGTGGCCTGAAGATTGGTGGTCGCGGTCCCCACGCTGGTGCTGGTGCCGGTGCTGCTGTTGGTTTGGAAGACGCCGTGCCCCGCGAGCTGCAATATCCCAAAGGTCTGTCCCGCATAGAGACTATTGCTGGGAAACAGAATCGGCACGGCCGTGCTCATGCCATGCACATACACCACCGTGGGTGGGAAACTGGTGAGGTTCGTGTTCTGGATCAGCAGTGGCAGGGTATTGAAGAGGTTCGTGGCGCCCGGAAACGTGCCGCCCGATGGAATGTCCACATCCACGAAGACATCAAAGAAGCTTTTCGCCGGAAAATCCTGGTTCGAGTTCTGGCTGGGACCGGACAGGGATTCCACTTCGCCGGGGCTGATCGGCTGGGTGAGGGCATTGGTTCCGGCGCGCACCGCCGCGCCGCCGCCGATCATGTTCAGCGAGCGGAGTTGCGTATAGACCTGCCGTGTATTGGCCGGCCCGAAGGCGCCAGGCTGCACGATTAGATTGCTCGCGCCGATGATCGTGCCCGCCGAGCCAACCGGCACGCCGGCGTCGCCAGCGCTGCCATCCAGCAGCGGGCTACTGCGGCCGATGATTGTGCTGGGATCATACAGGATGGGGCTGGTCAGCACCTTGCTCGTGCCGCTGTAGCCCGGATAGCCGGCCATCATCGCTTGGAACGCCGGATTGACGACGATTTGAAATTGGCCGAGCGACTGGGTCAAATCATCGCCCTGTGCGGGAAAGCCACTGGTCGCAGAGTGCAAGGCGATGGGGAAAACCGCCAGCGTAAACGCGGCCAACATCGCGGTTCGTGATGTTCTGGTTTGCATAAATTTATGAACGACTCCTTAAAAGTCGGGTCCAATGTCCCACAAGTCACCAGCTTAGCGCTTATCCGAAATTGCGAATTTGGCGGGAATATTTCAGCTTAAAAACTCAAGCTGCCTTGGCGGGCGTGGACAAATCTCGCGTGTCGCTGGTTTCCATCGCCGATTTCCCAATCGGCAGGGCGTGGAAAAGTCGCGGCGGTTGCGGGTCTGGAAACCCGCGATACAGCCGACATGAAGGCCGGCGGTACACGATTGCTTGCGACATATCCGGTTTGGCGGCGATGCCGAATGATTTGGCCGGTACAAGGAGATGACCTCACCGCTTCGCTTGGCACGTTCGCACTGGCTGTCCATCCAACCATACAGCCGTCTACGGCCCGGTTACCTTGGTTGCAATCCGACCATCAACCGGCTGATCAGTCCGCTGCTTTACGATCGCGCAACGAAGATCAGCCGCAGTTCCCAGCTTCCAGAAGGCACCCTGATTGACTCGGCTGGCACCCTGGCGCGGAACACGCGTTTCACGCCGAGATTATCTTTTTCGACTCCACCCTCCCGCGTAAAATTCACGGGCTGACATTGGCCAACCGGAAGAACGCGATGTTTCCGAAATCCTGCCCGAGGAATTCCGAATAATTCCCGCCCACCACCTGCGCGCTACCACCCAAAGCCTGCCAGGCGATCGTGGGCGAAAGGTTCGTGGCCACCTGCACATGAAAGCCGGTCGCGTTCGTTGGCCATTGCAAGGCGTAACCGCCGCGGGCCGAAACCATGGCCAGCACCGGCGCGGTTTGGACCACGGCTTTCACCAGGCCGATTTGGCCCATGAGAAAATAACTCAGGGTGGAATTCGCTGAACCATCCTTTAGCGTGATCCGGGTAATCTCCGGCGTCGAATCCTGCACGCCAACAAAGGTAACATGGCTGCCGGCGTTGTTGGTCACGAAGAAATAGCCCAGCGCATTCGTGGCGGTGGCGGTAACATTGTACGCGGTGATCGTGTAAATGCAGTAGCCGTTGAAGGCGTCCTGCAAATCCACCCCGAAGCCGGCGAGCGGATGATCGAAGGACAGCGTCACGTCACCGCCGCCCTGATTGTCGAACACGTTTTGCCCGCTCGGAAACGGCGGATTTTCCAGGATGAAATCCGCGCTGCCTGAAGGTTGACCCACAATTACCTGGATGCCGCCCTGCGAGTTGGTGAGCAAGAGCGGATTGGGTTCACCGACGTTGGTGGTGCGCTGGTTCCATGAAACACTGTCATTCGTGGCGGAATCGAACGCGGCCTCGCTGCCGACAAAAGCAAGCGCCGCCCGGCCATCGGTGGCGGCCAGCCCAAACCACATGGCTGCGCCAAACCGGAGGAAGAGCGGAAAATGCTTCATCCGCAGAGTATGAAGATTATGGCCAAATAAGCAACAGTTATTGGCGGTATTATTGGCGGTATAATCGGAGCGCGGACGGCTAGTCCACAAGCTGGAGAAACTCTCAACATGCAACCTCGAACGTCCAGCCGGTCAGTCGCGCAGCGGCCGCAGAGCAGCCAGGGCCAGCACGATGGGGGAATCAGTCGGACGCAACGGTCGCAAACGCAGCACGTGTTTTTCCGACGTTGTCTTCGGACCATTGGTCACCCGCTGGCTGGCGACCAAGCTGATGGGGAGTTTCGCGGCCATGTCGGCCAAGCTGGCCGAGATGGGAGGAGCGCCGCCAGCAAATGAAATTCCGGCAGCGCGGGGGAGTCGCTGGAAATTTTCATGAGGCGTTGCTATTCTGTCCGCAGCCGGAAATAGCGCTGCGCATCCACCGCCGACGTGTTGGTAAAGGAGTGAACTGTGCCGTCGCCGAGGTTGGTTTGCAGCGCCGTCCAGTTGGGCGCGGCGAAGTTGGTTGCCGTTTCCACAAAGTAAGTCTGGCTCACCACTGTGCCATAAGAGAAACAAACATGATCACCTGAAGTTTGGATGATATTGACGATCACGGGTCGCAGGCGAGAATCGCAGCAAGCATAGGTTTGGTCAGAAACCACGATGGTATCCACATACCAGCCCAGAACGCCGAAACTGTTATCACTGCCGAACCGCCAGCGCAACCGGATGGTCTGGCCCGCCGTGGCTGGGGGAAAGGTTGCCGCCGCGGTGACAAAGCCCCCGGAATTGCCGCTCCATGCCGGTCGGCCTGCCAGCGGGTTTTGATAATAGCTTGAAATTGTGGTATTATAGCCGTTGGTGAGGAACGCGCCTCCCAGAGACAGAATATCAACAAAGGCTCCACCATTGATCGAAAGCTCCAAGACCCCGCCATCATAGCCTTGCTCACTGTTATAGTTGTGTCGGAAACTCAGTTGTGCATTTGTCGAAACAATGTAAATGGCGGGTGATATCAGCCGATTGTCACTCACGCCGCCTGGATCTGCGGCGAATGCGGAGTTGGGCGCGGTATCGCATTGGGTGGCCGAGGCAGCCCATGCCGGTCCGATGCCATCAACTGAACTCGTCCAGCCAGCGGGCAACATTGGGGCTGGCACACCGTCGAAGCTCTCGGAAAAAAGCATGATCGGCATTGGGGCGCCCAGTAGGAGTCCAAAACTCACCACCCCAAGATTTCTCGTTCCATCCTGGACCTGGAAGGTTGGAGTAATCATCCCACCACAGGTGCCCGCGGCCGTGAAGCTATAAGCCCGGGAAACAGCCGAACCTCCTGCGGTCAGGGGGCCGTAAGATCGCGGTGCGCTCGGAAAAATCACCCCGCCGGAGACAAGCAACGTGGCAACCAGGTTCGAGGTGGCCACGCCACCAACATTTTGGAGAGCGAAATCCATGGTAACGGTTTCACCCGGATCAATAGCGCCATTAGTCGGCGAGCAATTTTCGGAGAGCAATGAAGTCCCCGCAGGCATGATGATCACAGCCAGGGCTGGGTCCGCCCCTGCAACATTGGTCACGCCGGTGTTTTGCGGATCGAGCCAGTCGCTTAAACGAGCGGAGGCGGACTTGCCGCCGTTCCACGCCACCGAGAATTTGCCATAACAATCAGGAAAAGAAGGATTGGGACACGACGAGCCGCCGCCGGATAACGTGCCGACCAGCAAGTGCGTTGCCACGTCCCAGAAGCCGGAGCCGGACGAGCCGGGTTCGGTGACTCCCGCGCTCCAGAGGACCTGCCAGTGGGTGTTGGTTCCACCTGTGCCAATGCAACTGTTGACCGTGGTGAGTGCGTTTGACGAAAAGCTGATCGCCTTTACATCGGCTTCCGGGTGGTGAATACCGACCCCGCCGCTTGGCGCAATGCCAGAGCGATCCCATCCCGAATAAAAAACCCCGAAGCTCGGCTCCGGCATCTCCTCCAGCTCAATCAGCGCAAAATCAACATCGGATCTGGCTGCCCGAAACGTAGCCCCACTCTGGTTTTGGGCCAGCGAGCCGGGGCCGTGCGTTCCACAATTGGTGGATTGGTAGTTCCAATACACGACTACTGTGGCGGCATTATCGGCATCCAGACCGCAATGATTGGCCGTCAAAAAATAATTGCGGAAATCACCGACGGCATCCGCAACCAGCGTCCCGCTGCACATGAAGGTTCCATTAATGGAATATAAGCCGACGCTGCGGATTTCGTTTGTCCAGGCCGTCGCCCGCGGGCAAACCACGTCAATCTCGCAGTTGTCTGCAGCGCGCGGGGCAGCCTGCAAACCTTTTTCTGGAAACAGGTCCCGGTAACCCGCGCCGATCTGACTCAAAATAAGTTGTGCTTGCGCCTTGGCAGCGATTGGAACAAACAACTCCACGACCAGACTCTGCCCGGGAATGATCGGGGTCCAAAGCTGGCCGTGAGTCTTGTAATCTTGCGAGGTATAAGGGCCTTGGAAATAGGCTCCGCTTTGGGAAATTAAGTGAAGCGTCGCGCCTTCCGGCAGCCAGAACCTGCTGAAGCCGAGATTCAGGCTGACTGCACCAGCGGAGGTAATCCGCAAGCGCCACAACCGGCCATCGGATAACCTTTCCCAAGTTCCATGTGTGGCCGGCGTGATCTCGACTTTTCGTGCGACAGCAAAACGCAAAGGCGTTGCTTCAGCCGCCTGCGCGTCGGCCACAAGTTCCGCCTGAGCATCGGTGGCTGGCAACACATATTGGGGGATGGCAGTGAGTGGCTGAACCGAGCGCTGGAAACTAATTGGTGGCGCTCCTTGCCGGGCGAGGGCAGACTGCACGGTCAATAGAACGATTATCACACCAAGCCGGCGCCGATTAAGCAATCCGGCGGCCGAGCGGTTTGGGAACACCCTATTCATAGTCCAGAAACCTGCACGCGCAAAAATCGGCTTGCGTTTACCGGTAGGGGTCCGGTGTCCAGCACGGTAACTTGCGCCACTCCGGGCGAGGAGTAAGCTTCCGAGGCGCGGCTTGCGCTGGTCCATCCCGAACCGGCGGAATAGACAGCAATGTTGGACCAAGTCTGGCTGCTCAATGAGCTGGCGGCTTGAACCACGAATGTCAAGTCGGTGGCGTTTGTGTTGCGTGGAAACGAGCAACCGAACCAAGTCGCATTGTTACTGGATCGGATTACCGGGGTTAGTGGCTGGTTGCTGGCGGGCGTAGTCGGATCCAGTCCGAAAGCATACGCCAACAAGTTTGGGATGCCATCGCCGTTCGGATCAGCATTGTCAGCGGCGATACCGAGATTGTTGGTGGTGCCGAAGAACACGGCCCGCCATTGCGTGATCGTAGTGGGTGCCGCGGCGCTGATTTCAATGTAGGCAATCCGGTTGCCAATCGAGCCGGGCGCATTGCTGATGGCCAGGAGTCCATTCGTCACGACTACCGTGCCCAGTCCCTCCACCCAACGATTGCTGACCGAAGGGGGGCCATTCAGCAGCAACATATCCTCGGCCATGATGGCATACCATCCGCTGGTATTAAGCGGATCGCCCGCGGCCAGATGCACCGAGTAACGGCCATTCGGAACGGCCACACCCCAAACATGGTTGCCATCCGCCTGCATCTGGCACAAGGTGTCGTAGCGCAAGTCTTGTGAGCAACCCGCATTCCCGGCAATGAGATTGTGGCCGGCCAGATCGGTTTCCCAACCGTAGCTGTATCCATTCTCCCGATTGCCCAAGGCAGCGCCAGAGTCGGCGAGATACCCGGCTGGCACGGTGGCATTGGCCGGCTGGAAGTTGACCTTTAAGCCAAATTGCGAAGCCACCGGTTGTAGTTGGACATCCAGCCGCGTCGCGTTGCCACTTCCAACGGGCACATGGGAAATTCTTTGAGGCATATAGCCCGGCGCAGTGAACCACAAGTTATAAGTGCCCGGCAGAAGGATTCGGTGAAAATCGCCGACCGCCGGATCCGAGAATACTTCATGGGGATAGCCTTCCACCCGCACGGCGCCTGCCACCGGCTGGCCGGTTTGCGCATCGCTTATGCTGCCGCGAACGCCTTTCAACACCCATTCCATATAAGCCAGCATGGACTCCTCGTTTTGGGACCAGTCGGTGGGAAGCTCACTGGCGGGTGGATCCGGCCAAAAGTCTTCGGATAGCTCGATGGTGACATCCAAACAACCAGCGTAGCGATAATTCCAGTCCTGCATGCCGCCGGAAATCGCATACCAGGCGGCGCCTTCGACAATGCCAGCGTCAAAGTCGGGACTGTTCCACAGGGCTGGGTTGTTCGACGAGTAGGTCAGGGACATGGCCTCAACCAAAGCCTCGTCTGGCGTTGGAGAAAACACGCTACCCATATTGTCGTTGTCATACGGGTAGTTCACCACCAGAGCGCCAGTATGATAGTTTGCCCCGAGCGTGAAATGATGCGCGGCAGTCCAGGCCATGACTGCAGCGACTTCTGGCTGAAGTCCGTTGGTGTTCACGGCCGGACCATAAAGCAGATTGCCCAGGTTGGCCGCCGATCCTTCGGGAAAGCAGCGGTTCAAATCATAGCCATTGGCGTTGTATCGCTGGGGTGGATTGGCCTCGCGACCATCCGGGTTCATTAGCGGCAGTAGCCAGATTTCGACATGGTTGACAAGGTTGAGGATGCGGGCATCATTGCTGGTGTAACCGCTGGTCAACCGGTCGACCAGATACAGGCACATCTCGGTACCCAGCGGCTCGTTCGCGTGCATGGTGGAGATGTATTTGAACTTGGGCTTGTCGGCGGCAAGGTCCGGATTGGTGGTAATTTTGATCGCCCAGAGGTCGCGGCCTTGAACCGACTTGCCAAGGCTGAATAGACGGCATATTGCCGGGCAATTCGTCGCGTAGAATTCCAACATGGCCGTCATATTCGCATAGTCGTTATATGTCCCGAGCGCCTTCATGGTGGCCCAGCCGGATGAAGCTGCGGGGGATGGAATAATGTTCACCTGCCACCCGGCGTTGGTTAGCGACGAGAGTTCATCACCGTCGGCATAGATTATCACCTGTTTGCCCTGCACCCCTTCGACGTCATAGCCTGCCTGCACCAATTGCTCCAGGTCCGCGTGGTGCGTGACGGCCATGGCGACCTCGGTGATCGGCCCTGTCCGCGGGCCGGCTCCTTTACCGGCCAGTCCAGCCGGCCTGTTTGTCTGGGCCTGGGCGCCGACATAAAAGCACACCAGCCAGGCAAGGGTCGCGGTCAGGTCTCCGTGCAAGTGAAGTTTCCGCTTCAAACCGGCAAAGAATGTTCTTTTCATCGTTCACAAGCAGGTTCACCAAATGACCGAACTGCTTCACACGATGGCGCTAAAGACCCGCTTGGTCAAGGGCGATTCGCAAACCGCGGGCCAGAAAAGTCCCCCCTGCAGTTTCAACTCGCCCGGTGCGGGAGGCTGAACATCCGTTGTTTTACGGCAGTTTGCTACGCTTTTGGCGGCGGGGGACGAAAGCAAAGTCCGCAATTTCGAATAAGCGGCGGCTTTGAAAGTCGGTTATCCTTTGCCTCGTAACTTAAAGCAAACACAAGACAAAGACAATGAAAACTAAAAAGTGTATGACTCTGATTAATTCCAAATGCAACCCAATCTGGGTCAAAACCAACCCGTATTGGCCTGCATTTCATGCCGGTTTCCCCACCGTCTTGCTGGCGGCAGCGACTCTTGTGTTCTGCCTAGAAGGAACATTGCGCGCCAGCGGCCAATTCGACGCCGCGAATGGAACCGAGCCTGTGCAGAGTGCCGGGGTGTACCAGATCGTGGTTACCGATCCGAAAATGGTCGCTTTGTTAAGCGTAGGCGTGGGAGCAAACGCGACACAAACCTACCAATACGCCGGTTGGGATCCGCTGGCACAGACGTTAACCAGTCCGCTGATTTACGACCCGAGCACACAAATAGGGGTCAGCAGGGCACACCAACGCGAATCTCTCACGGCAAATCAGACGTATTTTCCGCTCACGGTCGGCGCGGGCACCTATACTGGATCCGGGTATCCCCATCAGGTTGCCGATTACAGCAACTACATATATCCCGGGACTGCGACGCCATTTGTTTTCGACTATATTTTCGGCCCTGGATTAGGTCACGACGAGGAGTTGACGGAGATTCAGGAGTTCAATCTCTCCCCAATCACGTCCTGCCGTGGGGCCAGCAACAGTGTTGCCCCGCCGCAAATTCCACCGGCCAATTCCCTGAACGCGCTTACGGTAAAGGCCGGCTCCGACAACCCCAATCTTCAGTCAGGCACAGTCTTGAATTCCAGCATCGGCATGGTACAATCAGATTACGCTCCAGTCACTACCGTCCCCAATGCCACTTACGATTTCCTCGCGCATAGTTTCTTTGACGTGTATGTGGAAGTAGTAATGCCGCCCATTCCGCTTTCGGTTTCAGGACTGGCTTTTCCGCTCGCCGGGGCGGTTCTCATCAGCGATCCCAGTTACCCTTTGATTATCGCAAGCGATATCGCGGCAGGCCCCTTGCCGCCCAGCGTGGTTTACACGCACACCGGCAACAGCTCGATCACACCATGGCCTGTGAATCTGGTTTTCAGGGACACATGCACCGTGAACGATCCGAATACGGGCCAACCCTTCTACAACGCGGGTGACAGCCTCGGCACCATCGTGCTGGCCGGCCACGGCACGGGCTTGGATCCCTGTGCAAAGAATGCCGCCATGGATGGCTTTGTGAACACGGTGCTTGGAAATCCCGGTCGGTTGGCACCGCGAGCAACGGTCCCGCGGATTTTCTCGAACGCCTTGTTTCCCAGCCCCTCGTCCATCTATATGTCGGCGCCGGGCACCAATTTCGGAGGCGGGAGCAAGGACGCCGTAATCTTCACCAACGGGTCGTCAGTTTTATATCTCCGCGATATCGTCATGGGCAACCTAATCAATCCCATCTCATTGCCGCCGGCGGGCAACTCGGCATTATACACCAACAAAAACGTGACGTTAACTTGCAATATTTCCAGCGACGGGTCATACTTCATTCCGGCATCGGCCACGGGAACGAACATAGTGCGGATTGATAACAACAATGCTCCGGTTGGGGAAGCGACCGTTTACTCCACGGTTATGCAGCAATTAAACGTCGCCGGCAGCAGTGGTATTGGCGCGTTCAAGCTACAACTAAGTCCTTCAAAAGTCTCGGCTGGCAAGCACATTGTCGAGCCCACTGGTTCCGGAACCTTTAAGGTGGGCGGCTACTTTGATCTTGCCTTGCAAAACGCCTTCGGCCTGGTTTATAAGGGCACCACCAACGGGACTCTCAGGGTTGAGCAAAACGTGGTGACCTGCGGCGCTCCCAACGCCGCGATGTTTGTCACCAAGACGAGCTCGTCGGTCAAAATCACCTGGCCGGACTCCACCTACAGACTTCAAGGCTCGTTATCCTTGAATCCTGCGACTTGGGTGGACATTGCCGGCAGTTCGCCAGTAACCGTGGCCACGACGAACTCCTACAGGTTCTTCCGGCTTATCTGTCCCTAAGCCGCCGCCGCACGGCGTCCATTCAGCGCTGCCGTCGGCCAGGTACTCCGCCTGAACTTGCTGGCGCGGGTGGGGGCGCGCACGGGTCACGCATGAAGCCGGGATGTCATCCCGGCTTCGATTTTTATAACTTCGGCGACGGATCGAAGCCGGATTCGCGTGCCGGCGCAAGCTCCCCGCTGGCCGCAGCCAATTCATCAGTCAGATCAATCTTGACGAGATTCGCCGCCTCGGATACCCATTGCAACATCATACAAGATGCCACCAGTGAGCAAATCGCTTTTGCCGAATGCCCGAGTTCAACGCCCATTTAAGGCCACGCAATTTGATGGTCCGCTTTCTTAATTTGCTCGTGCGGTTCGCCATTGCACGCCCCGGACGCACCCTGGCAATCGTCACGCTAATCACGCTGATCGCTGCGCCGGGGATCCGGTGGTTGAAGCTCCGCACCGATGGCCAAGCCCTCCTGTCTCAAAACGCGCCGGCCGTCGTGCAGGATCACGCGGTTCGTGCGCAGTTTGGGGTCGAGGATAACATGATCGTGCTGATACATTCCGGCCAGAATGAAGGCATTTTCAATCCAACCACATTGCAACTTGTCCGCGATTTGACGGCGGCCATTGCGCAGTTGCCGGAGATAGGTTCCACCAACGTGATGAGCCTCGCCACCGAACCAAGCTTTCGATTAAATCCACGGACATATAGTATCCAGCGCCTGCTCGATCTCGCAATGACAAACCAGACCGAGCTCAATCTACTGCGCGACGACCTGCGCCGCATCAAACTCTACACCGGAACCCTGGTTTCAAGCGATGGTCAGTCCACCGCCATTTTGATTGGGGTGCCTCCAGGCGGCGACCGCACCCGCCTCTACCAGAAAGTGTTGGCCAGTATTACCGCACAACAGCCATTCTCCGATGCCGTGGCCGTGACCGGCGCGCCGGTGGCGGAGGCGTTGCTGGGCATTCACATGCTGGAAGATCTTGGCGTGCCCAAGGTTTTTCTGGGCACCAGCACGCGGGGAGCAAGCTGGGCGCACGAACGGCGAATGCCGGCCAGCCTTTATGGGCTTCGCCTATTCATTGCCCGGCGAATCGGTCTAGTCCCGGTGGCGGGCTTGGTCATGCTCATGATTCTTCTGGTGAGCTTTCGCAATCTGCCGGCCGCGCTGGTGCCGTTGCCTGGAATTCTGGCGACGCTCCTGTTTGTTTTTGGCCTGATGGGTTGGTGCGGGGTGCCGATTTATCTCACCATCGC
>Ga0364866_10699_pt1 | contig 17697 bp, 22 predicted proteins | sample ExccelAu500001D3_3_FD_206913 | JGI IMG/M metagenome (GOLD analysis project Ga0364866, IMG submission 206913) | Enriched cells from Trout Bog Lake Hypolimnion, Wisconsin, USA - BchlTB.Aug13.5000.01.D3 | ecosystem: Environmental > Aquatic > Freshwater > Lake > Hypolimnion/Profundal zone | place... | reverse complement strand
AGCGCGAAGATTTTCAGGTTCAGCCCAGAACGCTCGGGATTCATTTTCACACATCAGGCTTGGACGTGGACCTCGTTCCCGTGATTCCAATTCCCAAGCAGCCGGGTTACGGTTGGCAGCCTTCGTCGCAGCGGGGAGAGCCTGTCAAGACTTCCATCCAAGGCCAGTTGGATTTCATCAAGAATCGGCGGGATGCTGACCCGCGATTCAAAACTATCGTGCGTTTGTTGAAGAAATGGCGAAATGAGAAGGAATTCGAGCGCTTTCGTTCGTTCACGATTGAATTGATTGTGGCCCACCTCTACGACCGAGATGGGGCAGCAAACTCCCTCGAAGACGGACTCCAGCGTTTTTTCCTGTTCGTGGCGCAAACGGCTCTCAAGACGCCAATCACCTTTCCCGAGCTTGGCAAGTCTGTGAGTTTTCCCAGTGCTCCTGTAGTGATTCTCGACCCAGTAAATAAGGATAACAACGTGGCCGCTCGTCTCACCAACGACGAAAGAAAGGAAATTGTCGCCGGTGCAGAAAAGGCGTGGTCAACAATCGAAGCGGCAAGCTGGAAAGCCGGAAAAGGCGACACGCTCGACCTATGGAAGGAAGTCATGGGACGATCCTTCACAATCGACCAAGAATAATTATGAGTTCAACAGGCACATACACTACAACATACACTGTTGCCGACATTCGCAAAGTCGTCGAAAATTTTGCCGCCGATTTCTCCATGATGGCGCAAGCCACCGGGTTACGCACACGGGAAAGCGTCGCATCCGTCGTTGCCGACCTGAGCGTGTTCGCAGCATACGGTTATTTGATCTCGGTGACCTTGTTCCTGCTCGATAAGGACGGTAACAAAATTCGTGTTACGCACTACAAGGTTGCGGATTCCGCCGCCGGCTGGAAATCTGATTCGCCCGGCAACAACCTTTGGCCAAGAACGGAAGGAGGATCCTTGTGGGTGGTTGGAACATTCTCGGACGAATGGTGGAACAAGACCGTGCCCGAAAAGGAAGCCTTTGTCAAAGCGCGCGGGTTGAACTCCCCGTGGTCCAAGACAGAAAAGGACACATCATTCAGTGGCATGATTTCGAGTGCTGGCCAGAAATACGCCAGCAATGGATATGGATGGGAACGAACCAATTACTCCAGAGGTTGACCATGAAAGAAGGAAATGCCGCATTGTTTGAATTGGAAATCACTCTGCCGGACTCCAGGCTGCAAATGCAGGCTGAAAGGCTGGTTGGATTTAAGGCTCGATATGACCGTATCCACCAGGATTTACGCCTCCTGGTCGACAAGGAAGGTTTAGAGCATTGGAGCAAGAAGCATTACCACAACCACCTTCCCTTGCTGGATTCGTTGCTCGACCGATACCCGCTTGTCGTTTTCCATGGCGATGTTGGAACAGGAAAGACGGCAACTGCCGAAGCCGTCACGAACGCCCTCGCCAAAGAGCTTGGTAAAGAGGCGTTGCTCTTCAAATTAAGCACCCGCGTGCGCGGAAGTGGAAATGTCGGAGAAATGAGCACCCTCATTAATCAGGCTTTCGATATTGTTGGCAGGGAGGCCGGAAAAGCAAAATTGTCCTTTCTCATCATTGACGAGGCTGACTCGCTCGCGGCTAACCGCTCTGGCAGCCAAAGTCATCATGAGGACAAGGTCGCCGTGAACACGCTCATCCAAAAGATCGACGACGTTAGGAGGTTCAATGGTCGTGTACTAGTCATCCTTTGCACAAACCGATACGAGGCGCTTGATCCAGCAATTCTGCGACGTGCAGCATACGTCGAAGAATTTCGCCGACCTGATGACGGCGAACGGCGCGCGATTCTGAATCTTGATTGTGATGGACTTGGGTTCACAGCGTCCGCCATCGAAGAATTGGTCAAGCTCACAGGGCCGCACGGCCCCCACAAACTTGGCTACACGTTTTCTGATATTCGCACGAGGCTGCTGCCCGAAGGACTAGCGCTCGCCTATCCAACGCGCAAAATCACCCATGCAGATTTGATCGATGCGATTTCAAGAGTGGCACCATCGCCAACCATCCACACCACGGAGGGCCAAAGATGAATCTTCGAGGTCGTCGAATTCATATAGTCGGAAGTGCTGATCCCGCAGCGGATGAGAAGAAGCTGGGATATGTCCATTCGCTTGTTTCTGAACTGACGAGCACTCTTGCCGCCGAAGGTGCAAATTTTGTGATCCCATTCGGGAAGGAGCCGTATCTTACGGATCGCGCCGATGGGCCATCCATCATTTTCGATTGGACGGTAGCCGAAGCCGTGTCTCGCGCCCAGAGCGCAGGAATTGCCTCTGCTTCTGGCCCCAATGGAACCCTTATCTCGACGCTTGCAACAAGTAAGACAGATGGCCACATCCCCGCAGTTCGTCGCGTTATCTACGACCAGCTAAGGGAGGCGAATTCTATAAGCTTAGAATTCCTCGAACCGGGTTGGAGTGCGGGAGCGGTCATTCGTTCCCGCCTCGCCCAACTCGGCGACATCTTGATTGCAATCAGCGGCGGCCAAGGGGTTGAGCAGATCGCTCTCGAATACTCCTCCAAAGGCAAACCGGTCATTCCTCTCGACATGAATGTGGGTTCTTCTACGCGCGACGGATCGGGGGGAGCGCCGCGACTCTTTGACCGCGCCCGCACAAGGCCAGCGGATTTCTTCTCAGTGTCGCCGACCCTATCAGCGGCTGATTTGCTTGATCGAACTCAAACTCGAAATGGTGAGGCCAGTGTCGAGAAGGTCGTGGCCGCCATAATCAGCCTCCTACACGCGCTCGTTCCCCCGCGAGTTTTTTATGTCAGGCTTCTCAACGACGCGCTTCCCGAATTTCCATCAGTGGAGGAGTTTTTCAGCAAAACCGCTGACCCGCTCGTCCGCGAATTGGGTTATGAGCCGCTACAGATGGGAATCGGAAAGAACGCGTTTGTCTGGATGAACCAAGCCATCTTCGACTCTCTGCACCACAGCAGTGTGGCACTCGTCGACCTGACCGCACTCAGGCCCAATTGCTTCATGGAATTGGGGTATGCGCTCGGCAACAAACAACGAGTTATTGTCTCCGCTCGTGACGACACGCGAATTTCATTCGATGCGTTCGCATTGGAGGCTTTTCAGTGGAAAGAAGCCGAGGACCTTGGTAAAAGATTGGACAGATTTCGCACGCACTGGGAAAGAAACATAAACATGCCAACGCTAGTTCGCCCAAAGGAGGCAAAGTGAAGCCGGAACGCTATTTTTCTGTCGATATTGAATCCGCTGGCCCGATACCAGGCAAATACAGCATGCTCTCTCTCGGTGCGTGTGTGGTGGGCGAGCCTGCGGTGGCATTTTACGCAGAACTCAAACCGATTTCCAAGGAGTTCGTGCCCGACGCCCTCAAGGTTTCTGGTTTTGATCTCGCACGCCTTGAGCAGGAAGGGCAGATGCCAGAAAAGGTTATGAAGGATTTCCGGCAGTGGGTAGAAACCGCTGCCGGGAACTGCAAACCAGTCTTCGTAGGGTTCAATGGTTGTTACGATTGGCAATTCGTGAATTGGTATTGTGAGTCATTTGCCGGCGGTAATCCCTTTGGGTTTAGCGGAATCGACATCAAGTCATATTTCATGGGATTGCGTGGCGTATCGTGGGCCAAGACAACATCCAGCCAACTTCCGAAGGAATTTCAGCCCGACAACCCACAAACCCACAACGCTCTTGATGACGCACGAGCCCAGGCATCAATGTTTCAAAAAATGTTAAACAGACAGCGCCAAAGCGAGCAGCGTTGATATGCAGGTCTGCGCTCCGCTTTGACTTCCTCGCACTGGCAAGATTATTACCTTTATGAATTGCGTGCCCCATTGTGCGTCCTGCTTCAAGTGGGGGACGGGCAAAGGATGAGAATTTATTTTTGTCCGGCAAAAAATTCTCGAAGAAGCCGCGGAACCTTGGGAAGAACCTCCAGTCCTCAATTCAACGCCACCGGCTCGACCGTTTGCAGCGGTTGACCGTTGGCGAGTTGTTCGGCGAGTCCCCCAAAGTCCCTTGTTGAGGTTCCATAGCAGCATCGAAGAAAGCCATCACAGAATTCATCGCCGGGCGGAATTTGGCCATTTATTTTTCGGTCCAGCGATTTGATCTCCACTGTTTATGAAGCTTCTCTCCTTTCGCGGCGGCCAGCAGCGGCGGTTCGAGAAACTCGACCAACCGCTGAATGATTTCTTCCAGCATCGGCACGGCTGTCTGGGAAGTGGTTTTTCGACAGAACGCCGCCCAGCCGCGAATTTTCGCCGGGTCTTGCGAAAAAGTTGGCGTCAGACCCACCGGCAGTCCAGCGGGAAAAGCAGTGCCCCGGCGCTTGAACGTCATGGCAATGGCGGTTGTCAGGGCGGCGCCCTCGAAAGTGAATTTGTGCGCCAGAAAGTGGAGATCAAAATAATCCTTGAAGCGCGTGTTGAGCATTCCCAATTCAACGAGCGCCTCCAGCTTTTCCGCCACGACAGTCTCGCGGGGATAGGCCCGCAGTTTGGGCGCGTCCATTTCGAGGAGGACAGGGAAAGTGATTTCTTCTGGCGTGACCGACAGCGCATCGCCGAAGCCAACATCTACTTGCAGAGGGATGACCGCCTTACCAATGCGCGCCTTGAGTTTCACGCGAATGCCGGCGTACTCGTCCTGGGCGCGAATCTCCGCCGCAGTGACGCTGGTCGCATCGAAATCAACGCCGTCAGCTTCAACTTCCTGGCGACATAGTTCGCAGAAGATTTCGGTGAGCCGACCGCGTGATGGATTTCCGAATCCCAGCAAGTCCAAATCGCGCGTGACCCGGTGCAACGTCGGTTCCCAAAGCGCAAAAAGCATGGCCCCCTTCAAGATGAACTGTTCCCGATGCGCGGAACGGGACAGACGATAGAGCAGGCGCTCCAGGCTGAACCGCACCAGCAGCACGTTGAAGTCTTCCCCCGTTTTTGACCGGCGCTGTGCGAGACGGGCATGGACTGAGGCGGCGAGGTTTTTCATGCGAGGCTGTCAAAGTAGGGCCGCATGACATTGAGCACCCGACATGTTTTGGCGAAGCGCCACAGTTCATCGGACGTGGTCTTTTTGTTCTGCCAGGCGTCGCGCAGGGCCTCGACCGCGATGTTGACGCCAATCCGGTTTCGGAAACGGAAACAATCGGCAACCGTCTTGGCGACGGAGTAAACCGGGACACTCACCCCTTCAATCATGTGCCTTTCAATCCCGGACAGCATCATTTCTCCAGAGAACTGCATGATGCGGAGGGCGGGAACGCTGGACCTTGGTCGTCGGGTTTCCCGTGGAACCGCGAGCCATACTTCGGCGGGATTCTCCGTGGTGAGATCGTGAAAGCGCAGTGCCGACAGCAGGCAGACCACCCCCTTGGGCACCAGCTTGGCCGCTTCAGCCAAGGAATGATTCTCAGTGAGCGAGGTGTCAGCATGGACGTAAAGCCCTCGTCCGGTCTTCAGCACTTCGCCTTGCTCGACGAGTTGCGCCAGATAGACTCGTGGAATGCCCGCCGATTGCAAGTCACGCGGACGGACAAGTCCCAGCTTGCGGACTAGGCGCAGCAGCTTTTCTTTGTGATTCTGTGCCACGGGTTCATTATTACACAATGTATGCAGACATCAACAAGTGAATACATTGTGTAAATCGGTTTCAGTTGGAGTATCGCAGCGAGCGAAGTTGAATCGTTGCTCAACTCGCGTGAAAGTCTCGCCGGGTGCTTGTCGAACATTAATTGTTGCCAGGACTGCTGCGGGTCGCGCGCGATTCCTCGTTCATTATATGGCTGCGCTGCGGGCGTCAAGGTAGTGCCCCCGCCTCCCGCCGCCTCCACCTTGACCCTCCTCGCTCCGCCATGGTCTTTGCCTTTAGGAATTGCGCGCGGGAGTGTGCGGCTTGCCTTTTCTTAGCAGGGAAAGGTGGAATGATTTCACGGTAGCAGAATTCGTCAGCAGGTCGCTTGTTTGTTTTTCTGCCCGCAAAACGATTGATTCGTTGGACGAATATGCCACTGAACATGACGACCGATAAACAACTGCGCGGGACCAAACTCGCGGACGTTCTGGAAAAGCGCCGTCTTGACCAGGCGTTAAACGTGAAGGAGTTTGCCGTTCTCGCGGGCATCTCATATTCGGTTGCCCGCGAATGGTTCGGCATGAAAGGATTCCCCCGTGTTCAGGGAGTCGTGTTCTGGCAGGATTTCGTCCAATGGCGAAATCAACAGAACGGAGGACGTACATTTGCCCAAAACCCGCCTCCGTCTCTCGCTTCAGGCTTTCCTTCAGACTTCAAACGTCCCTCTTCAGCCGACCTGCCTCCCCGTGCCGCGCAGATTCTTCTTGAAACGGTAAAATAAAAATTCCCCTCCCGGAATTGCCCCTCTGCGGATACACCCCGATCTTGCGCCAGCAAAACCGTGCCCACATTTTTTCAAAGAATTGATTTGAAAACCTCCCCGTTTTCCTGCACTTTTCCTGCACAATCGTGTAAGTCGTTGATTATCAATGGAGCGGGTGAAGGGAATCGAACCCTCGTCTCAGCCTTGGGAAGGCCACGTTCTACCATTGAACCACACCCGCGCGCTTGGTGGCGAACCGCAAGCCCGCTACCAAGGAGGTTTGTACCAGACTTCAGACCGGCTGGCAACAGGTTTGATTTCGATTTGATTTCGATTGTGAATGCAAAGACTGAAGCGGCGGGGAATTCCGTCACGGTGGCCGGCAAGGCTTGTCACCTAGGCTGGTGAGCAAACCTGAAAATATGGTGACGAGCCGTCCCCACCCCGACTTTCGCGCTTTCGTCAATCGGTTGTGGCTGATGGGCCAATCAGGTACGGACCGAGCCGGGCCACCAGTGTTTCCGGCAGCCGTTTGGGTTTCTCCTCGCGGCTGGTGCAGCAATGAAAGGTCTCGGCTTCCAGGATGAGCCGGCCAGCCTGATTCAGAATGCGATGGCCGAAATTCAGGCGCACGCGCTCGACCCGCGTCAGCCACACTTCGATGGTCAACAAATCGTCGTAGCGCGCCGGATATTTGTAGCGCAGTCGCGCCTCGATCACGGGGAAAATATAGTCCGCAGCCTGCAAACCCAAGACCGGTTCGCCGAGCGCGCGCAGAAATTCGCCGCGGGCGGCTTCGAGCAAATCAAGATAGCGCGAATGGTAAATGTGGTCGCCGAGGGTGCATTCGGCGTAGGTGACGCGGTGGTGGTGGCGGAACGGTTCCGGCATGGACGCAGGGTAGAGGGGGCAGGAACAACATTCAACATTCAATCCCGACACAGCCAAAACTCGACCGCGCGGCATTTTACGGTAGATTATGCGCGCTTGCGCTATGCACGACGAGGAATCGCCTGAAAATTTGCCGGATGAGCCAGCGGGCCAGTCCGCCGCGCCGTCCGCGCCACCCGGCTCCGCCGCGGTGGAGACGGGCGCTTATGCCGTGCTGCGTAACGCGAATTTTTCGCGTTACCTGATCGGTCGTTTCGTGGCCTCGTTGGGGCAGCAGATGCTGGTGGTGGCGATTGACTGGGAACTTTACCAGCGGACGCACTCGGCGCTGGCGCTGGCCATGGTCGGCCTGTCGCTGATGGTGCCCATGATCCTGTTCACCGTGCCCGCCGGCCATTTTGCGGACACTTTCAATCGCAAGCATATCATTCTCATCTCCACGCTGGTGCTCACGCTCACCAGCGTGGGGCTGGCGCTGGGGTCGGCCTGGTTATTTCCGGTGGGGTGGATTTATTTCTTCCTGTTTGTCATCGGCGCGGCGCGGACTTTTCTGTGGCCGGCCAGCGCGGCGTTTGTGACCGGGCTGGTGCCGCTCGATCAACTGGCCCGTGCGATCACCTTCAACAGCGGCGCGTTTCAAGCCTCCGCCGTGGCCGGGCCGGCGGCGTTTGGCGCCGTGCTGGCGCTGACGCCGGTCGCAGTGGCGCACAACTCAGCCTGGCCGGTGTATGCACTGAACGCCCTGGCCTCGCTGGTCTGCTTCGCACTCGTGCTGCCGATCCGGCACGCGCACAAGGCGAGACCCGCCGAACCGGTCTCGCTCAAGATCCTGGCCGAAGGGTTCCGCTTTGTGTTTGAGAACAAAATCATTCTCGGGACCATCACGCTCGATTTGTTTGCCGTGCTGCTCGGCGGGGCGGTGACGATTCTGCCCATGTTCGCCAACGACATTTTCCACACCGGCCCCGGTGGCCTGGGCTGGCTGCGCAATGCCATGGCCGTGGGCTCCGTGCTGTGTGCCTTGGTGATCGCCCACCGGCCCCCGCTGCAAAAGGCGGGCAGCGCGATGCTTTGGGCGGTGGCCATCTTCGGCCTGGCGACGATTCTTTTCGGCCTGGCCAACACCAATTGTCTCGGCCGCTGGATCAGCTTGTCCAATGCCGCCTGGTTCTGGGTGGCTTTCACGCTGCTGGCCTTGGCCGGCGCGGTGGACAACATCAGCGTCGTGGTGCGGCACACGCTGGTGCAAATCCTGACGCCGGACGAAAAGCGCGGGCGCGTCTCGGCGGTGAACAGCCTGTTTATTGGCACCTCGAATGAATTGGGCGGCTTCCGGTCCGGGATCGTGGCATTTTTGTTCACCACGCCCACGATGCTGGGCACCGCCCACGCCACCGGCGCGATCATCTCCACCGTCAGCGGCGGCATCGGGACGATTTTAGTGGTGCTGGCGGTGGCGTGGATCTGGCCGGAAATCCGGCGGTACGGGAAGCTGGGGTAATCATGCTCATCCTCATGCTCATCCTCTCAAAAAAGTGAGGATGAGCATGAGGATGATGCCGCGCCTGTGTGGTGCTTTGGCCTGTTGATGTGAGAGCCAGAAGTTCCATCTCCTTTGGCTGGACAAGTTTTTTGAATGGGAGCAAAGTCGAGGCCATGAATTCCACCCCTACGTTTGAGGATCAACGAAACCTACTGCTGAGATCGCTTGATGAAGCGCATGCCAAATACCATGAGGACGGGGTTTTTAGTGGGCCAAGCGTGTATTTTCACCGCAGAAGCCTCCAAGCAGCGCGGGCACAGGACTTCGATCACTTCGCAGAATACGTCTATGCTGCGCTGGCTTCTTGGGGAATGCATCGAATGGGTCCAGGCGGATCAAAGATGTGTGACTTCGAGAAATTCAGTTCTTCCCTGCGCGGCGTCTGGCCAGCGGCAACGCTTCTTCGGGAAAGAACACCATTCAGTCTCAACGAAAATGATTGGGCCAATCTAAAAGGGATCTTCGAGCAAATTGAATGCATGGCTTCTGGCACATCGCTTGTCGGAAATTCAAAGGTTATGGCCCACCTGCTTCCCAACCTCATTCCTCCAGTGGACCGGGCTTACACGCTGACGTTCCTGTTCAAGCACGGCAGGATCAAAAACGGGAAAGAGTCGGAATGGAAGATGCTCAGGCAAGTTCTTGAAGGCTTCTTTTACCCCGTTGTTCTTTCACCCCTTTTTCAAAAGAAGGCTCAGGATTGGCTCGCCCGAGGCAACAACTGGGATACCTCCGAACTGAAGATAGTGGATAATCTCTTGATTTCCCTTGTGAGAATGCAGCATGCCTCACACAGTGAGGCAACGAATGGCACCCGCAGCAGATCCTTTGGCAAATCGAAAGACGCCAGCCAGTCCGCCTTTTCCTCTTAATTATCGGCCAATGCGCCGCCGGCAGGCAGGAGGATGCAGTTGGCAAATCGGAGCCGGACGTGCTACCATCTTTCCATGCAGATCATCATGGAATTGCCTGATGCGGTAGCCCGGCAGCTTGGCGAAACGCCGGCGGACGTCAGCCGTCAGGTGCTCGAAAACGCGGCGATTGAGGGCTATCGCTGCGGTTCTCTTTCCCAAAGGCAGGTCGGAACCATGCTCGGGCTGGATTACTGGCAAACGGAGCGTTTTTTGCGCGAACACCAAGTCCCCTTGAATTATTCCCTTACGGAATTGGCTGCTGACAGCGCAACTTTGGATAAGCTGTTTTCCCGCCCATGAGCGTTGTGGTGTCGGACACTTCGCCGTTGAACTACCTGATTCTGTGCGGTGCGGAGAGAATTCTGCCGGAACTTTTTCAGCAAGTCGTCATCCCACCCACGGTCTTCGCAGAACTGCAACAGCCCGCCACGCCGATGCTGGTCAAACAATGGGCAACGGCCTTGCCCGGTTGGGTCGTGGTGCAAGTTCCCAATCACCTGCAACTTGGTCTCAATGTGGATCGCGGTGAATTGGAGGCAATTAGCCTGGCGCAGGAAATTCATGCCGCTGCGCTACTGATTGACGATCTGGCTGGCCGACGTGCAGCCGTACAATGCGGCTTGGCTGTGGTCGGAACATTGGGGCTGATTGAACAAGCCGCCATTCGCGGGTTGATTGATTTGCCGGACGTGATGGGAAAACTGCAACAGACCAACGCCCGGCTGGATGCGAAATTGATTCAGGCGGTCCTACAGCGGCATCATGCGCAAGTGAAAAAAACGTAAGAAGATTTCACGCCGGCTTTTCGCCGTAGTTGATTGCCATGGCGCCGCCCAGCAGATTGATGACTTGGACGTTGGCCAGGTTCATTTGGCGCATTTTTTCCGCCACGGCCAGTTGGGCCGGATAATGTTTCAGCGATTCCAGAATATACGCGTAGGCCGACGCGTCGCCGCAAAACAGCAGTCCGATGAGCGGCACGGACATTTTCAGATGGGCGAAATAAACAGCCCGCCATAGGGCGTTCGGCGGCTTGCCAAAATCCAACACAATGATCCGCGCACCGGGCCGGGCCACCCGGCGCATTTCCTCCAACCCCTGCTCCCAACTCGCCAGATTGCGCAGGCCGTAGCCCACGGTTACGATGTCGAAAGTGTTGTCCGCAAAGGCCACTGCCTGTGCGTCGCCCTGAAGGAAGTGCGGAGTGCGGAGTACGGAGTGCGGAGTTGGGGAATTCCGGTTCCGATCGCCGACCTCTGACCTCTGATCGCCGACTTCCAACCGCTTCCCTCTCCGCTCTTCCCTCTTCACCCTGCTCCCCGCCACTTCCAGCATTTGCGGGCTGAAATCCAGGCCGGTCACGTCCGCGCCGCGGTGCGCCAGCGCAAAGGCGAGGTCGCCGGTGCCGCAGCACAAGTCCAGCGCGCGGGCGCCGGGCGTCACCCGCGCCAACTCCGCCACGCGGCGCTTCCAGCGCCGGTGCAGCCCGAAACTCTGCAGATCATTGATGAGGTCGTAGCGGCGGGCGATGCGCGCAAACAGGTCGTTGACCCTGGCCGCGCGCGCGTCGCCGGGCGCATAATAGACATTGCTCACGTTGGGAGTGTAGCGGTTGTCCGACGAGACGCGACCAGATACCACAATGCGCCGGTGAGCAGCGCCGAGGCGCCCACCATGACGTGCAGCGTGGTCACATCAGCCGCCTTGTTGTACCAAATGGTGGCCGCGCCGAGGAGAATCTGCATCGTGAGCAGGCCCAGCCAGGCCAGCGCCAGTTTGGCCAGCGCATCGCCGCCGCCGAGTTTCTTGCGCGCCAGCATGGCGGCCGCCGCCACGCCCAGAAATATCACATAAGCCACGAGGCGATGCGCCATCTGCAACTCCACTTGAAACGCGGTGATGGGATTGCCAATCGTGCCGGGCGGACGCGTGGCGTTGTAATGCGCAATCGCCGTCGGGCTGGTGTCGGGCCAGAGTTTGCCGTAGGCGAGCGGAAAATCGGTGATGGCCAGACCCGCGTGCTGATGCCGCATCGTGGCCGCAATGAGGAGTTGGAGAAAAATCAAAATCGTGACCCAAAGAATATGGCTGCGCAGGCCGCGCGGAACGGGAACCAGCCGGCTGGCCGCCGACTGATGCCACCAACGGCTGGTGAACAGGGCGATGGCAGCGGTGAGCACCAGGAAGGTTTGCGCCACTGCGCCGTGCGGCACTCCGAGCCAGTCCAGTTGCCAGCGCACGCGCAGGCCGCCCAGCACACCTTGCGCAATGACCAGCAGGAACGCGGCAATGCCCAGCCAATGCAACCATTTGCGGGCATCTTTCAGCCACAGCCAGACGGCCAGAATGGTGGTCTGCAGGCCCACCAGCGAGGCGAGCAGCCGGTGCGAATGTTCGTAAAAAATGCCGCCGATCCATTTGTCCACCGGAAACAGAAACATGTTGTAGCCGTAGGTCGTCGGCCAGTCCGGCACGGACATGCCGGCCTCATGGCTGGTCACCAGGCCGCCGAGGCCGATGAGCAGGAACGTGGCGACGGCGTTCAACACGGCGAACCAAAACAGCGCGGGACGGTAATTGTTGTTCATGGGTGGAAACGGAACGACCGCCGCGGTTCTGCTCCCGCGGCGGTCGTGGCGGGCCAAAGGGTTATTTCACTTCAAAGGTGAAGTTCTGCGCGGCGCCGTCGGCCTTCACTTCAACCTCGGCGGTCTGGATGCCCAGTTTGCGGTGGTTGGCCTCGAGGGTGTATTTCCCGGGCGGCACATTCTTGATGGTGAATTTGCCATCCGCGCCGCTCACGGCAAAATACGGATGATCGAACACGCTGACCCACGCGAACATCCAGGGGTGAACGTCGCACTTGAACTTGAGGAACATCTCTGGCTTGTCAAACGTGTAGGTCAGATCCGGGCCGCCATTCATTTGCACCTGGTTGGATTCGGGATTCGCCGCCGGCATGGCGTGGACATTGTGAATGAACGTGTCGGAATTTTTCACGATCAACTTCTGGCCGGTCTGCACGGCGAGGATCTGGGGCGTGTAGAGCGCGCCTTTTTGATCCATGGTCGCCGGGGCCGCGCTGGCGCCGGTGGAAGCGCTGGGCACGCCCTTGAGGTAAACCACCACGTCGGCCAATTCGCCATTGGCGCCGGCCACATAAAAGTGCGTCGTCGGATATTTGCCGGCGTAAATGGCCACACAATTGGGATCATCCTGCATTTTTGACGCGAAGCTGGCTTCGGCGGGCGGGGTGCCCTTTAAGGTGATGACGCCGGTGAGGTCGCCCGCACACGCGAGTTGCCACGCGCACACGACCGATGACAGAAGCAAAAGAGATTTTTTCATAAGTTTAAGTAACGAGCGGAAGCTAGCATTTCGAGGCGGGACCGGCAAGCCCAGAGTGCGGGGCTAAGGCGGCGCGCAAGGTCGCTGACAAAGGAGCCGCCGACGTGAGGAGCACGGGCCCCACTGGGGCCGATACCGGAAGAAACGCGGGCGCGGTCATAGCGCAGACTTCCAAGTCTGCTGTATCGCAGGTTTCCAAACCGAATGTCCCGTAATTAAGGCCTCGATTTTTTGCATGTTTTACGGTGCAGCAGTTTGGCTCGCAGTTCGGCTCGGGGCCTGACCATGACCGGGAAGGCTTTTCGGCGTCGCTTACAACAACGTGGTTCTATGCGATTGGGCCTCTGGCGCAACAGATCGGCCACCAGCGCCTCCAGCAGGGCCGAGGTCAGTTGATTCTTCTGGGTTCGCGAGCGGGCGGCAGCGATAACCAGACTGAAGTGGTGCAGGGTGTCGACCGAGCCTTTGAAGCTAATTTGCTCCAGGTCCACGTCATAAATGCTGGCGGCCTCGACCATCAGGCAACGCACCAGATTGTAGCCAATGAGGTGCAGCATCAGTTCGCGGGTAAGCATCTGGGGTGTCTTACAATACAGGAAGTCGATCCCGAGGGTGGTCTTAATGTCGCGCAAGAAGAGTTCGACTCGCCAGCGGCGAAGGTACAGGGCCGCCAGCTCCTCTGGCGGGTAGGTCACTGGATCGAGCAGGGTGGTGACCAGGATGAGCTTTCGGGTCCGGAAACCGGGCACCGCAACCGGCCAAACGATCAGTCGCAGCGTGATTTGGTCGGGCAAGCTGCGCCAGAGTTTTTGGGTGGCGGTGCGCGTTTGGCGCCGGGGTTTTTGCCAAACCACCAAGCGGTCACCCCGGCCCAGGCGCTTGCCTTTACGGAAGTCGCAACTGCGGCTGCCATTGAGGCGCAGCACCGAATCGACCCCCCGCGTGAATAACGCGGCCAGGGTGACGAAATCGCAGAAGCCCCGGTCGGCTAGAAGGATCATGCCCTTTTTGAGCCGGTCCCAGATTCGGCGCAGCAGTTTCAGCTCGGCCAGGTGTTTATTGCCGATGGCGACTTCCAGCAGCGCCCCGGTGGCCAGGGAGAAGATGGCTACCCAGCGGACCAGGGGAAAACCACAGCCCTTTTTCTGCCGGCTGGACTGGGGAAAAGCGCGCTGGTTGGGCCCGGTATCGGCGGCCGAACTGCCGGTGCCATCGGCCACCAGCACCTCGCGGTCGTGGAAGCGCCACTGCTGTGGCGCCCGCGCTTGGGCAGCTTGGGCCGAGCCGTGCAGGGCCCGGGTCAGGGTGTCCGAATCGAGTCGGCGGCGGGCTTGGCAATAGGGGCTGTCGGCGGCGCTGACGGTGGGCCAACTCTGGGCTGCAAACCACGCCATGACCTTGCGGACAGCGCTACGGCAGGAGGCGCCATTGAGGGCCTGCCAGAGGAAGGTCCAGAAGGTGATCTGGACGCTATAAACCCGCTGGCGGCTATTGGGCCCCGCGTCGGCCTGGGCGAGCAGGCCGGCGGGCAGACAGGAGCCGAAGAGCTGCTCCAGCTCTTGGGGCGGAGCCTCAGCGAGCCGGTTGCGGGCCTGGCGCAGGGGGTTTTGGGGGGAGTGGAATTTACCAAAGAGTTCGGCGGTGGTGAACATAGGTCTTGGTTTTATACAGGCTTTATATCTGTATTAATACAGATATACGACTTGACGCGCAAGCCTTTTTATGACAGGCTTTCTCACAACCATGAAGACCGCCTCCGATCCGCTAGGACCGCTACCCCCAGCCTATGAGCGACTCCGCCGCCAACTGGCCCAAACCGCTTGGCTTTGCCAGGGAACCCTGGTCTGTCGTTCCCTCATCCGCCACGTCGCCGGCCGCAAGGTTGCCAAAGGCCCCTATTACCTCTGGACTTCGAAAGTCAAAACCAAAACCGTCTGTTTGGCGCTTTCCAAGGAGCAGTATGGACATCTGGCTAAAGCCATCGCCAACAACCGTAAAGTTCAAAAAACACTCCACCGCATGCAGCAACTGACCTTAAAAAACCTGCTTAAAAAAGTGCCCGGAGTCAGAAAACGCAAGTAACTGGAATTACGAATGTTACACCTTAATTACGGGACATTCGGTTTGGAAACCTGCGATACAGGGCTGGTCGCGTGAGGGGCCAGTTTAAAGGTAGCAACTCCTTCCAAGCAAACCACTTTCATAAGGCGTTTCTTAAGAAACAGACCAGTGGCGCGCGCCGCTGGCGCTTCGGGGCGGGCAATCTGGATGATTGCAAAAAATTTCGCTGCCGGGGAAATCTTCTCGACGTTCTGCCAGTCCTGGTTGTTCATGGGCTGCGCCAACTCCGCCGGCCCAGGAATGAGCGGCCACTTTCCTCATGTCTGGAATCGGGTCATGCTCAGGCGAATGACAGGCGGTTGGCGGCCTAACGATCGAGCAGCATCCGACCACTGGCAGGAACCGTGAAGCTGAACTCAGAAAGCCAACGCCGGACTGCTCCGGCGAAAGGTAGGCAGCTTGTCAATCATATCATTGTGAACGCAATGCAAACCGATACTCACCAAAATGCCAAAGCCCGCTATCGTCCAAAACGAAATCAAGAACCTTTTGCGTGCCGTTCATAAAATACACGCGTCGCTGCATGTCCTTCGATTCCGTGGCACTCGTGCGGTTTGTCGCTGCCAACGAAGCCAGAATCTTCTGAGCCTCAGCTCCAGTCGCAATATTGGTAGTCGCACGATCCCACGATACAAACTCAACTCTGTCTATGCGAACTGTCGCAAGCTGTGTATCCAACACCTCTCTGTCATGCTTGGCTGCTTTGTTACAACCGACAAGCATCACAACTGCTGCAAATAGCGTTGCTCGTTTCATGCGAAGCCGCAACTAACCACCAGAACCTAAACCACCGCCGACTCGCGGCTTGGGCCGCGCAGCAGAACTGCAACCATCAACGGCAGATGGTTCCGGGGAGTAGGCCACATATTCACCTTTCCTCACGCGTCGCGCCAATATCCACAACCGCGCAATGGTCAAAACCGCGGTGAGTCCCACACCAATACTCAACGAAACCGCGAGATATTTGTCGCCGGATTTCTCGGTCCCCAGCATTTGCGCAAAGCCCGCGCTATGAAAGAGAAAAAAGGCAGTGAGTATGCCAAGCAAACCAAAAGCAGAGGCAACAAATAGATCCATGAATTGTCGCCGAACTTCTTTTGCATTTGGTTTTTGCATAGTCTGTGGTCAACTTGTTATTCAAACAGTGGCCGGTTCGTATATTGAACGAGCTTGATCCCCGGTCTGAAAATTTGCAAGCCCTTTATTTTCAGTGCCACTGTCCATTGGCATCCACCGCCGGATCGTTGATTGAGACATTTAAGGTTCCCCGCTGTTTTTGGCGGCTCTGCCATCGTGACATTAGTCGCGGAGCGACATTTGGTGGTAGCCGTGGGTTTCAACCCAAGGTCGTGCGATTTTTGCATTGCCACCGTCGCGAAGCGACGGTTGAGTGCCCAAACCCAGGCACGACAAAATCGAATAGGAAGCACGGCATTTGCGAACGTGGATTCAAGCGTCGCTCCGCGACGCGGGAAGGTTGGGATATCCCTTTCCGTTGGTTGAATCCCACGGCTACCGTCATAGGGTCGCTCCGCGACCAGGGCAGCCGCGCAGCGGCGAACCGCCGGCGCCAAGGATCAGGCGTTGACGATTGTGCGGTCACTGCCAAGTGCGTGACATGGACTACACAACGGAGCGCGCCCGTCCTCGGGCGCAGCAAGGTGGAACGTGAAGAACGCTTGGCCAATCCGCTGGTCTCCGATATGCAGACGTTGCTGCGGCCGAGAACGGCCGCGCTCCGGCTCTGTCATTTATCCCCCGTCCTCTCAGTATTCGGCCCCGTTTACGCCGATCCGGTGCCTGGATGTTGTCGCCTTTCGCCCCAGGTTGAGGTTTTTTGACCTCGGAATAGTCCATTTCAGCCCCGGCGTGTTAGCGGCTAACACAAAATCGTTCAAAAAGCGCATTTCGTGTTAGCGGCTAACACACCGCTTTTCCCAACCTGTGTCATGCTCGCTGCGTGACTGTGACATACATGCAGGGATGGGAGAGGACGACGGGCCGACGGACAACCTGGCTAACAAAGCTGGAGTCTGTTGGACCGTGGCCTTGTGTCGGCCGCGTGTCGCGCACAGCAGTCCATCCAATCCATCTAGACCATCTTGACCACATCAAGAGCAATGGTCCGAGTGCCTCTCCCGCCCGTGCCTTTCCCGTCTTCGCTCCGTTCTGCTCTCTGCGCTCTTCCGTCCCGTGCTTTCCGCCTTTGTTTGAAAATGCCCATAAAACACACAAGAACACGGAACAACACACAAGAACACGCTCAAAAAGAAGAATTTATTTTCCCGCAAAATCTCCGGTCTCATGTGTCAGCTTCTCAGCCTCCCAGGTTTTCAGTTTTTTTACGCTGGGCTCTGGCTTAATCCAGGCAAATCCGAGTACATCCAACCAAAGAATATTTTTGAGCTTAAAGAGGAATTGAATCATGCCTAAAACCACCCCCATTGCCAGCGGTCGGAAGGCCACGGCAGCGCGCACCATAAGGATAGGAGCGCCTGGCACCGTCCAGGCCAGTCTCGAAAA
>Ga0364866_10697_pt1 | contig 17713 bp, 12 predicted proteins | sample ExccelAu500001D3_3_FD_206913 | JGI IMG/M metagenome (GOLD analysis project Ga0364866, IMG submission 206913) | Enriched cells from Trout Bog Lake Hypolimnion, Wisconsin, USA - BchlTB.Aug13.5000.01.D3 | ecosystem: Environmental > Aquatic > Freshwater > Lake > Hypolimnion/Profundal zone | place... | reverse complement strand
CCGCATCGCCACACACCGGATCAGCAACACCCGCCCCGCCGGATCGAACACCATCACCCTCGCCGTCCGCCGACCCCGCAACTTACTTCCCCGCCTTCCGCTTCGCTGCAAACTCCGCCGGCGTTGGAATCGGTGCCATCTCGCGCCCCGCGAACATCTCCTGAAACAGATGCTGCATCTCGGCCTTAATCAGTCCATTGGTGGCAAACACCTCGCGCGAATCCAGCGTGAACTTCCCGCCATCGAAGTGGGTCACCGTTCCGCCCGCCTCCTCCACCAGCAGAATCCCCGCACTCGTGTCCCACGGATTAAGATTGAACTCCCAGAACCCATCCAGGCGTCCACACGCTACATACGCCAGGTCCAGCCCCGCCGAACCCGCCCGCCGAACCCCATGCGACCGCAACGTAATCTCCTGATAAAAATGCACGTTCGGCGAACTATGCCTCTTCTGCGATGGAAAGCCTGTCGCCGTCAGCGATTCGGCCAGCGTCCGCGTCTTCGACACATGGATCTGCTTCCCATTCAGCCACGCCCCCTTGCCCCGCTCCGCCACAAACATCTCATCGCGCAGCGGATCGTAGATAACCCCCGCCACAATCTCCCCATCCTCATCCTTGGCCAGCCCCCCTGCCCGCCGCTCCAGCCCCAGAATCACGCAGAACGCCGGAAACCCGTGGGCAAAGTTCGTCGTCCCATCCAGCGGATCGACGTACCAGCGATACTCGCTCTCCATCTGGTCGCGCGTCCCCTCCTCGCCGTAGATGCCATGTTCTGGAAAGGCCGCCGTCAGCTTCTCGCGAATGAGCTTCTCCGTCGAACGGTCCGCCTCCGTCACCAGGTCTACATCACCCTTGTACTCAGTCTCCACGCCCTTCTCGTAAAACCCCCGCAGCATCGCGCCTGCCTGTCGAGCAATCCCCTCCGCCACATGCGCAAACTCAAACCGCTTCATCGTTCACTCCTTAGGAATTGGCCTTCTACCACCCTATCAGCCCATCTTTTCGCTCAACTACACTCACACGCTTTCATCCTGGCCGAAGCGAGGCAAAATCTGCCGCGCTGCACAGCAACAGGGGCCGCAAGCGCGGCCCCCTCGCATCCCAAAAGCAATCCGACTTCAGTATGGATAGGGATAAGGATATGGGTACGGCCGATAGTATCCCGGCCCGTACGGCGGATAGCGGCGCTGCAACTGCGGCTGCGCCACCGCCGGCACCCCTTGTGATAACCGGTTCATCTCCGCCTGCGACACCGTCGCAACAGTCGTAGCCTGCGCCAAGCGGAAGCTAAGAAGCCCCTCCGCCGGAACATACACCTGTCCGCCGGGTGAGGCCGCGGCAGATCCTAGTCCGAGCGCTCCACCTGCGCCCGCTCCGATTGCCGCGCCTGCTCCGCCACCCGCCGCCGCGCCAAATAACGCCCCAATAGCTGCGCCTGCAGCAGTGCTGTTCACCGAGTGTACCGCCTTGTCGCTCGTATTGCGTCCCCATACATCGGTGACAATCGGGTAGCTCTTGCCGCCCATCGTCACCTGAGTCAGTTGTAGAGAAAGCTCACCGCGGCCACTCAGAACGCCCGACTTCTTTACATCCGCAACCGTTCCCTCAACCGTCGCGCCACGCGGAATTGCTACTGCTCCGTCGGCCACGACATCGTTCACCACTATGCCGTCGAAGTGCTCCCCCTGCTTCACTCGCGCACTGTCCAGCGTCTGGTTGACCCGCATCCGCAAAGTGGCACCGCTCGGCACCGTCACCATAATGCCCGCCTCCTGCCCGCCATACACTGGCGGTGATGCGACTCCGGTGCCTTGCTGCGGCAGCATGCTTCCCTGTTGTCCTTGGCCTGCGGGCGAATCCTGCGGCATACCGGCGTTCGACGTTCCCTGCACAATCGGGGCTGCTCCCGTCTGCGCCCCCGCATCCGGAGCGGAAGCACCTGCTGACTGTGCGCTTGTGTTTGAGCCGCCCACCGTCATCTCGTCGACCACCTTCTTTACCCCCATCGTGGTCGACACAATCGTCTCGGCCTCTACGCGCAACGCCTCAGTCTCAACCGTACCGCTCAGCGTCACCACCCCGTAAACCGTCGTGGTCGTCATGGACTGGTTGACCAGATTGGGCGAAGCCGCCAACCTCTTCAGTACATTCGCCTCCACCGCTGCATCCGGCAGAGTCTTGTCCGCCGTCGCCGAAGCCGCTGCCGGGATTTGCGCCTGAGCCTGTGTCTGCACCGGGTCCGAACTCTGGGCCGCCGCAACCGCGCTCCCCCCCAGCAGAGCAACCAGCATTGCCAGGGCTGCCCTATGTATCACCCGATAGGGCCTTCTCCCTCGCACTCCACATCCCGCTTCGCAGACCATGCACCAATCCATACAATCCTCCAAATATTCATAAGGCTGGGCAGTTTCGCTCGCAGCCTGCACTTTTGCAGACCCATCATTCAAGGAAAAGTTACGCTCGATCATCTACTGGCGCAACCCCGCGCAACAGTCCTTCTAACCCCACAATTGTATGTCTGTATCGCGCCTCCCGAGCGTCGCGGACGGTTTGACCTGCCCTTGTCAATGGCGGTATAGTAGGACTGCGGGGTGGAGCAGCCCGGTAGCTCGTTGGGCTCATAACCCAAAGGTCGGAGGTTCAAATCCTTCCCCCGCAACCAATACATCCATAATAAAATACGCAATTTACGCAGGGGCCGAACTTCGAGGCCCCGTTTCATTATGCTCATTGCACCCTGAGGCGGCTGGCTGCTCGAATGGGACGATTGCGTGGCTCCCTTTGTCTATCCTCCGTTAAGGAGGAAGTTGACCATAATGCTCGACTCAACCTCGACCGGTGTGCCGTCCAGGATATAGGGTCTATAGCGCCAGCGTCTTACCGCATCCATCGCCGCGTTTGTCAGCATCCCGTTGCCGTTGATGACCTCCAGGTTCTCGATGGTGCCCTCTTTGGAGATAGTGGCGTGCAGCAGCACCATTCCCTGAACGTGAGCGGCCTTGGCAATCGGCGGATATACCGGCTCGGGTTTGGAGATGGCCAAGCCGGAGATAATGCTGCTGGGGACGTGGACTGTGCCGGCCGGGGCTGTGGGCTTCCGTTGGACGACGGGCGTATAGGTATTCAGGGCGATGAACAGGTTAGCGCCTGCCGGCCCGTGGCTGCCTGCGCCCTGATTCATGCCTACAACCCCGCCCCCATCGGTTGACGGCGGCGCTTCATCCTTCACAATCCTGATATCTGTGGGGATCTTGGCCGGGGCGTGCAGACCCGAGTCAATCTCCGAGACGATCTTTACCGGCTGGATCTTCGCCTGGGGCGGAGGAGGAGGCGGTGGGGGAGGCGGAGGCAATATCAGCAACTCGGCCAAGGCGGTCTTGGGCATCGCATCGGGATTCAGCAGCGGAACCAGAATCATCGTGCCAAGGATGGATAGATTGAATGCGGCCGTTGCAAACGTCCAGTACCTGGACTTGGTCTTGATCTGCCCAGTGGATTCCATCAAAGAGTCTTCGAACATGGCAGCCTCCAAAGACGATCTACTGACTTAGACACCGCGCCGATCTGCTTTGTTACAGGGCCGACAAGTTTGTTCCCGGCATGTACTACCGATCGCCTTGCGGTGAATGCGAAAAAGATTGCGAGCCGGGAACTTGGGGGTATATTGTCTCGTTGCCGGGCAAGCTCTATGGAAATTCCGCTAGACTGGCCTGCAGCGATTCATCCAAACGACAAGGAATAGGCATAGCTATGAAGATCAACCGTAGACGGATGGTGGGATTGATGGGACTGGCCGGAGGCGCAGCTTTGCGATCTCCGTTGCTTGAGGCAGGAAAGATGTTTGCGGGAGAGGCGCAGGCGCAGGCGTTGACTACAGGCTCTGTGACCGATCAGGATGCGGCGCGTCTGCAATTGGTTAAAAACTACGCCGACACGGTACTGAAGGACGCAGCCGATCACTACCATCCCGAGGATCCGTCTCCGCTGCTGGCCGGTGGGGTCAATGTGTATACAAAAGAGCAGCTGAAATGGATTTTCCCAGAGAGCATCGATTTTCCAAGTGGCCGTCTGGCGGTGTGGTCTGACTTCGCAATCCAGCAGAACCTGATGCGCGTTCTAGCGGCGCTCACAAATCTGACGGGCGACTCGAAGTACAAGGACTCCGCTAAAGCTCAGTACGCATATTATTTTGCCCACCTGCAGGACAAGAGTGGCCTGCTGGAATGGGGCGGCCACCGCTTCGTGGACCTACTCACGCGCTCTGCTGTCGGTATGCGCGACGGACTGCCGAACAGTCCGCATGAACTGAAGAATGCCTTCCCATACTACGAACTGATGTACGAGGTGAATCCAGCGGCGACCGCGAAGTTCATCACCGCGTTCTGGAACGCACATGTCTTCAACTGGCATACGCTGGAGACCAGCCGTCACGGAGAGTACGGGCATGAGCCCGGCCCGCACTGGGACAATACATTCGACAACCCCGCACCCTTCTTCGAAACGCTTGGTCTGTCCTTCTTAGACGCGGGCAACGATCTCATCTACTCAGGCTCCATGCTGTATAAGCTGACCGGAGACAAGGGCGCTCTGCTGTGGACCAAGCGGCTTGCCGACCAGTATGTGAAAGCCCGCGATCCGAAGACCAAGCTTGGGGCCTATCAATTCACCCAGCCACGGCAACAGCACCCTCCGCCGACTGATGAGAGCCGGGGCGACTATACGTTTTCTGAATACGGAGATCGCGCTAAGCGGCAGATCGGACCGGATTTTCCAGGTCATCTCGTGCTGGAGGCGACCATCCTCTTCAACCAACAGGCGACGACGATCTACTGCGACAACGCGCTCATGCAGATCCAGGTGGCCAGCTCCCTCGGCGACTCGGGTAAGGAGATGGTCGAAGCAACCAGGGTGGGAATGGATGCATTCGTCAATTACGCGCTTATCCCTGATAAAAACCTGTTGCGACCCATGCTGACTGACGGCACCGATCTGTCGGGCTACGTGTTCAAGGGGCGTGGCTACTATGGACAAAAGGGCCAAGTGCTCGATCCGTATCCGGCAGGCCCGGAATTTATGCTCTCTTACGCCAGGGCCTTTATGCTTACCGGAGATGCCACCCTGTGGAAGATGGCTCGCAGCAGCGCTAGCGCGTTCGGGCTCGGCGACATTGGAGAGACCCCGGGGAAATCGGTCCAACTCAATCTGGCAACGGAAAATGCGAACGCGTATGCGCTGTTCTCCGTGCTCGACCTCTACGAGAAGACCCATGCCGACGAGTACCTGCAACTGGGCCGAGCAATCGGCAATAATATCGTCAAGCAGTACTTCCATCACGGCTATTTCACGCCATTTGAGGACACAATATATGCGAACATCAACGCGATCGAGCCCTATGCACTTCTCGCTCTCGATGCCGCGATCAAAGGAACGCCAGAAAAGGTGCCGTATTTCATAAATGGATTTGGGTTTTATGCGGGCTTTTACCGGTTTGGCCAGGGCCAGACCCGCGAGGTCAGCGAGGATTTCCTGTTCCGCGCCAGGAAGTCACAGCCCAATCCGCAAGCGACCGCGGCTTCTTAAACCTGTGCAGATCTGGGCAAGAAAGCAGTATCCAGTTCGGGTCATTTGTAATCGCCGCCGGCTATCCCAGGGGAAAGCGGTGCCCTGTCTTCCTTGTCTCATAAAGCACCACCTCTAAGAATTGATCTAAATTCAGATGGTGTTGCAGCGACCAGTTGAGACCGCCCAGTATTTCGGGAAGTTCGTCTGTCAGAATGCCTGTTCCGGTAATGGTCATTACATCTGGGTCGATCCAAAGCAACCACCCAAGAGTGTTACAAATGACCGGCTGTTGGACGTGCCGCAATTTGCTCAAAATATATCGTTGAAGCGGACGTGTGAGGCTGGGTCAAATGCTGCGGGTTGGGAAACGGGTCAGGGGTGTGATTCATATTAGAATGAGAGAAAGAAGCCGTTCAGGACGTAGGCAGGGTCGCTCGGCTTGGGCGATTTGCAACGGAATACAACCTTTGAATGTCATGAGTACCCAATGGATCAGATAGTTGCAGTGAGGTTGGTGACTGCCTTTACTTGTCTCACGCTCATCACCACAACGGGGTGCAACCGTACCCCATCCGACCCCAGTAAAGAGGGGCCTTCCGCAGTCACAGTGCAGCCAGACGCAGACCCTGCGTTGGTGCAGGTGCTCAACCCCTCAGCTTTCCCCTTGGTCGCAGCAGCCAGCTATCAGGCACCCACCAAGCTGAACGTCACCGGCACCGTAAATCCCGACGTCTCACGCACTATCCCCGTCATCTCTATCGCCTCCGGCAGGGTCGTCGCCATCCACGCCCGCCTGGGCGACTCCGTAAAGAAGGGAGAGCTCCTGATGGAGGTGCAGAGCAACGACGTTGCGTCCGCCTTCAGCGCCTACCTCAAGACCGTTAACGACGAACACCTCACCCAGACCCAGCTCAACCGCGCCAGGCTGTTGCTCGACAAAGGGGCCATCCCCGCCAGCCAGCTTGAGATCGCACAGAACGCCGAGGACGACGCTAAGTCCGCCCTGGTCGCCGCAGAACAGCAGCTCCATGTTCTCGGCGTCGATAAGGACCACCCCGGCGAGACGGTCAAGGTCACCTCGCCCGCCAACGGCATCATCATCGCCCAGAACGTCACTGACGCCGCTGCCGCAGGTGTCAACTACTCCGGCTCGGCCAACGCCTTCACTATCGCGGACCTCTCGCGGGTCTGGGTCATCTGCGATGTTTACGAGAACGACCTCGCCCAGGTCCACCTCGGCGACAAAGCCGAGATTCGCCTTACCGCATACCCCGGCAAGGTCTTTCCCGGCGTCATCAGCGACATCGGAGCTGTGCTCGATCCATCCCTGCACACCGCCAAGGTCCGCATCGTGGTGGCCAATCCAGTCAGCCTGATGCGCGTCGGAATGTTCGCCACCGCCTCCTTCTTCGGCAAGGCCACACAAACCCACACCAGCGTTCCCGCCACTGCAATCCTGCATCTGCACGACCGCGACTGGGTCTATGTCCCGGCCGCGGGCGCTGCCTCTGCCGATGGCGCAGGCAACTTCCGCCGCGTCGCCGTCGAAGCCGGAGATATGCTGCCCAATGGTATGCAGCAGGTCACCTCGGGAATCAACATCGGCCAACAGGTCGTCTCCAACGCGCTCACACTACAGAATGCGGTGGACCAATAAATGATCCGCGGCCTCGTCGATTTCGCCCTCAATAATCGATGGCTCATGATCGGTGCGGCCATCCTCCTCTTTGCCTGGGGCATCGTCTCCTTCCACAATCTCCCCGTCGAGGCCTATCCCGACGTCGCCAACAACTACGTCCAGATCATCACCCAATGGCCCGGACGCGCCGCTGAAGAGGTCGAACAGCAGGTCACCGTGCCCATCGAGATCCAGATGGCCGGCATCCCCCACCTCCAGCATCTGCGTTCCACCTCGCTCGCCGGCCTCTCCAGCATCATGCTCATCTTCGACGATGACTCCACCGACAAGGACAATCGTCAGGAGGCATACCAGCGCCTCGGCCAGGTCACACTCCCCACCGGCCTCCAGCCCCAGATGGGCACCGACTGGAGCCCCGTCGGCCAGATCTACTGGTACACCCTCCGCTCCACCAATCCCGCATACGACAGCATGGAGCTCAAGTCCCTCGAAGACTGGAAGCTCGAGAAAGAGTTCAAGTCCGTCCCCGGCGTAGTCGATGTCTCCAGCTTCGGCGGCATCACCCGCGAGTACCAGGTCCGTCTCGACCCCGACAAACTCATCGCCTACGGCCTCTCCATCGCCCAGGTCGAGCAGCAGATCGCCAATAACAACGTCAACGCCGGCGGTAACTTCATCGAGCAGGGCGAGCAGCAGATCAACGTCCGCGAGGTCGGCCTATTCACGAATGTCCACGACATCGAAGAGACCGTACTTAAAACCCAGTCCGGTACGGCGCTGCACGTCAAAGATATTGCCACTGTGGTGCAGGGGCCCAAGATCCGCCTCGGCCAGATCGGCAAAACCTGCCGCATCGGCGCTACGCCCATCGACGAAACCGACCCCACATCCGGCCCCACCGATCCCTGTGTCGAACATCACGACAGCCACGGAAGGACCGTCTCCATCGAGAAGCAGGACGGTAAGCTCATCGACAACGACGATGTCGTAGAGGGCATCGTCCTGCTGCAGAAAGGCTACAACTCAGACGCAGCCCTCGAAGGCATCCATAAAAAAGTCGCCGAGTTGAATGGCGACACCCAGCATCCCGGAGTCCTTCCCCCCGGCGTCAAGATCGTTCCCTTCCTTGATCGCAGCGATCTGCTTCATTACACCACCCACACCGTGCTGCATAACCTCAGCGAGGGGATATTCCTCGTTGTTATTATTCTGTTTCTCTTCCTCGGTAACGTGCGCGGCGCCGTCATCGTCGCCCTCACCATGCCCTTCGCGCTGCTCTTCGCAGCCATCTGCCTGGACCTGCGCGGCATTCCAGCAAACCTCCTCTCTCTCGGTGCGCTGGATTTCGGCATGGTAGTCGACGGCTCTGTCGTCATGATCGAAAACATCGTCCGCCATCTCAACCAAAGAAGCCATGAACTCACCCCCGCGAACGAGCAAATCCGCGAGGCCGCGCATGAAGTACAGCGTCCCGTTTTTTACGCGCGCGGCATGATTATCGCCGCCTACTTACCCATCTTTACCCTCCAGGCCGTCGAAGGCCGCCTCTTCAAGCCCATGGCATGGATGGTGAGTTTTGCGCTGATCGGCGGTCTGGTCTTCTCCATGCTGATCGCTCCCGTACTCGCCAGCTTCTTCTTTGAAAGGGGTGCCAGCGAGTGGGAGAACCCAGCGATGACCTGGCTCACTCGGCACTACCGCACCGCCCTGAAGGGCGCCATCGAGCATCGCTTAACTACTCTGGGAATTGCGGCGGCAGCTCTCGCCTTCTCAGCCTTCCTCGCATTCAGCGGTGCCATCGGCTCCGAATTTCTCCCTCACCTTGATGAAGGATCTATCTGGGTGCGCGGCACGCTCGCGCCCTCCACCGGCCCCACTGAAAGCCTGCGTGTCATGAACGAAGCCCGCATCCGGCTCAATTCTTTTCCTGAAGTCACCAAGGTCGTTAGCCAGACCGGACGCCCCGACGATGGCACAGATACCACCGGATTCTTCAACACCGAGTACTTCGTCGACCTCAAACCCAAAGAGCAGTGGCGTCCCGTCTTCCGCAAGAATAAGGACGAACTGATCGCCGCCATGGACACCGAACTCAGTAAGATTCCGGGCGTCGGCTGGAATTTCTCCCAGCCCATCTCAGACAACGTCGAAGAGGCCGTCAGCGGAGTCAAGGGCGAATTGGCTGTCAAGATCTATGGTGACGACCTGCGTACCCTGGAGGCAAAGGGCGACCAGATCGTCTCCATCATGGGCCAGATCAAAGGCATTCAGGACCTCGGCCTCTTCCGCGTCATCGGCCAACCCAACCTCAACTTCACCGTCGACCGCGATGCCGCCGCGCGCTATGGCATCAACGTCGCCGACGTGCAGGACGCCATCCAGACAGCCGTCGGTGGCAATGCCCTCACTCAGGTCCTCCGGGGAGAGGCGCGCTACGACGTCGTCCTCCGCTATCAGCCCCAGTTCCGCGACACCCAGGAGGCCATCGACAATATCCGCCTGCTCGCACCCTCCGGCGAACGCGTCTCACTTGCCCAGCTCACCACTGTCAAAACCGAGGACGGGGCCGAGGAGGTATACCGCGAGGCCGGCCAGCGCTACGTCGCCATCAAGTTTAGTGTGCGCGACCGTGACCTCGGTTCCACCGTCGAGGAGGCCATCCGCAAGGTCAACGCCCAGGTCACACTGCCCCAGGGCTACAAAATCGACTGGGCCGGAGAGTACGCCAGCCAGCAGCGTTCCTCACGCCGCCTCATGCTCGTGCTACCCATAACGCTCATCGTCATCTTCGTCCTGCTCTATATGATGTTCCACTCCGGCAAATGGGCATTGCTCATCCTCGCCACAGTCTCCATGGCCCCGATGGGCGGCCTCACCGCGCTGCTGCTCACGCACACCCACTTCAGCGTCTCCTCCGGCGTCGGTTTCCTCGCCCTCTTCGGCGTCTCGGTCGAGGTCGGCGTCATCATGCTGGAGTACATCAATCAGCTGCGCGCACGCGGCCAAACCATCGAAGAAGCCGCCACCGAGGGAGCTATTCTGCGCCTCCGTCCCATCATGATGACCATGCTGGTCGCCACCCTCGGCCTGTTGCCCGCCGCCACCTCGCATGGCATCGGGTCAGACTCGCAACGTCCCTTTGCCATCGTCATCGTCGGTGGCCTCATCGGTGCGCTGGTCATCAGCATCTTCCTGCTACCCACCCTCTACGTCTGGATCGCACGTCCCGGCGACGTTCTCCCAACTCCCGAGACAGAGTTTGAGAACTAAGAAGTCGACTTTTCCAGCTTGAATTACTGGCGAAGGGCACGTTCGGAACGTTGCACTCCTACGCAACCAATCCCAACTTTATACCTTTCAAATCCATCCCCATAAGGCATCTTCTCATCCAACGCCACAACTAAGTAACAGGCGACGGATTGAAGAGCGCCATATCGTTGTGCAGGCCCCATCGGTCCGCACATGTCTGCTTGCGGCCGCTGGCCACCTCAAGCACCATCGCGAAGAGTTCTCTGCCCACCTGCTCGATGCTGGCCTCACCGGTCGCGATCGTGCCCGCATCCAGATCGATTAGGTCCCCCCATCGCTCCGCCAGCGAACTCCGCGACGCAACCTTGATCACCGGAACCATGGCCAGCCCATACGGTGTCCCGCGTCCCGTGGTAAAGATGTGCAGGTTCATCGACGCAGCCAGTTGCAGTGTCCCACAAATGAAGTCACTGGCCGGAGTCGCCGCAAAGATCAGCCCCTTCTTGCTCACGCGCTCCCCTGGTCCCGCGACACCCGCTATGGCGCTGGTGCCGGCCTTCGCAATCGAGCCCAGCGCCTTCTCCACGATGTTGCTCAATCCACCACGCTTGTTGCCAGGGGTCGGATTGGCACTGCGGTCCACTCCGCCGCGTTCCAGATACGCGTCGTACCATGCCATCTCGCGGACCAGCCCCTGCGCCACCTGCTCGTCCACGGCCCGCGCCGTCAGCAGATGGATCGCATCGCGCACCTCGGTCACCTCCGAGAACAGTACCGTCGCCCCCGCGCGCACCAGCAGGTCCGACGCATACCCAACAGCAGGGTTCGCCGTCACCCCCGAGAAGGCATCGCTCCCGCCGCACTGCAAGCCCACCACCAGGTCCGATGCAGGCCGCGTCACACGACGCCGCGCATTCAGTTGCGCCAGCCGCTTCTCCGCAAGGTCCAGGATGGCAGCCACAATCTCGCCAAATCCGTGATGTTGCTCGTCCTGCATGACAACAACATACGGAGCTGTCCCCAGAATCGGCAGTGTGTCGCTAGGCAGCAACCGCACCGGCTGTAGCTTCTCGCAGCCCAGGCTCACCACCATCGGCGCACCGCCCAGATTCGAGTTCAGACTGATATTACGCAGCGTGCGGATAGGTATCTCGGAATCGGGCGCATCGATCGCCACCCCGCAGCCATAGTTGTGGGTCAGCGCAATCACGTCGTCCACATTCGGGTAGCGCGGCAGTATCTCCGCCTTGATCCGCTTCACCGCGTACTGCACCGTGGCCGCAACGCACTGCACTGTGGTCGTGATACCGAGAATATTCTTCGTCCCCACCGACCCATCGTCGTTCAGGAAACCCTCAAACGTATACCCCTCCAACGGGGCCATCGGCGGCGGCACGGCGGTTGCCAGCGGAAGGTCCTCCAGCGCAGGCATGGCCGGCAACCGCATCCGCTGCTCATGAACCCAACTGCCTCTCGCAATTGCGCGTTCCGCGTATCCAATCACCGACCCATAGCGCACAATTGGAGCACCGGCCTCAATATCCACCAGCGCGACCTTGTGTGCTTCTGGGACATCTTCGACCAGCGTCAGCCCCGACTCGAACCGCGTGCCCGCCGGCAGACCGCCCGCGTTCACAATGATCGCCACTGTGTCCCGCGCATGCACCTGCACATACAGGGGGCGTAGCTTCTCTGCAATAGACATGCACTCTTCCTCGTGTGGCTTGCTGCTCTTCGCCGCGCTCTACGGCTGCTCCAATCTTACTTCGACCAGATGTCCCCCGCGCAGTCCATGTTACGGCTGCGGAGCAGGCCGTGTCCTCGAACGGCTCACTCGGTCGCTCTCTGCACGGCAGGGCCAAGATCGAGCCGCTTGATCTCGCCCACAATCACCACATAGCTGAAGATCGCGACCAGCGCCGTGAGGCCAACAAACACCAGCGCATCGTTGAACGACCCGGTCTTCGTCACAATAAGACCGATCACTGTCGGCGTCGTAATGGTGGAGAGATTGCCGAACGTATTGAATACTCCGCCATTGACGCCAATCAGTTCTTTCGGCGAAGTATCCGCGATCACGGTCCACCCCAGCGCACCGAAGCCCTTGCCGAAAAACGCCAGAGACATCAGCACCATCACCAGGGTCTGCGCATTCGTGTAATTGCAAGCGATCATGGTGACGGAGAGCAGCATTCCTGCAATGATGGGGGCCTTCCGGGCAAAAGTCAGGGAATGGCCTTGCCGCAGCAGCCAGTCTGAGCTGATGCCACCGAGTATGCCACCGGTAAAACCGCAGAGAGCAGGCAGCGCCGCGGCGAAGCCCGCCTGAAGAATCGTCATGTGCCGTTGCTTCACCAGGTACGACGGAAACCACGTCAGGAAAAATGTTGTCAGCGTGTTGATGCAGAATTGTCCGACGTAGATTCCCACCAGCATCCGCTGGCTCAGCAGCAGTTTGAGCGTGGCCCATGTGAGGGGATTGCGACGCGTTCCAGTGGAGGAGTCGAGATTGACCAGACCTCCACCGCGCTCGATACAGTCGATCTCCGACTGCGAAATGAGTGGATGGTCCTTGACGTTAAAGACCAGCTTCCACCACGCAAATGCAAGCAACCACCCGAAGAGTGCCATGCTGTAGAAGCAACTGCGCCATCCGTAGTGAGTTGTGAGCCACCCAAAAAGCGGGGCGAAGGCAACCAGGGAAAAATACTGAGATGAATTGAAAATGGAACAGGCGCGTCCGCGCTCGGCCGTGGGGAACCATGCGGCGACGATGCGTCCGTTGCCGGGGAAGACCGGCGATTGCACAAGTCCTGAGACCAGGCGCAAGCCGAAGATGATACTGAAGGCCATTGCCGCGGGCGCATAGCCAGCAAGCCCGAGGAGAAATGCGCTGATCGACCATACAAGAATGCTGATACCGTAGACGCGCTTGGAACCAAAGCGGTCGAGCAGGCCTCCCGAGGGCAACTGCGCGGCTGTGTAGGCCCATCCAGCGCCGGAGAGCAACAAGCCCCACTTGAATGGATTCAGCGCGAGCGCCTTCTGCATGGCCACGCCGGCCACGGCCAACGCCACGCGATCGCCATAGCTGAACGAGCTGGCGATGAACAACATCGCAATTATCAGATAACGTATGTGTGTCTGCTTGTCGATGAGTATCGACCGGTCCGCACGTCTCACGAGTGCCCCGCAATCATCTTCATCAAGGCATCCATCTCGCTTCCATCCATATCGACTCGCCTCACGGGAGCGCAGCGAATCATAACCGTCCTTGCCGATTTTTGGTTGGTAGCGTTACCGGGGCTCGAACCCGGACTCTCCGCCTTGAGAGGGCGGCGTGTTAACCAGTTACACCATAACGCCATCGTCGCTAATGGAGGACCTTCCCTCCACGGCAGCCTCAACTATATCAGCCGGTGTAGCGAAGCTCAACCGCAGCCCGATTACTCTATAGCCCCAGCTTCTTCACTTCGTCGTTGTAGTACTTGCGGTACAGAATCTCCCACTCCTGAGATCCCTCCACAATGATCTTCCGCTGCGACGAAATCTTCTGCCGAGCGTTCGCGTCCAGCTTGGTCTCCTCTGCCAACAGCTTCTCCAATGCCTTGCGAGCCTCCTGCCGGATGGTGTTGCGGTCCTCCAGAAAATCGCACTCGTCTATCTCCGCCAGAGTGTCGGCCACCGTGTGCGCCAGCTTGTTCAACTTGTCGCTCGATATCCTCACAGCACCGCCTTGTACTTGCGCGCCAGCTCGTTCTTAACCTTCTTGAACATCTCCTGATAGTTCGCGCCGGTCCGCAGCATGTCTTCCTGGAACGCGTCCAGAATCACCCGCACCTCGTCGTTGATGCGGTCTTCCAGCGCCAGTTCGTCCACCATCGCCGCCGCTACCCGCTCATTCAAGAGGGCAGGCTTCGCCGTCTCGATCATCTTCGCGTCCACCAGCTGCTTCACCGTCTGGCGCGCCAGATACCCAACATAATCTCTAGAGAAAATCATCGCTTTCATTCAGAATACACCAGCTTGCCCTCCACTTCGAGCAGCAGAGGCTTTGCTTCGCTGGCATCCCCTCATGCAGGATGGAAGCAGCACGCCCGCCCAACTCCACAGCGCCCGTGACGCCGTGGAATGCCCGATCGCACCGACCGAAAACGGCCTATACTACAACGGCCTCAGACTCAGTACACTTAGACCAACACCTAGGCCAGGATCACACCGAGGACCAGCCACATGCCACCACGCACACCGACCCGCAAGCAGCCCTCCCGAAAGGCACAACCCGCCGGCACTGCACCCCTATTCGGCCTTGCTGCGGTCGCTCTTATCTGCACCGTGCTTGCATTCCTTTGGTCTAGTCACCGCGCGTCCCCATCCCGCACCCCGGTCGCAACCCAGCCATCTCTCGGCACGACCGGCTTCTCGCCCAAACATATCTACTCCGAAACCGCCAACCCTCGCGTCGACATCGCAGCTGCGCTGGCCCAGGCAAAGAGTAACCACAAGCGTGTGCTGCTGGACTTCGGCGGCGACTGGTGTGGAGACTGCCAGGTGCTCGACCTCTTCTTCCACCAGGCCCCGAACGACGCGTTGCTGCAGAACAACTTCGTACTGGTGCATGTGTGGATCGGTCACATGGACACCCACCTTGATGTCGCGCAGATGTACGGCGTCCCGATTTCCAAGGGCGTGCCCGCTTTGGCCGTTCTCGGAGCGGACGGCAAGGTGCTGTACGCGCAAGCGACCGGCGAGTTTAGAGATATGCGCCACATGGAGCCAGCCTCGGTCACCGAGTTCCTGGAAGCATGGAAGGGCTGAGTGCGCACGGCCAGGCCCACCCCCCGCAGCCTTCTACCACTCGTCCGTCTGCGAGCCGCGCACGCATCAAGCGCCTGCTACGTTGGTACGCGGTGTTCGTGCGCGCCCTGCACCGTACCCTGCTCAGCGTGCTTGACCATGACTGCCTCAACATAGCGCAATCCACCGCATACTCGGCCATCGTCGCCCTCTTCCCCGCTCTTATCGTTGCCGCCGCCGTCATCGGCTTGCTTCCAGACACCGCACCCGTACGCTTCCAGCTCACCGATTTCTTCGACCGCATGCTGCCCTCCGGCGTCAGCTCGCTGCTCGATGTGTCCTTTCAAACCGCGCCCATTCGCGCCCACTCCGTGCGCGCCCTGGTCTCGGCCGGCGTGGTAAGCATCGCCGGTGCCTCCAATGTCATCGCCACCCTCATGGAGGGCCTGCGCCGCGCAAACTCCCTCTCCCACCGCTCCTGGAGCTTCTGGCAACGCCGCATCCGCTCCTTCGAACTCGTCTGCCTCTCGCTGGTGCCGCTCGCCCTCGCCAGCCTGATCGTCGTCTTCGGCCATGCCGTCACCGGATGGCTCGTCTCCAGCATCGGTCCCCAGATACGAACGCCGATCTACGCCATCGCCCTGCTTCTCCGCTGGACGCTCGCCGTTAGTGCAAGCGTAGGGCTTATCGCACTGCTCTATCGTCTCGGTGTTCCAGACCAGCGCGACGCCACTCCATCGCCAGGCCCACTCAATGCCCCGCCCGCATCCGCCGCTCCGTCGTGGAGGACTAGCTTACCCGGAGCCGTGTTCGCCACCGCGCTCTGGTTCCCCGCCACTCTCTTCTTCGGCTGGTATGTCACACGGTTCACCAACTATTCCGAGGTATACGGACCGCTCGGCGCAGGTATTGCACTGCTCTTCTGGCTCTACATCATCTCGCTCAGTGTCCTCTGCGGGGGAGAGTTCAATATCCACTTCAACGCCCAGATCGACTCCCACTTCAGCGGCATAGGGTAGCACCACCGGCGATAAGCAACCTCGCGCCGCACCTCTCTCCGTTCCACCGAAATCCATACTCTTCGTCTCCAGAGGCAACGCGGCAATGCCTGGGTCGCCCTGGTAGCCGCGCATGGCTCCGCCGAAGATTGATAGAATTGGCGGGAACTGCAAAAATTCGCGTCCGCTGTCGCTCTCAGGCAACCGCGCCACCCACAACGGCTCCATAGCCCAGCAGAAGGGAACCAGGCTCATCCATGCAACATGCGAATCGCATCGCTGCGCCACGCGCACTCCCGGTCAGGGCCGTTGTCTCCGATGGTTCGGAGCGAAACCGCCGCGCCAAGATCGTAGCAACGCTCGGCCCCTCAAGCTCCTCGCCAACCCTCTTCCGCGATCTTCTGCGCGCTGGCCTCGATGTCGCCCGTCTCAACTTTTCACACGGCACGCACCAGCAGAAGGGAGAGTTGATCCGCATGGTGCGGGAGGTCTCCGCCGCCGAGCAAAAGCCCATCTGCATCCTTGCCGACCTTCAGGGCCCCAAGATCCGCACCGGCAGGCTCAAGGACCATACACCGGTGCAGCTGATCGCCGGCAGTCGCCTTACCATCACCCCGCGCGATGTCGAGGGCACCGCATCCGTCATCGGCACTACATTCCAGACGCTCGCCGAGAATCTCGAGCGCACCTCGCGCATCCTCCTCTCCGACGGCCTCATTGAGCTGCGCGTCCTGCGTATCGCCGGTGCCGATGTCGTCTGCGAAATTGTCAACGGAGGCACACTCGGCGAGAACAAGGGAATTAACCTGCCGGGCATCCCCGTCAAGGTTCCCTCGCTCACCCCCAAGGATGAGGAAGACCTCGTCTTCGCCGTCAGTAAGGGTGTCGATGCCTTCGCCGTTTCCTTTGTCCGCACCGCGGACGATGTTCGTCACGTCCGCCGCCGCCTCGATGCCTTGCGCTCCGACGCCTGGATCGTCGCCAAACTGGAAAAACCCCAGGCCGTCGAACACCTCGATTCCATCCTCGAAGCCTCCAATGCCATCATGGTCGCGCGTGGCGACCTCGGCGTCGAGGTCCCGCCGGAGAAAGTCCCCGCCCTCCAGAAGCACATAATCCGCCGCGCTGCGGAGTATCGCAAGCCGGTCATCACCGCCACCCAGATGCTCGAATCGATGGTCGATAATCCCCGCCCTACCCGCGCCGAGGCTTCCGACGTTGCCAATGCCATCTATGACGGCACAGACGCCGTTATGCTCTCCGCTGAAACCGCCTCCGGCAAGTATCCCGTTGAGACAGTCGCAATGATGGCCAAGATCGTCGCCGAAACAGAACACCAGATCCGCCTCGACCAGCCCCTGCACCGCAACACGCCCCCCGTCTCCCGCCTCTCCGTCTCCGAGACCATATGCGAGTGCATGGCCCACTCTGCAGACGACATGGAGGTGGCCGCCAGCGCCATCTTC
>Ga0364866_10695_pt1 | contig 17769 bp, 21 predicted proteins | sample ExccelAu500001D3_3_FD_206913 | JGI IMG/M metagenome (GOLD analysis project Ga0364866, IMG submission 206913) | Enriched cells from Trout Bog Lake Hypolimnion, Wisconsin, USA - BchlTB.Aug13.5000.01.D3 | ecosystem: Environmental > Aquatic > Freshwater > Lake > Hypolimnion/Profundal zone | place... | reverse complement strand
GCTCGATATCTGCACCGAGCAAAAAGTGCAATTACTCTATGCCTCCTCTGCAGCAACCTATGGCGGCTCAGATATCTTTATTGAAAGCCGTGAGTATGAAAAGCCTTTGAATATCTATGGCTACTCAAAGTTCTTATTTGATCAAGTGATGCGTAAGCGTTTTGCTGAAAAAGCCAATAACGCCCAAGTGGTTGGCTTCAGATATTTCAATGTATACGGTCCGCGTGAATCTCACAAAGGTCGTATGGCATCGGTAGCATTCCATCAATACCACCAATACAAGAAAGACGGGCTAGTTAAGCTCTTTGGTGAATATGGTGGCTATGAAAAAGGACAACAAAGCCGTGACTTCGTTTCTGTAGAGGATGTAGTGAAGGTCAACCTCTTCTTCTTTGACCACCCTGAAATCAGCGGGATCTTTAATTTGGGAACCGGTCGCGCACAACCTTTTAATGATGTAGCTCATGCGGTTGTGAATTCGCTCAGAAAACTAGATGGCGCTAATTCAGAGTCACTGGAGCAGCTCGTCAAGATGAAAGCCATTGAGTACATTCCGTTCCCAGAGGCCCTGAAAGGTAAGTATCAATGCTTTACTCAAGCAGACCTCACTAAGCTGAGAGCCGCTGGTTATACCGAACCTTTCCTGAATGTTGAGCAGGGTGTCAGTCGTTATATCGACTGGTTATCAGCGAATGCGGATTTCTTGGCCAATCCGCTGTAAAGATTTATTGATCTCTCTGTAGTTGTCTCTAAAGACGTCAACTAATTATCTTCAACCCCGTTGTAAACGATCCACACCTTTTTGGCGTGGATTTTTTATTTACTTCTGGAGAAAAGATGATTAAACATTTTGCTTTGAATAATTTTGTTGTTCCTGTCGCCGCTGTATTGCTGTCAGCTTGGTTATCAATTTCAGGAGTTGGCCACGCACAGGCATCACCCGTTAATGTCAATACTGCTTCACAAACTGAGTTAGAGACCATTAAGGGTATTGGCCCAGCTAAGGCGCGAACCATCATTGCCGAGCGTGAAGATGGTGGTCATTTTCAAGATGCAAATGATTTGCAAAAGCGGGTTAGGGGCATCGGGATGAAGTCCGTCGAAAAAATGGTCGATAACGGTTTGACAATTGAAAGCCCCAGTTCTTTTCGGGAGCCAAATGGCCGTACGAAAAAGGAGGGATCCGCATCGAGCCGTCGTACTTCCCGCAATCAGGGCAATGCTCGCAATCATCAGGATCGCCCAAGCAACACTCGCAGAAATTAAACCTTTCTATGCCTAAGTGGTCTTGTGGCTAAAATGACCCTATGGCTACTCCAAACTATCTAACCATTTCACAGACTATCGGCAATACGCCTTTAGTTCGATTACAACGTATTCCGGGCGCTGAAAATACAGCTCGCAATAATGTGATCTTGGGCAAGTTAGAAGGTAACAATCCAGCCGGGTCGGTTAAAGATCGACCCGCGCTGTCTATGATCCTGCGCGCACAAGAGCGTGGTGAAATCAAACCAGGCGACACCCTTGTAGAAGCTACCAGCGGTAATACCGGCATTGCCTTAGCAATGGCCGCAGCTATGTTGGGCTACAAGATGGTTTTAGTGATGCCAGAAAATCAAAGTATCGAACGGCGCCAGAGTATGGCGGCTTACGGTGCAGAACTGATTCTGACCGCAGCCTCAGGTGGCATGGAGTTTGCTCGAGACTATGCGCTACAACTCCAAAGAGAGGGTCGCGGCAAGTTGCTCGATCAATTTGCGAACCCCGATAATCCCCGCGCACATATCGAAACGACCGGCCCAGAAATTTGGCGTGATACTGATGGTCAAGTAACCCATTTCATCTCTTCGATGGGGACTACGGGAACCATTACCGGCGTATCTACTTACCTCAAGTCCAAGAATCCGGACGTTCTCATTATTGGCGTTCAGCCTGAAGAGGGCTCACAAATTCCGGGTATTCGTAAATGGGCCCCTGAATATCTCCCTAAAATCTATCAGGGTGACCGCGTTGATCGCATCGAGTATGTGAGTCAAGCCGATGCAGAAGAAATGGCAAGACGCTTGGCAGCAGAGGAGGGCATCTTCTGTGGTATTTCTGCAGGAGGTGCTTTAGTTGTGGCACTACGAGTAGCTAGACAAGTTGAGAATGCCACGATTGTATTTATCGTTTGCGATCGGGGTGATCGCTATCTATCCACAGGTGTATTCCCAGCCTAATTGGCTGAAGCTTTAGTCGCCTTCTGGCGAGTTAGCTTCTTCTTTTTAACGCTAGCACTTTGCTTAGCCGTTGGCAACGCAGGTAAGTTAGCGCTAATTACGCTTTGGTTCTTATAGCCCAAAGCCTCTGCAAATTCAGCAACACTCTGCGCATAAAAATAACTGCGGTTGTATTGCACGATTGTTAAAAAGTTATTTAGACCCACTACATACCGAACCTTATCTGTTCCATCTTTATCTATGTAAGGTAAATCTACAATCAGAGCTTTACTTTGTGGCGATACACCACCTGCTTGCAGGTCACCTTGCTCTGGCGTCAAAATACCTCGATCAATTAATGTTTGAACAGAGTATTTCAGTTGAGGCTCACCATCAGCAAGTAGGCTGGCTTGTGCAAATGCACTTTCTGGGATTGCAAAATAGATTGGCATGCCCGGTTGCCATCCTTGCTTCTTTAGAAAGTTAGCCACACTCGCAATCGCGTCTCTTGAGCTTTGTCTTAAGTCAATTTGTCCGTTACCATCGCCGTCGACTGCATACGCTCTAATGCTGCTGGGCATGAATTGGGGAAGGCCAATTGCGCCAGCATATGAGCTGTTTTGATTGACGCAATCATTAAAAAGATTGGCGTTAACTCCTTGAGTCGAATTATTCGCGGGCAAGCTTCCGCCAGCTTGGGTCCAGCAAAGCAGAATGAGGGATTTGACTTCGTCCTTAAATAGCTGCTCTCGGACCGCTTTATTAGGTGTATCCGGATAATTAAAGGCAAGAGTCGACAAAACATCCTTAACCCTGAAATTACCAGTTTGGCGACCATAGATGGTTTCGATACCAATAATGGCCACAATCACCTCTGCTTGCACCCCAGAAGCCTGCTGAACCTCGCTTAAATAGGCCTCATTCTGATCCCAGAAGGCTTTGCCGGCCTTCAACCTGATGGGCTCTATAAAACGCTGCCGATAGACCGCCCAATTTTTCTTAAAGGCTCCGGATGGGGGTAATACCAATTTGCGTATAGAGGGGATGGTCTTAGTATCGGAAAAACTAGACTCTACAAAGGCTAAGGGGATATCTTGGGATTGGCTTACTTGACTAATTAAAAGCTGGAGATTTTGACTTAAAGCGGCCTGGGAAATCGAATCTGAGTTCCCAGAATCTACAGAATCACTTAACCGTATAGCTGGACTAGAGCAGGCTCCCAAAAGAATGGTTAAAGTAAGCAGGAAGAGCTTAGGAAATAACGGTAGAGATAACTTCATTCTTGAATGAGAGATTTCTGAGTTTGTGAGCACAATGCATTAGATTACAAAAAAGATCATTTGGCTATGAAGGAATACTCTTAATGACTACAGGATATATTACGCACCCGGATTTTCTGAAACATGAAATGGGAAGTCATCATCCTGAGTGCCCGGAACGAATTCAGGCGATTAATGATCAACTGATTCGAAGTGGAGTAGATCAATTTCTGACTCATCTTGATGCACCTCTGGCTTCAGAGGATCAACTTGAGCTTGTGCATAGTCAAGATCACATTGCTTTTGTTAAAGATCAAGCTCCAGCAAGTGGTTATCGCATGCTCGATGGGGATACCATCATGAACCCCCATACTTGGCAGGCATCCTTGCGTGCTGCTGGCGCTGCTATTGCAGGCGTTGATGCCGTCATGAAGGGTGAGGTAGAAAATGTTTTCTGCGCAGTACGCCCCCCTGGCCATCATGCAGAGCCTACACGCTCTATGGGATTTTGTGTGTTTGATAACGTGGCTATTGCTGCGCGTTATGCCATTGAGGAGTACGGTATTGAACGTGTTGCATTAATTGATTTTGATGTCCATCATGGCAACGGCACTGAAGCGGCATTTATCAATGATCCCCATATCTTGATGTGTAGCTTCTTTCAACATCCTTTTTATCCTTATAGCGGTTTAGATCATGCGAAGAACATGGTCAACATTCCATTACCAGCAACCACTAGAGGAGATGTGGTCCGCTCGATCGTAGAGGAAGAGTGGTTGCCTCGCCTGCGGGATTTTGAGCCAGAACTCATTATTATTTCTGCGGGTTTTGATGCGCATCGTGAAGATGATTTAGGACAAATGGGTCTAGTTGAGGATGACTATGTTTGGATGACCCAAAAGCTCAAAGAAATTGCTAATCAATTCGCGGGTGGACGCATTGTCAGCTGTCTCGAAGGGGGCTATAACCTTTCTGCGCTAGGGCGCAGCGTAGTCGCCCATGTCAAGGCATTGGCTGATCTTTAGTGAATGTCCACAATCACCAATTGATAAAGATAAAATAAGAACCTTATCCTTATTTACATCGTTTTAGATAGATTGTGAAAGCAGCATGAAGATCTTGGTGGCAGTAAAGCGTGTTGTTGATTACAACGTGAAAGTCCGCGTCAAATCCGATAATTCGGGAATCGACATTGCTAACGTCAAAATGAGTATGAATCCTTTTGACGAGATCGCAATTGAAGAGGCTGTTCGATTAAAAGAAGCTGGCATCGTCAGTGAAATCGTAGTCGTTTCTGCGGGATCCATGCTATGTCAAGAAACCCTGCGCACCGCTTTGGCGATTGGTGCTGATAAAGCAATTCTAGTAGAGACCGATGTGGAATTGCAGCCACTAGCCGTTGCCAAATTACTCAAAGCGATTTGTGAAAAAGAGCAGGTCCAACTCATCTTATTAGGTAAGCAAGCGATTGATGATGACAGTAATCAAACTGGCCAAATGCTAGCTAGCTTGATGGATATTCCGCAAGGAACATTTGCATCCAAGGTCGTGGTTGAGAATGGCAAAGCGATTGTGACGCGTGAGGTAGATGGTGGTCTTGAAACTATTAGCCTCACTCTGCCTGCAGTGATTACTGCCGACTTACGCTTGAATGAACCTCGTTATGTCACGCTTCCTAACATCATGAAGGCTAAAAAGAAGCCTTTAGATATTGTGAAGCCAGAAGAGCTCGGTGTAGATATTTCCCCGCGGCTCAAGACTCTCAGGGTGGATGAACCGCCTAGGCGCGCTGCCGGAATCATGGTAGCCAATGTTGTAGAGCTGGTTGAGAAGCTCAAGAATGAAGCAAAGGTGATTTAAATGGCCTCACTTGTAATAGCTGAACACAATAATCTATCTTTGAACGCCGCAACTTTGCATACCGTTGCTGCAGCGCTGCAATGTAATGCCGAGGTTGATGTCCTCATTATGGGTAATGGCTCAGACACAGTTGCACTAGAAGCATCCAAAATTATTGGAGTGCGTAGAGTTATTCAAGCAGATGCCCCTCATCTAGCCAATCAGTTAGCTGAACCTTTAACTGCCCAGGTGCTGGCTGTTGCAAGTCAATATACCCATATCCTTGTACCAGCGAATGCGAGCGGTAAAAATCTGATGCCACGTGTTGCAGCCAAATTAGATGTAGGTCAGTTATCAGATATTACGAAGGTAGTCAGCAGCGATACTTTCGAGCGCCCGATCTATGCTGGTAATGCAATCGCAACGATTCAATCCATTGATCCCATTAAGGCCATTACAGTTCGGACTACTAGCTTTGAACCTGCCCAAGCTGGCGGCGGTTCTGCCAGCATTGAAAAGTTGGTCGCTGTGCCTGATGCTGGGCAATCGATCTTTATGAGTCGCGATCTGAATCAGTCGGACCGCCCAGAATTAGCGGGAGCAAAGATCATTGTGTCGGGAGGGCGCGGACTAGGTTCTGGTGAAGCCTATCAAGAATTAGTCGTGCCCTTGGCTGATGCATTGGGTGCTGCTTTAGGTGCGTCACGTGCAGCTGTCGATGCGGGTTATGTGCCCAATGATTATCAAGTAGGACAAACTGGGAAGATCGTGGCTCCTGATCTTTATATCGCCATCGGAATTTCTGGGGCGATTCAGCATCTAGCAGGAATGAAAGGCTCCAAGGTCATCGTGGCAATTAACAAAGATCCTGATGCACCAATATTTAGTGTTGCTGACTATGGCTTAGTTGCTGATCTTTTTACTGCTGTGCCTGAGCTTACTAAGGCGCTCTCTTAATATTGCAATGCCTTACTGAGAAATTTTTCTCGCTTCTGAAATTTGGGATACAAAGTACTGCTCAAAAGAAATCGCTAGGAAAGTCATCATCACGCCTGCGCCAAGAATGAGTGAGAAGATTACAGTCAATATCGTAGGCCAACGCGATTGGGTTGCTTGAGAAGCATCAAGCTGTGGATTGAATTGCGCATCCCATTTTTCATCAGGACGCAGACCAAAGGCGATGGTGGTCAGCCAGCTTGCCTCCATGGCAATAAAGCCTAGCGTGATTAAGACCCAGCCCGGTCCTGATTGAAAGCGATATTCTTTTAAGAGAAACCAACCTGCAACACCGCCGATGAGGGCAAACAACTGAATCCAGGACCAAAAGAATTTTGGACCCTTTAAATAAAAACCATTGAGGCCAGTACCTGGAAGTAAAAGACCAAGTGCACAAAATAAGAACTTATATTTTTTCATTTCGATCCTGATTTGCTTTGAGGAATATCGCGTTGTGCAAAAGTGAGTACTTCTCGATCGCGACCAATCATGAGCAAGCGATCACCATCGCGTACGATATTGCGATAGTCATTGAGCTCATATAGAAAATCATTTTCTAATTCGGTCCGCTGAGAATTGCAAGCCATCTTAGTCGTAGTGATTTTTTCAAAGGTAAAGCCTCTTGAATCTTCACTCAGACTGGCAGTAAAGCGATTGCATCCAGTGAAGCCGCTCACGCGCTCACCGTTGGCATCAAATGCCAATTGAATAGGGTTGCTGTTATCGCCCATCGGAATTTGTCGACCCCGGACTTCACCATTGGCATTGGGCGTCAAATTCCAGCGGATGAGATCCCACTTGGTATTGCGTAACTCGCTGCTGGGTGGGCTCATTTTTGCACCACAGGGTGGAATGACCCCAGAACAGGCGGTTAAGAAAGTGAATCCGATGCCATAAACAACACTTCGAAGCCCTCTAGCGGGAGCCTTGAGGATGTTTGGAATGGGTTTTTGGATCGACATAAATAGGTAAGTTATTGTTTTTAAAGTATTTTTTATTATGACAGTACGTCTATTCTAATGACTAAAGTGCTTAAATAGGTGGAACAAATGGGTCTTTTCGTCTAGAATATGAGGTTTTCCGCTATGCATTGCACGTGTTTTCAGCATTTGCCTTCTTAGTTGGAGCCTGCAGTTTTGAGAAAAATTGTCTTGGCTTGTAATCAACCCGTTTTCATTTTAGATTTTAAGGAATAAATATGGTCGTCATTCGACTGGCACGCGGCGGTTCTAAGAAGCGCCCTTTTTACAGCATCGTTGCTACTGATAAACGCAACCGTCGTGACTCGAACTTTATCGAGCGCATTGGTTATTTCAATCCAAAAGCTGCGGAAGCTGAACAAGCTATGCGCGTTGCTCAAGATCGTTTGAGCTATTGGACTGGTGTTGGAGCGCAGATTTCTCCAACTGTGAAGCGTTTGATCAAAGATCATCCTGCAGTCTAAAAACTGTTTCGCTAAGAGCTTAGTCAACTTGATTGAGCTCTTAGTAGCAGGACTATTTAGGGGTGATAGGGTGACTTGCAAATGAGTACACCTTCCCTAGAAGATTTAATCGAGCTGGGCTCTATTCAAGATGCTCAAGGTTTGCGGGGTCAGCTTAAGGTTCGTCCGCATTCATCTGATCCCGTAGCTTTACTTTCTAGCAAAACTGTTTGGCTTTCCCTGTTGCCACGAGTGGCGGCGGCTCAGGCTAGCGTTAAACCTTCCTTAGAGTTGTATGAGCTCAAGCAGGCGAAGATGCACAGCGGCACTGTGCTTATTAATCTTAATGGTGTGACTGATCGTGATCAAGCCTTAGCTTTAAAAGGTGCACGCATTCTCGTAGCACGTGACGCATTTCCAAAAGCAGAAACAGATAGTTATTACTGGGTCGATTTGATTGGGTGTGATGTTATCAATTTACAAGGCGACAATTTGGGTCAGGTTTTAGATGTGACTGAAAATGGTGCGCATGGTGTGATTGCTTTGGGCAGTCTTACTGACAGTAAAACGAGGCAGTTAATTCCCTTTGTCAAAGACGTAGTGCAAAGCGTAGACTTATCTAAGAAACTCATTACCCTTGATTGGCAAGCAGATTGGTAAAGCACGATGCACTTTGATGTTCTCACTATCTTTCCAGAAATGTTCTCCGCATTAACGCAATGGGGGGTTACTGGTCGCGCGTGTGAGCAGGATTTAGCGCAAGTAAAGTTGTGGAATCCCAGGGACTATTCAAGTGATCCCCGCAAGACGGTCGATGATCGTGCTTATGGCGGTGGCCCTGGTATGGTGATGATGGTCAAACCATTGGAAGACACGATTAATGCCATCAAGGCCGACCATCGGGCTCAACACATCTCGAGCGGCCCCGTTTGTTTGCTGGCACCCCAAGGGGAGCGGTTTTCTCAAAAAATGGCCTCAGACCTCCTCGGAAGAAGCAATTTGACCCTGATTTGTGGCAGATATGAGGCAATTGACCAACGTTTTGTCGACCGAAATGTAGACCTTCAGATCTCCCTGGGGGATTTCGTCGTTTCTGGGGGTGAAATCCCCGCTATGGCCATCATGGACGCCCTGATTAGGCTTATTCCAGGAGCTTTGGGGGATGATGACTCTGCCCTCCAGGATAGCTTTATGAACGGTCTTTTAGACTATCCCCACTACACCCGGCCTGAGATCTATGAAAATTTATCGGTGCCAGACGTGCTTTTAGGCGGACATCACGCTAAAATAGCGGATTGGCGTCGGCACAAGTCTCTTGAGCTGACGTTCAGGATCCGGCCAGATCTCATTGAATTGGCCAGAACCAATGGGTTACTAAGTCGAGAAGATGAGCGGTTCCTTCAAGATTTAGTGAAATGATTTAACTACATCCTCTGTCAGGTCCGTTGCTGAAAGTCTCGGGATTGAACTCTGACAAGATGTTTAAGGATTCAAAATGAACTTAATTGAAAAAATTGAGCAAGAAGAAATTGCTCGCCTCACTGCCAACAAAACGCTTCCAAGTTTTGCTCCTGGCGATACGATCGTAGTTAGCGTTAACGTCGTAGAAGGTACTCGTAAACGTACTCAGGCTTTTGAAGGTGTTGTGATTGCTAAACGCAATCGTGGCTTGAACTCCAATTTCATCGTGCGTAAGATCTCTTCTGGTGAAGGTGTTGAGCGTACATTCCAAACTTACTCTCCATTGATCGCCAGTATTGAAGTGAAGCGTCGTGGCGATGTACGTCGCGCTAAGCTCTACTACTTGCGTGATCGTTCAGGTAAGTCTGCACGTATTAAAGAAAAGCTTCAAGCTCGTGTTAAAGAAGTGGCTGCCCCAGCTGCTGAATAATCTGAGCCCTTGGCTTGATATCAAAAAGGCGACTTCGGTCGCCTTTTTATTGCCCTAAAATCGACCTATGTCTAAAGCTTCCTCTCCTGATCAGATACCGCTGAATGTTGCAGCGCCTCCGGGGTTTGATGCGGAGGTAATCCCAATTCATTTACGGTGTAGCGAAGACCCCAAGGTATCTCATCAAATCTTGCAGCCAGAGCAACTGCGGCAACGTATTCAAAATCCTCCGCAATGGCAACCTGAGATTACCGATGAGAACCGTCACGTGATTGCGGCCGATATTATTGCCAAGCGCCAAGCTGCAGGAAAAATTACTCAAGCCGCAGTGCTTATCCCCCTTTTGCTAAAAGAGGGTGGTTTATCAGTATTGCTCACTCAGAGAACGCAGCATCTTCATGATCACGCTGGGCAAATTAGTTTTCCGGGTGGCCGCATGGATCCAGAGGACATTACTCCAGAAAATACTGCCTTGCGCGAGAGTCAGGAAGAGATTGGTCTAAACCCCGCTAATGTTGAAATCATCGGGCATCTACCCCAATATCTGACAGTGTCTGGATACAGCGTTACTCCTGTTATAGGCTTAGTGCAGGCTCAGACAGAATATCTCCATGACGAGTTTGAAGTGGCGGATGTCTTTGAGGTGCCCTTAAGCTTTTTGATGGACCCAGCTAATCATCAAGTCCGTATCTGGCAGAGTGAGCAGGGGATGCGCCGTTTTTATGCAATGCCTTATGAGAATCGGTTCATCTGGGGCGCTACTGCCGGTATGTTGCGTAACCTGTATCATTTATTAAAAGTATGACTTTCTTCTCAATTCTCATCGCCCTGATTGCTGAGCAATATCGCCCAGTCAACGCTAATCATTGGATTCGGCGGATGAGCGATCGTTGGTTGGATTGGATCGCCAAAGAGTTCGGTGGCAAGAATCAAGAAGGCGCAAGTCCAGTTGGTGCAAGAATTGCTTGTGCGATTGCTTTTATTCTTCCGACCTTTATCGTATTTTGTATTTACGTTGCTTGTATGCTCAAGTACACGATTCTTGGTTTCATCTGGAACGTCATCATTGCTTATCTCTTTTTTGGCTTCCGCCAATTTAGCCATTCCTTTACTAAAGTTCACGAAGCCATTGAGATTCATGATTTACCTGCCGCTCGCGCTGCTTTAGCGGAGTGGTATGGGCCAGATTTGGATGTGAGTAACCTGAATGAAACCGAAGTCATCTCTTTAGCTCTCGAGCGAGCTATTGTGGGCGCGCATCGGCATGTCTTTGGAGTGCTGTTTTGGTTCCTGATGCCGCTTGGCCCCGCCGGAATTGTGATGTATCGCTTGGCAGATACAGCTATTACACGTTGGTCTGCTAAAGGTGACTTCAACCTTAGCGAGGCGGCTCGTTATTTCTTCTATGTGATTGATTGGATTCCATCACGGATTACAGCGATGGGTTTTGCCATCGTAGGTAATTTTGAAGATGCTGCGTATGCGTGGCGCCACCTTACTCATAAATGGGCTGACTCTATCAATGCAGTGATTTTGTCTGCTGGTAGTGGTGCGCTTGGAGTGCGCTTAGGTGAGCCCTTAGCTGAGCCGGATAGCGATCAAGCTCTGCTCATGGCAGAAGCGGGTGAACCTCAGATTTATGAAATTGGTATCGAACCTACTGAGAGGACTATGCGTTCAGCAGTAGGCTTAGTGTGGCGCTTAGTTATCGTTTGGTTGGCTTTGTTGTTAATGCTGACCACCGCTCTTTGGCTTGGGTAATTCCCTGTAGCTGCGTATCTGCAGTTCTCGAATCCGAGTGCAATTGTCTAAATAGCGCCAATCTTTCCGGCGCGATTTCATTCCTCTCAACTGCCTCCCGAATCACACAGCCTGGCTCGGATTGATGGGCGCAGTTATGAAAGTGACATTTTCCTAATAAGGGTTGAAATTCTCGAAAGGCATGTTGCAGTTCACTGACAGACATGTGGGCAAGACCAAATTCTTGAAAGCCTGGGGAGTCGATTAAAGCCCCCAACTTTCCTGAAGAGTTTCTTCCCCAAGACTCAGGGAGTTCAAAGTAGCGACAGGCTGTTGTCGTATGTTTGCCAGTATCCAGCCTGACTGAATATTCTTGGGTAATCGCTGCAGCATTCGGTACCCAAGCATTGAGTAAGCTCGATTTACCCATGCCGGATTGGCCCACGAAAACAGAAACTTTGCCTTGAAGTGCAGGACGAAGAGCCTCAATCGAGGCGCTATCAAACTTAGCAGACACTTCACTAACGGGATATCCCATGCGGGTATAAGGCTCGATCAGCTTACGAGCATGCGCTAAGTTCTCGAGCAGATCAGACTTATTGAGCAGAATATGCAAATCAATTTGATTGGCCTCAGCAGCAACTACAGCCCGACCTAAAAGGTCTGGCGAGAAAGCGGGTTGGGTAGCTAGGACCACCAGAATTTGGTCTACATTGGAAGCAATCAATTTGCTCTTAAAAGCATCGGATCGATAAAGTAAGTTGCGGCGTGGCTCAATTTCGACCAGACGGGCTTGGTCTGCTGAGGTGCTTTCTAGTAACATCCGATCGCCTACTGCACCAATATGTTGTTTGGCAGGAGTGCTCACTTGAATTAAAGGCCCATCGGGTGACTCATTGCTGGATGAGTCTCGTACCAAACGCTGCGCTAAGTAATGTCGACCATAGGAGGCCGTCAGTAGCGCGCGAAATTGCACCATCAGTTTGCTGAACTCTTTTGCAGATTCGCGATCCGTAAAGGAGCGGGAGGATGAGAGCTATAGAAAGCGGTATAGATTGGATCAGGTGTCAGCGTAGAGGCATTGTCTTGATATAACTTTACTAGTGCTGCAATAAGATCACTCGCAGAAGATTTACTAGCGGCAAAGTTATCGGCCTCGTATTCATGTTTGCGAGAGGCAAGGCTGCCTAGTGGTGTGAAGAAGAAGGTAAACACAGGTGAGACCAGCATAAAAAGTGCCAGAGCTAAACCTCCGTTATAACCATCCAGACTTGGCATTACCCCAAGATCCTCGTAGAACCAGACCTGTGTACTAATCAAGCCCAGTAAGGCAAAGACACCAAAACTCAAGGCAAAAGAAAATAAAAGCCGTTTACGTATGTGATTGCACTTAAAGTGACCGAGCTCGTGAGCGAGTACGGCCTCAACTTCATTGGGATTAAGTTTCTCAATCAAGGTGTCAAAGAAAACAATCCGCTTAGCCTTCCCCATGCCAGCAAAGAAAGCATTGCCATGTGCACTCCGCTTGCTGCCATCCATTACAAAAAGACCTTGGCTAGCAAAGTCACAACGCTGCAGTAGTGCTTCAATTTGCGTCTTGAGCGCACCATCTTCTAGAGCTTCGAATTTATTGAATAGCGGCGCAATAACACTCGGAAAAATCCATTGCATTAATAAACTGAACACAGTGAGGACAGCCCAAGCCCAGAGCCACCAGAGGCTGCCTGCTTGAGCCATCAAGCTTAAGATGATCCACAGCAAGGGAATGCCAATCACTCCCCCTAAGAGGGCGCCTTTAATCAAATCGATAAAAAAGAGTTTCTTTGACATCCGATTAAAGTCAAAACGTTCTTCCAGGTGAAACTGCTTATACCAAGAGAAGGGCAGATCAATCACGCTGGAGATCAGCACAATCGAAACTAACAAAGCGATCTGCTGAATAATTCCCTGACCCAGACTACCAATCAGAGTGAGATTGAGGATTTGAAGTCCACCTAATAAGGTAAAACCAATCAGCACAATTGCACTGACGCTATTCTCTAAAATACCCAAGCGTAATTTGGCAATCGTGTAGTCAGCCGCTTTTTGGTGCTCTGCTAATGAAACTTTCTGGGCAAATTCTGCAGGGACTTGAACGCGGTGTTTTGCAACATAGCGAATTTGGCGTTGAGATAGCCAGTAACGGAGGCCGAAACTGGTGGCGAAGGCGATTAAAAAAACAATTGTGAATGTCATGAGATGATTATAGATATGAGTGAACAAAACCCGTCCCAAGCCCCTAAAAATGCCCCAAGCAGTGCCCCTGCTAGTGAGAACCTCATTTGGGTTGATATGGAGATGTCAGGCTTAAATCCAGAAACCGAGCGTATTCTAGAAATTGCCATCATTGTTACCGATGCTCACCTGAATACTATTGCGACTGCACCGGTCTGGGTAGTTCACCAGGAGGATACAGTTTTAGATGCAATGGATGCTTGGAATAAAGGTACCCATGGTCGATCGGGTTTGATTGATAAGGTTAAATCTTCCTCTCTGGATGAGGCGACAGTTGAGGCTCAATGTATTGCCTTTCTGAAACAACACATCAAGCCAGGTATTGCGCCTATGTGCGGAAATACGGTTGGTCAAGATCGGCGCTTTATGGCTCGGTATATGCCTAAATTAGAGGCCTACTTTCATTACCGAAATATTGATGTCTCAACACTCAAGGAACTCTGTAAACGGTGGCATCCCGAACTACTCAGGGGCTTTACCAAACAGCAGGCACATACAGCCTTGGCTGATATTGAGGAATCTATCGAAGAGTTAAAGTATTACCGCGAAAAGTTTATCGTGCCGCTGCCCCAATAGAAAGGTAATTATTTCTTGATGGCGCTTTTAGGTCTAAATGCCTTGACGACACTTTCTTGGGTCTCAATATAAGGGCCACCAATCAAATCAATGCAGTACGGCACAGCAGCAAAGATACCGGGAACGATCGATTTACCCTCAGCATCTTTTAAGCCCTCTAAAGTTTCTTGAATCGACTTGGGCTGTCCAGGTAAATTAATAATTAAAGCAGTGTGGCCCTCAATCTCTCGTAGGACGGCAGTTTGACGGGACAGAATTGCGGTGGGCACAAAACGCAAACTGATTTGTCTCATCTGCTCCCCAAATCCAGGCATTTCTCGGGTACTCGCAGCTAAGGTGGCTTCAGGAGTGACATCGCGGCGCGATGGACCTGTGCCACCAGTTGTCAGAACTAAATCACAACCTTCCTGATCAACCAATTCAGTAATATTCTTAGTAATAATTTGGGCTTCATCCGCAATCAGACGCTCAGAGAAAGTGCAGGGATTGAGAATGGTTTTTTCTAGCCAAGCCTTGAGGGCTGGTATGCCTTCATCAGCGTAAACACCTTGACTGGCGCGGTCAGAGATCGAGATTAGGCCAATTTTGATCGAATCTGGGGCGGCTTCTGTATGCTTCATGTTTCTATTCTAGCTATTATTGAGACATGTTTACTTATTCATCCAATCAGTTTCAAGAAATCATTGAGTTTATGCTGGCAGAAGCTGGGCGAAGAGGCGCTTCTGATGCAATTGCGGAAGTCTCTGAAGGTCAAGGTCTAGCAGTGACTGTCCGCAAGGGGGAAGTGGAAACCATTGAGCAAAGTCTTGATAAACAAGTTGGGGTTACCGTTTTTCTGGGGCATCGCCGAGGCAATGCCAGTACCGGTGATTTTTCACAAGCATCTTTACGTGCAACCGTAGAGGCTGCGTACCATATCGCTCAACATACCGCAGAGGATGATTGTGCCGGTCCAGCCGAGCCCGAGCTCTTAGAGAAAAAACCAAAAGACTTAGACTTATTTCATCCATGGACAATTGATGCAATCGAGGCTGTCGAGATTGCGCGTGCTGCGGAAGCTGCTGCCTTTGCAGTCAGCAAACAAATTCGTAATAGTGATGGCGCCTCTGTATCAGCCCATCATGGGCATTTCATGATGGGGACTACGAATGGTTTTATGGGAGGCTATCCTTTCTCACGTCACTACATCTCATGCGCACCGATTGCGAATGGCTTGACTAAAAAATCAGGCATGCAGCGTGACGACTGGTACTCCAGCTCTCGAGTGCCCAAGGAGTTAGCAGAGCCGGCTGCGATTGGAAAATATGCTGCGCAACGGGCACTTTCTCGTTTGAACGCGAGATCGATTAGTACTCGTCGTTGTCCAGTGATCTTTGAGGCCCCGCTGGCTGCTGGCCTGATGGGTGGCTTGGTCCAAGCAGTTTCAGGAGGTGCTTTATATCGTAAGTCGAGCTTCTTATTGGATAGTTTGGGTAAAGCAGTACTGCCTAAGCATGTCAGTCTGATAGAAGAGCCGCATCATCATGCGATGATGGGTAGCGCACCCTTTGATGAAGAAGGTGTTAAAACACATGCGCGTACCGTGGTAGACCAAGGAATTTTGCAAGGCTACTTTCTGTCGACCTATTCAGCACGTAAGTTGGGTATGAAAACTACTGGCAATGCAGGGGGCTCACATCACCTTATATTTCAAAGTAAAAAAACTCGTCAGGGCGGATTACCCGCGCTACTAAAAGAAATGGGCACCGGTTTATTGGTAACTGAATTGATGGGGCAGGGCGTGAACTATGTTACTGGCGACTACTCCCGGGGTGCTTTTGGTTATTGGGTGGAGAATGGTGAAATTCAGTACCCGGTTGAAGAAGTGACAATTGCTGGCAATCTGCGCGATATGCTCATGGACATTGCCATGATTGGCAGTGATACTTTAGTGCGGGGTAGTAAAGAAACCGGATCGATCTTGATTGGCTCAATGACCGTCGGTGGTAAGTAATAGCTATTTACGTTCTAGAGTGACAAAGTCAAAGTGAATATCGCCTTCGACATTCGGTAGGCGTTCTACCTCATGCCAATCGGCTGGATCTGGAATCTCGAAGAAGGTATCCCCACCCTGTATATCGAGTTTAATTTCGGTAAGGTAGAGTCGATCTGCCAAAGGGAAGGCTTGTGTAAAGAGCTGCTCTCCGCCAATCACAAATACCCGGGGGAATTCTGCAAGACTATTCAGCGCCTCTTCTAAAGAGTGAACCACTTCACCGCCCTGAAGTTGCAGATTCTGGTTGCGTGTCACAACAATATTACGACGACCAGGAAGTGGGCGACCGATCGATTCCCAAGTCTTGCGACCCATGATGACAGGGTGACCCATGGTAACGCGCTTGAAGAATTGCAGATCTGCTGAAATTTTCCAGGGCATTTGATTGTCTCGTCCAATCACATGATTCTGTGAGCGGGCAACAATCATTGAAATTGTAGGTTGCGCCATGATCAGACTGCTACCGGTGCTTTGATATGAGGATGAGACTCATAGCCGACAATCTCAAAATCTTCGAACTCATAATCAAATAAAGAATCAGGCTTGCGCAAAATATTCAGCTTGGGTAGAGGGAAGAAGTCTCTCGATAATTGGAGTTCAACTTGCTCAAGATGATTGCTATACAAGTGGCAGTCACCGCCAGTCCAAATAAAGTCCCCTGCTTCAAGATTGCATTGCTGGGCAACCATGTGCGTTAGCAAAGCATAGCTCGCAATATTGAAAGGAACCCCTAAAAAGATATCAGCACTACGTTGGTAGAGCTGGCATGAAAGCTTGCCATCTGCAACATAAAACTGAAAGAAGGCATGGCATGGCGCGAGTGCCATCTTTGGGATATCTGCTACGTTCCAAGCAGAAACGATAATGCGTCGGGAATCAGGATTCTTTTTGATGGTCTCGAGTACTTCAGAGATCTGATCGATGTGTTGTCCATTTGGTGCTGGCCAGGAACGCCATTGATAGCCGTATATCGGACCAAGATCACCATCCGGTGCAGCCCACTCATTCCAAATGGAAACACCGCGCTCTTTTAGCCAATTGTTATCTGTACTCCCCTTAAGAAACCAGAGTAATTCATAGATGATGGATTTGAGATGGAGTTTTTTGGTTGTCACCATTGGAAAACCATCGGCCAAATTAAAGCGCATCTGGTGCCCAAAAACTGAGAGTGTGCCAGTGCCTGTTCTGTCAGATTTGGGTGTTCCCTTTGCGAGAACTTCTTTCATCAGGTCGTGATATTGGCGCATGATTGGTAAAGTGTAATGTAAAAGGGCGTTACTCTGTATTCCCCACCCCAAGCACTTTGTGGAGCTTAGTTGAGGTGGTGGTGTATTGGAGCTGAATCGTTTTCTCTGGGCTCAGATAGGCTGCTGCTGCAAAGGCCGCTAAGGCTGCTTCATGAAAGCCCGACAGAATGAGTTTCTTCTTCCCGGGATAGAGGTTGATATCACCAACTGCGAATATTCCCGGCGTGCTGGTTTGGAACTTTTCGGTGTCAACCGTAATTTGCTTGCGATCAATATCTAGGCCCCAGTCGG
>Ga0364866_10694_pt1 | contig 17776 bp, 14 predicted proteins | sample ExccelAu500001D3_3_FD_206913 | JGI IMG/M metagenome (GOLD analysis project Ga0364866, IMG submission 206913) | Enriched cells from Trout Bog Lake Hypolimnion, Wisconsin, USA - BchlTB.Aug13.5000.01.D3 | ecosystem: Environmental > Aquatic > Freshwater > Lake > Hypolimnion/Profundal zone | place... | reverse complement strand
GACCCGCTGGCAAGATGGAACAACCTGGGCAACGACTTGCTGCAAAAACAAGATTTGGATGAGGCCATTATTTGCTATCAGCACGCCATCGCGATCAACCCTCGCTCGGCCGAGTCTTTTCCCTCTCTCGGGATGGCGTTCTTCAAAAAAGGAGAAATCAAGGAAGCGATGGACGCTTGGCAAAAGGCACTGGAAATCAATCCCGACCAGGTCTATGTCCTGAACAATCTGGCCTGGTTGCAGGCCACCGCCGCGGAGGCGTCACTGCGCAACGGGGCCCAAGCCGTGGCGCTGGCCACGCAGGCCAGCCAGTTAAGCGCCGGCGGCAATCCGCTGGTGCTGCACACCCTGGCCGCGGCTTACGCGGAGCAAGGAAGCTACAGTCTGGCGACGGTCACGGCCCGCCACGGCTTGGAGTTGGCCGTGGCCCAGAAGCACGAGGCGCTGGCCGCGACGTTGCGAAAGGAAATCAAACTTTACGAAGCGGGCCAGCCGGTGCGGGAGTCAGCCGCTACGATTAGGCCCCCCGTCGCGCCTTGAAGATTCCGCCCTTGGCCGAACAAGATGACACGATTGAACCAAGATTAGATGATTGAAAATTCTCGTCACCATCCCCGTTTTTAATGAGGAGCAAAAGCTGCCGGAAAGCATGGCCCGGCTCCATGACCATTTGCAGCGCCATCCAGAGCATCAGTATGAAATTGTCATTGGAAACAATGGTTCGACGGATCACACCGCCGAAGTGGCCGAGGCTCTGGCAAAAAAATACGCGGGCTTGCGCGTTTGCCATTTCGCGGTGAAGGGACGCGGCGGCGTGTTGCGGGAGATTTGGGGACGCGGTGGCGCCGACATTTTCATCTATATGGACGTGGACTTGTCCACGGACCTGGAGGCGATGCCCAAAATGATCGCATCCTTGGCCGCGGAAAAGTTTGATCTTGTCACAGGCACACGACTGCACCGCGACTCCATGACAAAGCGAAGCCTCCGTCGTGAACTGATTTCACGCTCTTACAATTATTTGGTTCGCTTGACCTTTTCCACGCAGCTCACCGATTTGCAGTGCGGCTTTAAAGGATTCAGCAAAGAGGCCGTCGCGTACTTGCTGCCTTTGGTGGAGGATCGCGGATTTTTCTTTGACACGGAGATATTGCTGCTGGCTGAGAAACGGGGTTATCGAATTCTTGACCTTCCCGTAACATGGGTTGAAAACACCGACAGCAGGGTCAAAATTTTGCGGACGGCGTGGGTCGATGTCATGGGACTCATTCGGTTGCGCCGCAGCTTCCGGGCGGACAGCCATAAATGAGCGGCGCTCAATGCGGAATCATCCATGAAAAGGCGTAGGCCTGCAGCACGACCAGAAGGCCCATGAGCGCGGCCAGCGCCAGGCTGTGCCAAAAAACCGCGCGCAACACCGTCCCGGCGTCGGGGCTGTCGGGCCGGCCGCCCGTCGCCACGCTGGCAACCACGATGCTTTGGGCGTCAATCATTTTTCCCAGGACGCCGCCGGCGCTGTTGGAGGCGGCCAGGAGAATGGGCGATAAACCGAGTTGCCGCGCGGTGACTTGCTGGAGATTGCCGAAAAGCACGTTGGAGGAGGTGTCGCTGCCCGTCAGCGCCACGCCCAGCCATCCGATCAACGGAGAGAAGAAGGGGAAAAAGAAGCCGGTCGCCGTCAGCGCCAGGCCGAGGGTGGAGTCGCTGCCGCTGTAGCGGGTGGTGAAACCCAGCGCGAGCATCAGCGCAATGGTCAGCAGGGAAACACGAAGCCGCCAGAACGTGCGCGCGTAAATATCCAGCAATCGCATCGGGCTGAGTCGCAGGCAACAACCGGCCAGCAGGCCGGCCAGCAACAAGGCCGTACCTGTGGCGGAGAGCGCGCCGAAGGTAAAAAGGGCGGGCTCTTTGGCGGGTTGTGCCACCACCGGCGGCACCCGCAGCACCCTGTTGTGAAGGCCGGGCATCTCATAACTCTTGCTGAATATGTGGTCCAAGGACGATTTAATCCCAGGCAACCCCCAAAGGAAGACAAAGACGGTGAGAAAAATCCATGGAAGCCATGCCTTCCATGCCTGTACGGCCGGCGTGCGGTTATTTGAAGTTTCGCCCGCGCCGCCGGTTTGTGCGTTGGCAGGCCGCCCGCGTATCATCCATAAGACGAGCGAAAGCATGGAGACCATCGCGCCGGCGATGCCCGCCAGCCACGGCCCATGATAATTGCTGACCAGGAACTCCGTCAGCCCGAACGAACCGCCGGCCACCAGGCAGGCCGGCCATACCTCGACCATCCCGCGCCAGCCCGCTTGCGCCGTCACGAGCCAGAAGGGAATGAGGACGGCGAACAAACTCAACTGCCGGCCCGCCATGGAACTCAGCAGGCCAAGATCAAGATTGGTCACTCTGGCCAGCGTCACCAGCGGGATGCCCAGAGCGCCAAAGGCAACGGGGGCGGTGTTGCCGATCAGAGCCAGTTTCGCCGCCTCCAGCGGCTGGAAACCCAGTCCGATCATCAGCGCGCCGCTGATGGCCACCGGGGTGCCGAAGCCGGCCGCCCCTTCGATGAAGGCCCCGAAGCTGAAGGCGATCAACAAAGCCTGAATGCGGCGGTCGCCGGACACGCCCGATAATTGCCGTTGCAGAACGGCGAACTGGCCTGTTTCGACGCTTAGGTTGTAGATGAACATCGCGTTGAGAATGATCCAGCCAATGGGGAAAAGGCCATAGCTCGCGCCCAAAACCGCCGCCGCCGCCGCCAGTCCCGCGGGCATGTGAAACACCGCCACGGCGATCACCCCCGCCATCAACAGTCCGGCCAGCGCCGCGACCGGCGCGCGCACATGCCAGAATGCCAGCAATCCAAGCAACGTCACCACCGGCAGCGCCGCCATCAGCGCCGAGCCGGCCAGACCTCCCAAGGGGGCGTAATTTTGCGACCAGATCATGGCGCAATTTCAGTGGAGTTTTGTCGAATTGCGGGCGACAAAGCGCTTTTTGAGATTGGCCGTCAGGCCGATATAAAGCTGGTTGGGATGCGAGAGCGATTGCAGGATGTAAAGGTAATGGAACGTCGTCATGGAGCTACAGTGGCAAAAGCGAAGAGGGGACGCAAGAGGGTCGTGAAGACTGGTCCGTGGCCGGGCCAGCCAGACCCAAAAAACGGCAAGAATGACGCTTGGGAAAGGCCCAAAGCGGCAATTATTGCCGAGGATAGGGCGCCGGATTGACATGCAGATGGCTGCTCAACGCAATTGGCACATGCCGTGCTAAGGTTCGGAATTACTCTAATCAATATGAGCATCATCTTAGACCCAGGGCTGACGTTGGAAATGGGAAGACGCAGCTATGTCAACGGAGAGAGGATTTTCAATCCGACCGGCTTGCGGGCCAAAATCTCCATCGCGAATTTTAGCTCTATTGCGCCCAATTTGACGATCATTGGCTGGGATCATTTTACCCATCGCATCACCACCTACCCGTTTTTGAATCCGTCCAATCGCTCCCTTTATCCAGCCATCGCCGAGTTGGAGGACCCGGTTACGCTCGGCATCATGAAGCGGGGCGAAGTCGTTATCGGCAATGACGTTTGGATTGGGCAGGATGTGAAGCTGTTCCAAGGCGTTACCATCGGCGACGGAGCCGTGATTGGGGCCTGCTCTCTCGTCAACAAATCGGTCGAACCTTATACCATCGTTGCCGGCATTCCGGCCCGACCCATTCGAAAAAGGTTCAGCGATGACGAAATTGCCATCCTGCAGCGACTCCGATGGTGGGATTGGCCGGACGAGCGAATCAATGATCTTATGACGGCGCTCAATGGCACCAGCGTGGCGGAATTGGAAAAAGCGGTGGAAGAAGACGCTCGGAAACGCGCGGCCAAAGAAGCCGCCGCCAAGGAACTTCTGGCCCAGGCAAATGAAGCCCTTGCCGAGGGCCGCAATGCCGCAGCCTTGGAAGCCTCGCAGGAGGCCATCAAATTGTCACCCGACAGCGGAGAGATCGCGCTGGCCCTTGGAAGCGCGGAGCTCAATTGCGGCCAATACGAAGCGGCGATCGCTTCTTTCCGGCGCGCCACGCGGCTCATGCCTCAGCGCGCGTCAGCCCATGCGAATCTCGCCTTGGCGCTGGAGCATAATGGAAAGACAAGAGAAGCGTTCCAATGCGCCACCATGGCCCTGGCCTACGAACGCGGAAACATCGTCGCCATGAAAGTCCGGGCCAGGTGCCACTTAATCCTGCGCCAGTTTGAAACGGCCGAGGAGTTTTGCCGCAAGATTCTTGCCCTTCGCCCCGATGATGCCGACGCGGAAACTATTTTGCACGGAATTGTCAATAATAGGGCAACTCGACTTCCCAATGCCACATGCGCCTGGACTGGCCCCGCCTTGGTTTAATCAAAGCACAACCGTTCATTGCGGGAGGACAGCGAGGGCAGAAAGAGGTTGCCAGGTAGCGCCGGCGGCTGCTAATATGAAGTGGATTTGAGAGTTCTATGAGCCGCCCAATGACCGTTTCACAATCGAATGGTTCCGCCCGGCAGGCTGGTTTTACCTTGGTGGAATTGCTGGTGGTGGTGGCGATTATGGGCATTTTGGCCGCTTTGCTCTTGCCCGCCCTGATCGCCAGCAAGGCCCGGGCTCGCGGCCTTTTCTGCCAGAATAACAACAAGCAGCTTGTGACGGGCTGGCTGATGTATGCCGATGACCACGCCCAGCGGCTGGCCTATAACCTGGCGGGCGCCGCCGCCCGCACCAACCTCAATTGGGCGGCAGGCGTGCTGACCTGGGAATTGGACACCGACAACACCAACTCGGCCGATCTGACCCAATCGGCGCTGGGCACTTACGTCCAACAAATTTCCACCCTCTACCGCTGCCCTTCGGACTCGGTGGTCAGCGGGCTGCAAAGCGCGGCGGGCTGGAGCAGCCGGGTGCGGAGCTATTCCATGAATGCGTCCGCGGGGGACGCGGGTGACATCACCAGTTCAGGCGTCAATACGAACAATCCGGGATACGTGCAATTTTTCACCCTCACCTCCATGCCCGCGCCCTCCCGCATTTTTGTGTTTCTGGATGAGCATCCGGACAGCATTTCCGACGGCTACTTTATCAACCGTAGCGAATATCCAGAGTGGCTTCGGCTGCCGGCTTCCTGGCACAATGGAGGGGCCACTTTTTCCTTTGCCGACGGGCACAGCGAAATATACGACTGGAAATGCCCCGCCACCAAGCCGCCGCCATTGCCCGACGCCGCCGGGCTGCCCATTGACGTTGCAGCCGACCCGCGCGACTTCAATTGGGTCCTGGCGCACATGAGTGTGCTCCTGACGCCATCCTCCACTTGGAGTTATTGAAGGTATTTCTGGAGAAACGCCTCCTCACCCACAGTCGCCAATAGGTAGGACTTGTTGTCGTCGGACCAACTTGCCGTGGTCGCTTTGTTGACGCGGGCAAAGACCGGACTGCTTGGAGCCGGGGAGTTGGAGGCGGCCTGGCGATCGATGACAAAAAGCCAGAGATCGCTTTGTTCGCCCGGCGGAAGAGGGCGGCCGGATTTGAAACAGATCATGGAAACGGGACTGCCTTGCCAATGGGAAACCACGCAGCCGACGGCCTCGGCCTTCTCGAGGGCGGACGGCAGAGAATAATCGGCGGGAGCATCTTTCTGCTTCAGAAACTCCCGTATCCGGCCCGGATCGCTGGTCATCAGATCCATCGAGTAGCTGCGCAGCGCCGATTCGGTCATGCGCTTGCGATAGGCGGCGAAGTGGTCCGCGGCGTGGAACGGCAGGATGTCGTAGGCCAGGACCGCCAGCATTGCCGCCAGCGCCGCCGCCGCCAGCAGGCGGGGCCAGTATTTCTGGAAAAGCGTCCGCTGGATCTTTCGTTCTGAAAGTATTTGCTCCTTCAAACCGGGTGGAACGGGAATGGCCTGAAGTTTCTGGCGCAGGGAGAGGTAGGACTCGCAATGAGAACTGAACCACTGGCCCAACTCCGGGTCAGTCTGGGCCAATTGCCGGGCTTGCTGGAACCATGGGTCCTTTTCGTCCGCCGAGCCTGGCCGGAAGAGGGCCAGGATTTTTCTGGCTTCCTGGCTATCCATGATGGCCTCCCGTCTGTTGCCGAGCCGGGTTGGTGGCGGCGAAGATCTGCTTGAGTTGGGCCAATCCACGGGCCATGCGGGATTTGACCGTGCCGATGGGCACCTCCAGAATATTGGCAATTTCCTGGTAGGAACAATCCTCCATATAAAAAAGCGCCACCGGCGCGCGGTACACTTCATCCACCTGCCCCAGCGCTTCCACCGCCTGCATGGCGTCCAAGTGGCGTGGCGCGTGCGGGAGGACGACGGGCAAATCCGCATCCGTTTCCGTCAGCTCCGAGTGGGGAAAGCGAGTCAGATGCCGGCGCGATTCCAAGAAGGCGCGGTAGAGGGTGGTGAAAAGCCAGAATTTGACTTTGGACGGGTCGCGCAGTTGGTGGCCTTTGGTCGCCCACATATAAAATGATTGTTGCACCAGGTCGCAGGCATCGGCTTCCGAGCGCGTCAAACTGATGGCGAACCGGTAAAGCGGCTCATAATATCCAGCCACCACCGTTTCAAAATCCTGTCCTGGCATACGACTCTATCTGGTTAAGGGTCACGAACCGCCAAAATGTTCCGACATAAATTGATGAAAGGCAAGATTTCCCAGGCTGGCCCAAAGGACCCGCACCCTGGCGGGGCCTTTTAGGAACAAATCATGCGGAGTTGCCTCATAGAGATGAATTGTTTGCCAGAACAGGCAGTGGTCAAGGATCGTTTGGATTGGGTTCGTGCCCGAATTGGAGCGACGGGACTTTTGTGTATCTCGTCGTATGGCGGGCACGAACCCTTGCGGCCTCGGCCCACGCCTCTCCCTTTTAGGGCGCGGCGGGTTGAATCGGCCCATCCGCCGCCAGGCTGGTCAACCCTGCAGCCTTCCGCATCTCCGATACAATCGCCTCCGACAGGTTGCCGCCGGTGGGAAAGACCATTTGCAAATGGCCCGCCGCATCGATGATCAAGGTGCGGAAGTTATGGTTCATTACGCCATTTTCCGGATCCGTCTTAATGCCGGATTGTGCGGCGAGTTCGTTGATTTTGTCCTTGGGTCCGGTGATAAAGCTCCAATGCCGCGGATCATACCCGTAGAGCTCCGCATAATCCCGCAACACGGCTGGGGTGTCAAATTCCGGGTCGAACGTGATGGAGAGAAAGTGCCAGTTGGTAAAAGTTTGGCCGCCGATGCTCAGTTCTTGCGAAGCTTCCTGAAAATTCCTGGACAATCTTGGGCAAAATTCGGGCATGGGGCAGCGGGTGAAAAAAAAGGTTATAGCCAGGGCTTGGCCGTCAAAATCGGCCAGGCTGACCGCCTGCCCCAGCTCGTTGGTAAACTTGTAATCCAGCAGAGGATTCCTCGTGGGCCTGGCCGCCTCCCCACCAGGAGGATTGCCGGCAACTTCCAGCGGCGGCGCCGCTTTGACATCACTCGGAGGGTTTTGCCCAAAAACCCCTGGCGGGCAAATGAAGGCGAAAACCCATGCGCCAAGAACGACGCGATCCATGAGGCGATGAAAGTGCCGGGAAACCTGGGAGGCGCGCAGGCCAACCAGAGAAAGGGCGCTGGCCGCGAAGAAAAATTCCCAAATCAAGCATGCCCGCGCGACAGGTTCCTGCATATAGCAATTAGGAGCGGCCAACCAAAGATTTGTTCCCAGCCATTCCAAGTCTGCACAAAACTCCTCTGGACAACCGCTTGCGAGCATAATGGAAACGACCGGCCCTCAGATCGGTCGGCAAATCTGCCGGGACGCCGCATTTTCGGGAACAATTTTCTTTACCAACGCTCTTAGGGCTAAACGAAATGGACGCCATGACGCTGCCAGGCAAAGTGAAGCAAACCAAAATGCTTCTTGTCCCAATTCCTCAAGGCCGCCTGGGTCACAAACCAACAGGAAGCTGAGAATCCCTGATTGTGCGAGTGAACCCAACATGGGCGGTGGCGGCCTCTTTCGGGATTTTGGCCTCCGCCCCTTTGCTGATGATCTCTTGTGCCTCGACGACGACCGAGGTCATGGCGCCGCTGGAAATCGCCGGCGCGCATTTTGTCGGCAACCAGGCGTGCCTGGATTGTCACGCGGAAATTGTGCGCAGGTTTCCAGCCAGCCCGCACGCGCGGATACATGCGGCGGAGGGGCCGGGCAACGGCCAGAGCGGATGCGAATCGTGCCATGGACCCGGCAGCAAACACATCGCCACGACCGGCTTGGGGGGCGGCGAAAGATTCATCATAAATCCAGGACGGGACGCGGCGGCTTGTTTTCAATGCCATTTGGATATTCAAGCTCAGTTCCATCTTCCCCAACACCATCCGGTTGTGGAAGGTCGCATTAACTGTGTCCAATGCCACGACCCGCACGGAATGGACATCAGGAAATCCGCCGGCGGGCTGGCCTTGGCGCGGCAGGATCAGAGTTGCGCCCAGTGCCATCGGAATCAGACGCGGCCATTTGTCTTCCAGCATGACGCTCTGCGGGAAGGTTGCGTGGCCTGCCACAATCCGCACGGCTCCATCAATGAAAAAATGCTCGTCGAAAGTGATCCCAATCTCTGCCTGCGCTGCCACGCACAGGCGCAAGGCCCGGCGGTTCCGAGCGGCCACCTTTACATCGGCAACACCGATCACACAGTCTTTCTGCGCATGGGAACCTGCTGGACCGCGGGTTGCCACACCGCCGTCCATGGCTCCAACGTTGACCCTCGATTGAGATATTAACCGGAGCCACCAAATCAAATGAATTGCCTTCCACTGAGAAAAGCCAACTCGCGTCCCCGGCTCATCATCGCGGCGGCGGTGGTATGGAGCCTGGCGGCTGCGGCCCAAGCTCAGGCCGGGCCGTTGCCACCGCCAGCCGAACAAACAGTTGAATTCACCCGTGATATCGAGCCTATTTTTCAAGAGTCCTGCCTGCGCTGTCATGGCTCGGAAAAACCGAAAAGCCATTTCCGTTTGGACAACCGTGGCGCGGCGCAGGCCGGCGGCGACAGCAATACCAACGACATCGTCCCGGGCGACAGCGGCCGGAGCCTCCTCATCCTTTACGTCGCCCATGCCGTCAAAGCCATGGAGATGCCTCCCATGGGCAAAGGCGCCCCGCTGACGCCTCGGCAAATCGGACTGCTGCGGGCGTGGATCGACCAAGGCGCGGTCTGGAGCACAAACCGTCAGCCAGATCAGATCGCCGTCGCCGCCTCATCCACGGTGGGTGGCTTTGACGTTCATGGCAACAAGGCGAAGTTCCGCGAATTGGCGGAGGTGCCGGACGGCTTTTCCGGCGGCCTGGAAAAATTCTCTCTCCTGCAACAGCTCGATGCGAATGATAAACTCTCCCTCGATGGCCATCTGCTGGAGCCGCAGCAGGATATGGGATTGAAGCTGGGACTGGACAAAACGGACCTCGGATTTGTCCATGCCGGTTTCGATCAATGGCGCAAATACTACGCTGCCGACGGCGGAGCCGATGCGGCGGTGATACCCTCGCAGTTCGCGGTCAATCGTGATTTGTATGTCGATAACGGCCGGGCCTGGGTGGACTTCGGACTTGATCTGCCGCACTGGCCCCGGATGGTTCTGGGCTATGAATATGATTACCGGAGCGGCGTGGAATCCACGCTGGATTGGGGCGATGCCAATGGCAAAAACATTTACCCCGCCACCCAAGGCGTGGACGAACGCACGCACATCCTCAAGTTCGACCTGAGCAACGACTTTGGCGGCTGGCATTTTGAGGACAGCACGCGCGTCGAGTTCAACAGCGAAAAAAACCAGGGCGCCGAGGCCGGCATCCTGGCCGGGGGAGCCGTGCCGGATCTCTCGATTAGCACGCGCGACGACTATCAGCAAACGCAGGGCATGAACACTTTGACGTTTGAGAAATCGATCCGGGTTTGGTGGCTTCTTTCCGGCGGATTCTGCTATTCCCGACTCGAAGGCGGCGACCTGTTCAGTCAAACGACGGCCATCCCGGCTTTTGGCCTCAACGCCGTTTTGAACAGCCAGCAAATCACCCTGGAGCGCGACTCGGAAATTTTCAGCGCGGCCAGCCTCTTCACGCCGCTGGATTATTTGACGTTTTCGCTTGGCTCGCAGAACGAATGGACCAGCGAACAAGGCTTCGGCGCCAGTGTGCCGGATTTGGAATTGGGCTTGAACACACCCGCCACTTCCAGCGTGGAGGAATTCAAGGCCGCGCAACAGGCCGGTTTTCGCTACACCAAAATTCCCCTCGCCATCCTCTCCGGCGCGGCCCGCTTGGAAGAGGAAAATGTCAACGAGTACCAGGAGGAAGACCCCGCCGAATTCATGCGCGACACCGCCGCCAACAATCGGCGCTACAACGTTCAACTCGGACTCAGCGTCTCACCGTGGCGGACGTTGGAGTGGTCCGCCCAAATCCGCCGGGACGACAGCAAGACGGACTACGGCCAACTCCTAGATCTGTATAACGGCTTCTACGGTCCGACCAACGGCTATCCGGCGTTTATCCTCAACCGCACAATTCGCAGCGATGTATTTGAAACCAAGCTTGTTTGGCGGCCCTCCCTTTGGCTCAAAGCCACGCTGACCTGCCAGTTCACCGCCACGGATTACTCGTCCAAGACGGACCCCTCCATTGACCTCGGCCTGATGGAGCAGGTTTCGCCCGGCGGCCCGATTCTGGACGGAACTTGCGATGCGCGGACCTACGGCTTGGGAGTGACCGTGACGCCGCTGCGGCGGCTTTATTTCTCCGGTGCCTTTACCTACAGCTTCTCACGCGCGATCACAGCCGATAACGACGATCCTTCAATCGCGCCTTACCGCGGCAACATCGACACTCTGAGCGCCGCCGCCAATTATGCCCTCGATGCGAGCACCAGCCTGCAGGCGGCGTACACCTTTTCAACCGCCGGTTACGAGGAAAACAACGCCGCCGCCGGGGTTCCGCTGGGATTGGAGTACACGCGCCACGATCTGAGCATAAGTTTGACACGCAAATTCAACCTGCGCCTGTCCGGCTCTCTGCGCTATGCCTTTTCTCAATACTCCGAGCCAAGCAGCGGGAATGCGAACGGCTACGGAGCGCAAGGTGTTTTCGCCGCCATGAACTACAAGTTTCCATGATCTCACCGCGCCATAAACCCGGGGTTGGGCGGCATGTCAAAATAACTTGGAACTAATTCCTTGTTTGTTTCTCTCAACATAGAGAAAGGAACGCCACCGCTTTGACAGCGAGTGAACTGAATTGCGGAGCCATGACACATTCAATCAAAAAGGATTCCCTTGCCCTGTTGGCGGCCGTTTTATCCTGTTTGTTCAGCCCGCGTTCCGGCTCCGGCGCCAGCGCCAATGTGTCTGTCGGCAACAATTTCTTCTCTCCCGCCACCACCAACATCAATGCCGGCGATCAGGTCATCTGGACCTGGGAGTCCGGTTCCTTGAATCATAATGTGGTGAGCACCTCCTCCTCTCCGGCCTGGTTGTTTCCCAGTCCGGGAGGCGGGCCGGGCACCACCGCGAATCAAGACGACTCCAACCTGCGCGACGCCCCGTTTTCCTTTACCAATACTTTTAGCACCGCGGGTTCCTTCCCTTTTGAATGCACGGAACACGTCGCCATGGGGATGATCGGTTCGATCGATGTCAAAGCGGCCAATCCGACTCCGGCGGTCAGCATTATCAGTCCAGCCAGTGGAGCCACTTTTACGGCGCCCGCCGACGTTTCCATCCAAGTCAGCGCCTCAGTCAGCGCGGGGACGGTCACCAACGTCGAATTCTTTGCCGGCACCACCTTGTTGGATTCGGTGCAAACATCACCGTTCAATTTTGCAGCCTCCAATCTCGCGCAGGGCAATTATTCCCTCACCGCTGTGGCCACCGCGGCGGGAGTCTCCGCCACTTCCGCCGTGGTGAGCATCAGTGTTGTTGCTGCGGTCCCCGTTTCCAACTCCCCGCCTGTCATTATCGAACAACCGCAAAGCCAAACCGTTCCGGCCAACACGGCGGTGACCTTTTCCGTCACCGCCTCCAACGCCACTTCCTACCAATGGCAATCCAACATGGTTGACATGCCGGGCCAAACGAACGACTCGCTGGCCTTCAGCAATGTCGTTGTCAGCGATTCCGCCGCCTATCGCGTGGTTGTCAGCAATGCCACTGCCTCAGTCATCAGTTCCAATGCGGTGCTAATGGTGTTGGCCGCCTCCTCGCCGGTCATTACCGTTGAACCGCAAAGCACCAACGCGGTCACCAACACGACCGTCACCTTCTTCGTCATCGCTTCCAACGCCGGCTTTTACCAATGGGAAAGCAACTTGGTCGATCTGGCGGGTGCAACCAACGCCTCCTTGACCCTGAGCAACGTCGTTCCAGCGGACGCGGGCGGCTACCAAGTGGTCATCAGCAACGCCGCGGGTTCAGTGACCAGTTCCGTCGCGGTGCTGTCCGTGGGTTTTCCCGTCATCATTACCCAACAACCGGCCAGCGCGACAGTTCCAGCCGGCACGCCTGTCACACTGGAGGTGTTGGCCACGGGTTTGCCCGCGCCGCAATTACAATGGGCCTTGAACAATTTGAACCTGCCGGGGCAGACCAATGCGGATTTGGTGTTGGAAGCCGCCACAACCAATATGGCGGGAACTTACTCCGTCATCGTGTCAAATCTATTCGGTTCGCAGACCAGCAGCCAAGCGGTGTTGACCGTGACGCCGCTCCCACATGTCACGAAGGAAAAACTTGCGGTGAAGATCAATCCCGCCAATTCCGGCGCTGTTGGCCCAAATTTGAATGGCGCGTCTCTCATCGTGGCCCATAGTTATACTGTGAACGCCGTCGCCCACAAAGGTCAGGCCTTCGCCAATTGGAGCGGGATCGTCCAATCCGACTCCCCTTCCCTCACTTTTATCATGCCCGACGTTTCCAATGCGACCTTGTGGGCCAATTTCATTCCCAGTCCCTTCGCCGGCAACGGGGTGGCCGGAGCGTATGCCGGCCTCTTCTGGGATACGAACAATCCCTCCAATGAAAGTTCGGGTTGGTTTTCGGCGACGCTGGCTGACAATGGCGTGATGGACGGCCTGGTGAAAATCGCGGGCGTCTCCACCACCTTCGCCACCACTTTCCAAGCGGACGGCACCGTTACCGTGGGACTAAAGCGCCCGAACCTGGGTTCTCTCGTCTTGACCCTTCTGGTTGAGTTGACAGGAACGGGAACCATGCGGGGCACGGTTGCCGATGCCAGTAACACCTTTAAGGCAAATCTAACCGCCTTTCGCGCGGGCTTTAGCCCCTCGAATCCCGCGACCCTTGACAAGGGCTACTACACTTGGGCGATGCCTGGCGCGGCGGGCAATGCTCCGGCAGGCTACAGTTACGGAACAGCCACCATTGCCGCCGCGGGCGGAGTCGGCTTGACCCTCTTCTTGAGTGACGGCACTGCCGCGACCGCTTCCGGGGCGCTCTCCACCAACGGACAAATGCCATTGTACGTTTCCCTGTATGGCGGCAAAGGCTCGCTTCTTTGCTGGTTGTCGTTCACCAACTCCACCAGCGTTCTTTCCACAAATGCCGTGTATTGGTTCAAGAATCCGGTCACAAAAGGATTCTATCCCGATGGCTTCAACCTGACCAATTTGCCACTTTGGATGGGGGCCTATACGGCGGAAGCAAAAGGCATCAACGGCCTGGATGCCACCACGGTTTCCGTACAGCTTTCGGCGGCGGATTTGACCAACTCGATCGCCCAGGCCATCGCTCTGAATTCCAGCGGTTTTGGCGGATCGACCACAAATATCTCGGTGAACGTTTCCGACAAAACCGGACTGTTTAGAGGATCGTTTAAAGATCCAAGCTCCGGAAAAAAGGTTCCTTTGCAAGGGGCTCTCCTCCGCGCTTTGCCGGCAGGTTACGGATTCTTCAACACCAGCGCAGGTTTAAGCGGCGCGGTCGTGATCGCTCCGCCATGACGGTTGACCAACCATTTTCTTTTATGGCGCAACGAGTCGAAAATACTGTTGGGTGTTGGTCGGCGCCGCAAATATTTGATATTGACCATGGGCCACGACCAGGGAGTTAGTCGGAGTCGCGCTCCAATTGGTCGTGGCGAGATCGCTATTTTGCTGCAAGACCAGGTTGGCGGCTTGGTTCGTCGGCCATGAAAGGGCGAGGTTGGTGCCCGAAAGCGCCACGGCCAGTTCGACAGCATTGGTCAACATGGTGGCGGTGACGAGCAACGCGGGGGCTGGTGACGCCATGCGCGAGTTGAAGAGATAGCTTACGACGGTGTCAGCGGGAAAAAGGCGCAAACTCATATCGCGCCCTCCGGTCACATCGCTGATGACCCCCGGCGTCAGACCCAGGACGTAAGCGGCAGTGCCGGCGGTTCCGCCGACAAAGGTGAATGTTCCAAGAGCTTGGTCCGTCTCATTATCAATATAGGTGCTCTCCAGGCTGTTGTAACTAATGCCGTTGGTTGTCGGATCGCCGCCCGTGCCGGTGCCTTCCACCCAGGAGTTGTTCTGCATCAATGAAATGCCAATTGCCCCCGCCGCCGGCGGATTGAACATGGCATTGGTGTGCGCCGAGGCCGTCAGGACAAGCGACACTGTCTGGACTGACCAGGCTCCGACGCCGTATTCGGAGTTGAAATAACTCTGGGCGGCGGCCAGGTCGAATTCGATGATGCTTTGGAACTCGCCTTTGGGCAAATTAGCAGCCTCGACCGTCAGCGAACCCGCCGCGCCGAAATTGTCGCCGCTCAAGTCGTTGGTGGAAGTGCCCGTCGCCACAAAAGCGTCGGCGACGGGCATATTAGAATAGGTATCCGCGCTGCAACGGATAAGCATAGTCGAAAACACAGCGGCGCAAAGCACTTGATTTCTCATCATGCCCATTGAGAGTCGCCGGCGCGGCCGATTGTTCCAGAGTCTCATCAGGATGTCGCCGGGTGCGTGCCTGCCGTGCGGTTTGCAATGAATCAAAAATCCTGGGAACATTTCTTCCACTCCCGCCTCAGAGTAGAAATGAGATTCGACACGCCTCTTTTGCTCCTGGCACGCTCAACGCGCAGCGTGATTCTTGCTTTGACAATGGCCGTGGTCCCGACGATTTATGCGCAAACAATCTGGACCGGTCCAACCACCAACTTCACCCAAACAGTCCATAACTCGACGGACTCCGACGTTCTTGTCGCGGGAAAAGTCGCGCTCTCCAGAAACAGTGCGCAATGGCTGTTCAATACCGCCGCGGGCGAAACCTCCGCCGGCGACTCAAGTCCCCTGGATACGGAATGGGCTTTTGGGTCGATTGAAAATGCCACCAGCCTCAGCTACACGTCCTTCGCTTCCTACCGTGACGGAAACCTGGGCGCCGTCCTCGGCGTCGCCGCCGACGGCGGCTCCCCCGCCAGCATGGTCTTGCATCTCATCAACGAGGATACTTACGTTTCCGTCACGTTTACCGCCTGGGGCGAGCATGGCAGCGGAGGTTTCGCTTACACACGCTCCACCCCCGCCGTCGTCGCGCCCACGCCCACGGTAAGCATCACCAGCCCAACCAATGGGGCCGCCTTCACGGCTCCCGCCAGCGTGACCATCGATGCCAGCGCCTCAGTCAGCAGCGGGACCGTGACCAACGTCGCCTTTTTTGCCGGCGCCAGCTTCCTCGGCTCGGTGGCATCTTCTCCGTTTAATTTTACGGCCACCGGATTGGCGGCGGCCAGTTACTCCATCACCGCCGTGGCCACGGCGGCCGGTGTTTCCGCCACTTCCCCGGTCGTCAACATCACCGTCAAGCCACCCGCGCCCACGGTGAGCATCACCAACCCGGTCAGTGGATCTGTCTTCGCCGCGCCGGCCAGCCTGAAACTGGGGGCCACGGCCGGCGCGGCTAAGACAGATCCACTGGCCACGGCCGGCGTGAGCATCGGCGCCGTCACCAACGTCGCCTTTTTTGCCGGCAATACCCAGTTGGGGTCCGCGCAGGCCAGCCCGTTCAAGGTCACCGGAAGCAGCCTCGGCGCGGGCAATTACTCCCTCACCGCTGTGGCCACAGCCGCGGGCCTCTCGGCGACTTCCGCCGTGGTGAACATCAGCATCGTCACTCCCGTGGCCATCTCCAACGCCACGCCGGCCATCAACGCGGGCCATTTCTCATTCGACTACTCCGTCAATCCCGGGCTTAGCTATGCCATTGAGACTTCTTCCAACTTGGTGAATTGGAGGCCCGTTGCCACCAACATTCCTTCCTCCAGTCCGGCCACCTTCACGGACAATTCAGGCCTCAGCAATTCTCTGTTCTATGAGGTTGTTCTACTGCCAAACCCTTAGAATAGGGCGCCGCAAAACCAGGCCCGCCGGCACTCGGCTGTCACGGTCAAGCCCGGCCAGTCAAAATAACTCCCAGTGACGGAGATGGCCCTAAATTGTCTTGCATGGCTGGTTCCCACGCGATAAAGGATGGCGCATCCGTGAGTCGCCCCAAAATCATCCGCCCGATGGGAAGCGTCATCAGTGGCACGATTGTTTCCGTGCTGGTGGGCTTCTTTGGCTGGATGCTCCTGCTGGACATTGGCAATGGGCTTGCCCGGCACAGTTTTGACCTGCCGTTTGCCTGGAGGTCGGGCCTGCGCGCCGATGAAGTCGTCATCATTTACCTGGACGATGTCTCCAGCCGCGATCTCGGCCAACCCGCCAACGGGGCTTGGGATCGCCGCCTGCACGCCCGCCTCCTTGACAAACTCAAAGCCGACGGCGCCAAGGCGGTGGTCTTCGATGTCTTATTCACCGCCGCCAGCGGCACCAATGAGGCCGGAGATCAACTATTGGCGCGGGCCATTCGTGAAAATGGCCGCGTGATTCTGGCCGGCAACCTGGCCCAGGACGAAAACGAAACCACGGGAGCCTTGGGCCACTGGCAAGAGGTTCCCTTCCCCCCATTTGCCGATGCCGCAGCGGGTTGGGGCAATGCCAATTTGCTTCCGGACGCGGACGGCGCGGTTCGCTTGAGCTTTCCGTCAGTCTGGGATGAGGCCTTGCAAACCAACGTGCCTTGGATGGCTTGGGTGGCCGCCAGATTCGTCGGTGCTCCTGCTACCAAGCTCGAACCGCCTCCCAACCCGGAGCGTTGGCTCAACTATTATGGCCCTCCCGGCACTCTCCCTTGGGTCGGCTTCTCCAAGGCCCTGGCCCCGGATGGCGCCCCCCCGGGATTCTTCAAAGACAAAGTGGTTTTCGTCGGCGCCAAATTTTCCGCCGATTTTACCGGCAAGGGCAAGGATGAATTTCGCACCGCTTACACTTGGTGGGATAAAAAATCCTCGCCCGGCGTCGAGATTCACGCCACCGCTTTCCTCAATCTCCTGCATGGCGATTGGCTGGCGCGCCTTCCCTTTGGCCTGGAACTGGCGGTGGTTTGGCTCTGCGCGGCCTTGGTTGGTTTTGGCCTGCTCCGCTTGCGCCCGGTGCCCGCCACCGTCGTCACCTTGCTCGCCATGGCCGCCATCGTCATCGCCGCGCACGCCCTGCAATGGCGCGGCCACGTCTGGTTCTCGTGGATCGCCTTGCTTTTAGAGTTGACACTAGGATGGTTCTGCGCCGTCCTCTACAACTCCGTCAAGCTACACATCGAGAAAAGACTGGTCGAGCAATCCCTCGCCGCCCGCCTCTCGCCCGCGGTCGCCCAACGCCTGCTCAACGACGAAACCCTGCGCCGTCCCGG